>WNFP01000557.1_pt1 | contig 32418 bp, 26 predicted proteins | sample 5400201 | NCBI WGS metagenome assembly WNFP01 (sample SAMN13153355, study PRJNA577476) | soil metagenome | isolation source: 115 cm saprolite under Madrone tree | place: USA:California | collected 2016-06-14 | reverse complement strand
ACTCGCATCACCTCGCCGCGTCTCTGGGAGTTGCGGGGACGCTGTCCGGTTACGGCCCGGTTTGGAAGTTGCCGAAGAACACGTCGTGGCGAAGGTCGCCACTCTTGAACGTCACCGTGATCTGTGTGTCTACGGGGTTTTGATTCTTGCCATCGACGGTATTGGTGGTCACCACGAACGTGCCCGTACCGTTGGTGGCATCCTCAATGACCGTGTACTTGCCTGGCACCAAGTTGAACAGGCCGGGAAAGCAGTCCTTTAAGTGGGCTATCGTGAACATCTTGCCGTCGACTTGAGCGCCAAGGGGGTCAATTACGATGAAACCCCAGCCTCCGAAGTGAATTTCACCCAAGGCCGGTTCACGAATGCCATTATCATTCGCGTCGATGAACTTGGAGACGGACATGCAAGCAACGGCTTCTACTCCCTTGACCTTGAAGTTGTCCACTTTGGAGAAGGCCGGAACGAAGCCATGGAAACAGCCATTGCCGCAACTATTGTCCACCTTCGTGGGATCTCCAAGAAACTGGCCAACCGGGGTTACCCACGCTTTGTAGACTCCCCCGTTGTTCGGAGTGTCGTTGAATGGACAAAGCTCAACGGTAACTCCGCCGCTGCCGCCGGTGTTTGGGAAAGTCGGATGAATGGAAGCAGAAGTTATCAGCCCACCTGAAACGGTCAATACCCGGAATTGTACAGCATCGGTACTGAGCAGAGTTTTCCCGCTCGGATCAGTCACTTGGAAGTAGTAATCCCCATCGGGGAGTCCAGCAGCAGTTGCAGGTGCGCTTGGCCCCGGCCCCCCGTCGAGATAAACGCCAGAGGGGCCGCACTTCGCGCTGTACTGGTTTTGGTTGACGATTGCACCGGTAATGTCAGTAGTGAAGATCGCGCCCGAAAGCGGCGGCGTTGCTGCGCTCATCTGGACCTTAGGCATCGAAACCAACAAAACACCGATAACTACTGAGAGTGCTATTACCCCCAACCATTTCCTATTCGAACGATCCATGCTCATGTATCCCTCCATGCGAAATTGAGTGAGATGAAACTTCGTGGCCCCCAAAGTGCGACATTGCAGAAACAAGTGGACAGATCTTGGTTTGAAACGGCAACTGAACCGAATAGCGAGCACTTCGAGCGCCATGATGGATGCGTTCCCCCGCTCATGCTGCGACTAGGTCATGTATTATCAGAGATATGAAAGAAGGCTTCTTGTCTGTTTCTTGGAATGCCAGGGTTTCGGAATATTGATGCCAAGTGCGTGCGCATTAGCGGCATGGAAATTCCATATTTTTACCTGCCGGTCGGAAGCTTCGCCGTTGCGGCCAGCGGCAAGGAATCCATCGTGCAGACGTGAGAACATACCTGATTTAAGGAACCTTCCTCGGAGGCGGCTGGATGCAAACCGGAACCGTAGAGTGGATTGGCGAGCAGAAATTTGTTGCAACCAGCCCGTCCGGGCACGCCATGACGATCGATTCCGACCGCGTGTCGAATAAGGCGCCCGGCCCGATGGAGCTTCTGCTGCTGGCGCTGGGCGCCTGCACTGCCACCGACGTGGTCGCCATCCTCGAGAAGAAGCGGCAGAAGCTCGAATCGCTGGAAGTGATTTGTTCAGGCGAACGTGCTGCCCAGCCGCCCACGGTCTGGATTAAGTTGGAAATGGTCTATCGTTTGCGCGGCCAACTCGACGACGCGGCGGTAAAACACGCCATTCAGCTCAGTGAAGAGAAGTACTGCTCGGTTGCAGCCATGCTCAGGAAAACCGCGGCGCTTTCCTGGCGCTATGAAATTCTTCCTCCGATCTCCTAGCACGGCGGCGGCACGCTGGCTACCCTGTTCCGCTGTCGTACTCAACGAAACAATACCTATACCACTTTGCACTTGCGCGATAGGACAGTAGAAGCTATATAAAGGCATCTCAGATGGGTCCTCTCATCCGCCACTCTATCCTTGGGATTTTGCTCGTTTTGGCCACTGCGACGCGGGTTTCCGCGCAGGTCACGGCGCCGCCTCCGGATGCCGCCAAGATTCCGCTGTCGAAAATCCCCCGCGTGCACCGCGCGCCCAAACTGGAAGATTTCCTGGAAAACCGTCCGCGTGAAGCCGAACTCACAGTCTCCGATTTCCGCCAGAACAGTCCCGGTGACGGTACGCCGGCGTCGGAGTCCACCACCGCTTATCTCTCCTACGACGACAAGAATCTCTACGCCGTTTTCGTTTGCCAGGAGGAGGCGGGCGTGGTTCGAGCACATCTTTCGAAACGCGAAGCCACTGATCAGGACGACGGCGTGGGTTTGCTCCTAGACACGTTTCGGGATTTTCACCGCGCCTATTTCTTTTATTCCAATCCGCTCGGGGTGCAGACCGACGCGATCTACACCGAAGGACAAGGATACGACTTCAGCTTCGACACCCTGTGGGATAACGCCGGCCGGGTCACCCCCGATGGCTACATTGTTTTCTTTTCGATTCCATTCAAGAGTCTTCGGTTCTCCCACGCGCCGGAGCAAACCTGGGGACTGGCGCTTTATCGCGTGATTCTCCGGAAAAGCGAATATGACTACTGGCCGTACGTGACGCAGCGTGTCGAAGGACTGACGCAACAATTCGCCCCGGTTGGCGGCTTGGAGCATGTGTCGCCCGGGCGGAACATTCAGCTCATTCCTTATGGGCTGCTTGCCAGCGATCATTTCCTGAATCAGCCAATTCCGACTCCGGCAAATCCCACCCCGGCTCCGAGTTTTATGGATAGATTTGAGCATCGCGCGGGACTTGACGCCAAATTTGTGGCCAAGGATTCTCTGACGTTCGACGTCACGCTAAACCCGGATTTCAGCCAGGTGGAATCGGACGACCCGCAAGTCACCATCAACCAGCGCTTCACCGTTTTTTTCCCGGAGAAGCGGCCGTTCTTCATTGAGAACGCGGGATTTTTCATGACGCCCATCAATCTCTTTTTTTCTCGGCAGATTGCCGACCCCCAGTTCGGCAGCCGCATGACGGGAAAGCTCGGCAAATGGACACTGGGGGCACTGATTATCGATGACCGCCAGCCGGGACTGGGATTCAGCAGCGGTCCTTACAACACTCGTGCGGCGGATGGAGTGTTGCGAGTGACGCGTGAATTCGGCAATCAGTCGTACATCGGTGCGTTTTTTTCCAGCCGCGATTTCGCCGACACCAGCAATCGCGTAGCCTCGCTCGATGCACGGCTAAAGGTTTCTAAGAACTGGGTGGTTGACGCGCAAGCCGTTCACAGCTGGACGCGCCAGGATCTCAACGCCGGACAGAATTGCCTGTCATTCTCTCCAAACGCACAAGGGATAGGCTCGCAACAGGGCAATGCACTATGGACCGACGCGTCTTACAGTGGCCGGCATTTTGCTTTCTCTGCCAATTACAATGACTTCTCGCCAAATTTTTGCACCGAACTCGGGTTTGTCAATCGCATCGACATCCGGCAAAACAACGCCTTCGGAGGGTATTTTTGGAGGCCTGAAAAGAACAAGATTGTCGATTTCGGCCCGATCGCCAGCGAGACCGTGGACTGGGACCACAAGGGGGTGCTGCAAGATTGGCAGGCGGCCCTGGGATTTCAATTGGACCTGACGAAGCAGACGACTATCAGCGTCAATCGCGGAGAGGCCCTCGAACGCTTCGACGGTATTGATTTTCGTAAGCACAGCACTTCGTTCCTGGCCGCGACGCAGCCCTACAAATGGATTTCTTTTTCGGCGCGGTACACGCAAGGGATTGGAGAGAATTTCTTTCCAGCCGTCCAGCAGCCGCCGTCGCCTCCGCTTCTGCCGTTCCTGGGAAACACCAAGCGGGTGACTTTCGGATTCACGCTGCGCCCTTCATCCCGTTTCCGGCTGGATGAAACGCTGATTTATTACCGGTTGGGAACGCGCCCGGGCACATTGGCGCCGCCGTTCACAGCCGGGCAGAGTGTTTTCAATAATTACCTCAATCGCACCAAGCTGAATTACCAGTTCACCAAAGAATTGTCGCTGCGCCTGATTCTGGATTACAACGCGACGCTCGCCAACTCGCAACTCTTTGATGTGCAGCGAAGCCTCGGCGGTTCCGATGACCCTAACGGACCTTTCGTGCCGACGAAGCAATTTACGACGGATGTGCTCTTCACGTATCTTCTGCATCCCGGCACTGCCGTCTATGTGGGCTACAACAACGGCTACACCGATCTCACGCTTCGCGGGGCTCCGCCTTCGGTGAATGCGCAAGGCTCGCCAAACAATTCCACAAGCCGGCTTTTTTTCGTTAAATTGAGTTACCTTTTGCGATTCTGACGAGAATTTGGGCTGCGCCTTGTAACCTCACGGCGCTATCGCATAAACTTCAGATTCCTTTCCCGGGGGTAGCAATTCGCAAGGAGCAACATGGCCCACCGCATCGCGGCAAAAATCACGGGTGTAGCCGGCTACGTTCCCCCCAAGGTGATGACCAACGCGGACCTGGAGAAAATCGTCGAAACGAATGACGAGTGGATCCGCACGCGCACCGGCATCCGCGAACGCCACATCGTCGAGAACGGCATGGCTACCTCGCACATGGCAACGGAAGCCGCAAAGGCTGTGCTCGCGCAAACCAAGACAGATCCTGCAGAGATCGAGCTGATTGTACTCGCCAGTGTTACCCCCGACATGTTTTTTCCCGCCACCGCCTGCCTGGTGCAGGAACGCATCGGGGCGAAAAAAGCGTGGGGTTTCGACCTGTCCGCGGCGTGCTCTGGATTTGCTTACGCGCTCACCGTTGGCGGGCAGTTCGTTGGCACGGGCACGCACAAGAAAGTCTTGGTGATCGGCAGCGACACTATGACTTCCGTTTTGGACTATACGGATCGTGCCACCTGTGTGCTGTTCGGCGATGGCGCCGGAGCAGCGCTGCTCGAGGCTGCCGGTTCGAATGAAGGCATCATCGATTTCGAACACGACGTGGACGGCTCCGGCGGAGCATTCCTGTACATGCCGGGCGGCGGGTCGCTCCATCCCTCCAGCGAGGAAACCGTGCAAAAACGCATGCACTACGTCCACCAGGAAGGATCGCAGGTATTCAAGTACGCCGTACGGCGTATGGCGGAGATGGCGGCGCGTCTGCTCGAAAAGAATGGCTTTACCAAGGACGACCTAAAATTGCTGGTACCCCATCAGGCCAACCTGCGCATCATTCGAGCGACTCAAGAGCGCCTGGGAATCGAGGACTCCAAGGTTATGGTAAACATCGACCGGTACGGCAACACTACAGCAGCAACGATTCCTCTGGGGCTGCAGGATGCCGTGCAGCAGGGCCGCCTGCACAAGGGCGACTTGGTGCTGATCGTTACTGTAGGCGCGGGGTACACTACCGGCGCCATGCTGCTGCGTTGGGCATACTAACGATCAATTGAAAATTAAGGGTGCGGCGAGTGAACTAGCAGGACCGCAGAGAAGCCGCGAGGTCGAGATTGGCCTGCAGGCGGCGGTCGACCAACACGGCGGCATAACGGGCGCAGATGGCTCGTTCGCGCTCGCTCCACAGGGCGAAAGCCGGAATCTTCTTACCAAAGATTGCGTCAAGGCCTTCAATCAGCCGGAAATAAGCGCGCACCAAACCCATGCGGTTGCGATTAGGCTGAAGATCGGGAGTCAGATCATGCAGGCCGGCGAGAGTCTCGAAATGCTGTGGCGCAAGCAGTCCGTCCTCTACGTGGGCAGCAACGAGCACCCGTTCCGAAACCGGCTGCGCGGCAACGCCTGCCAGCACCGCCCGCCAATAATACAAGGCGAACTGCGACAGGGCCACGATCGAGATCGAGAGTAGCATGGCGCTAAACATCCCTCTGCCTCTAAAGAGAGTATGGTCAAAAGTAAAATATAGTCCTATAGCACCAAAGTACCACTGGACCGGAACCATTGGATGCAACTTACTTGGAATCATTCGGCTTAGACCGGACTCTGGCCAGTAAGTCTGCCTCCCGGCTATCCTGTTTGTATACAATGGTTTACGAAGGAGATTGGACATGGGTGCAAATCGTCGTTGGGTCGTACCGGCTGTGCTACTGGCAATGGGCGCGTTTCTCTTTGCGCACAGGCATGCATTCGCCAATTCGGCCGATGAGCATAAGGCCGACCGGGATGCGATCAGCGCGGTTCTCAACGCGCAGCAAAGTGCGTGGAACCGCGGCGACGTGGACGCCTTTCTGGTGGGATATTGGCATTCGCCGGAGCTGACGTTTTCCGGGAGCAGCGGAGTGGCGCGCGGCTGGGACGGTGTGCTGGCGCGATACAAGAAGAACTATCCTGACAAAGCTGCGATGGGGCAGCTGGATTTTTCGGACTTGGAGTTTCGGTTTTTGGGGCCGGACGCGGCGCTCGTTCTTGGGCGATGGCACTTGAAGAGGGAAAAAGATGACATTGGAGGAGTGTTTACACTAGTGTGGCAACGCTTCCCTGAAGGATGGAAGATCATTCATGACCACACCAGCACGGTGCCTCTCGTAATGTAAGTTTCATGGATAGTTTCGGCCGGTAGCAACGAAAGTCTGTTCGGCCGAAGAATGGTTTCGCTGCTACAAAATTTCCAGGATTTCTTCGTAGCGCTTGAAAGGCGGAATGAGATACGCGCCGGCAAGTTCCGTGCGGGCCCAAGCCAGCATTTCGCGCGCGACTTCGAAGCCGCAATCGCGCGCGGCGGCGCCAGCGGCTTCCATCGATTTCAGCAGAGGCTCGGGAATGACAATCCCGGGAACTTCGTTGTTCAGGCGTAGCGCCTGCTTGTAACTATTCAGCGGCCAGATGCCGATCAATATGGGAATCGGTGGCTTGTCGCCTAGTTTTTTCAAAAATGAGTGCCAGTGTTGGGGATCGAAGAGCGGCTGGGTCATGGCGAAATGCGCGCCGGCTTCGACCTTGGCGTGGAAGCGCTGGATTTCGTCGTCGATATCGTCGGCCACGGGATTCACAGCGACGCCAATCGCAAAATTCGTTGCGCCCCCTAGCGTTTTCCCCGCCCAGTCGGTGCCTTGATTCAGCCGGTGCAGAACTTTGACCAGTCCAACGGAGTCGACTTCGTAGACGCCGCTGGTTTCCGGGTAGTCGCCGACGGATGGCGGATCCCCGGTGATGGCAAGAATATTGCGGACACCGCCAACGGTCCACGCGCCGAGAAGAGCGGCCTGCAGGCCGATGATGTTCTGGTCGCGGGTGGTGAGATGGGGAACGGTTTCGACGCCGCGGGCTTCGAGGGCGCCGGCAACAATCAGGGCGTCCATGCCGACGCGGGCCATGGCTCCGCTATTGATATCGATGGCATCCACTTTTTTCGAAGCCATGACCCTGTCGACCTGCTCGTAGATGCGATCGAGCGAAAGGCCCTTTGGTGGATCGATTTCCACACAGACGGTGAATTTTCTTGCCTGAAGATTCTTCCAGAATTTACTTTCCGGCTCGCGTTCGGCAATCGGCACTGGCTTTGAAACTGCCTGGGCCGACGGCGCAGCGGGGTGCGCCTTTGCCGGACGAAGCGACTTCACCGCTTCGGCCATGGCGCGAATGTGCGCGGGGGTCGTGCCGCAGCAGCCGCCGAGTATGCGCACGCCAAGTGCCGCTGCTTCACGGGCGAAGAGCGCAAAATATTCGGGAGAAGATCTTGGATAAACGATTCGGTCGCCCTCGCGCTTGGGGAAGCCGGCATTGGGCATGCCACTGACGCGAATATTGTCCACAGCGGAAAGCTCCGCGAGGATCGGCAGAAGCGCCTGGGGGCCAAGCGTACAATTCGCGCCAATCACCTGGACGTTTTTGTTTTTCAATTGCTCCGCTGCATTCGCAGGGCGGACGTCGCCGTAGGTTGTTCCTTCCTCCGCGTAGGTGAGCTGCGCAACGATGGGCAAACCGGAAAACGAGCGAATCGCGTCAATGGCCAGCAGCAGTTCCTCGATGTAAGAAAAAGTCTCCAGAATGTAGAAGTCCACGCCGCGCTCCTCCAGGGCGAGTGCTTGTTCGTGAAAAATGTCCTGGATCTCTTCCGGAGCAGGATGGCGGGATTGCACGCCGAGTCCGAGCGGACCGATAGAGCCGGCAATCAAGACTTCGCGGGAGGCTGATTCACGCGCTTCGCGGGCGATTTTCACGCCGCGGCTGTTGAGCCTCTGAACCTCTTCCGCAAGACCGAGCGGAGCGAGTTTGAAGCGGTTCGCGCCAAACGTATTGGTCTCGATGATCTGCGCGCCCGCTTCGATGTAAGCTTGGTGCACGCGAAACACCGCTTCCGGCTCGGTCGAATTCAGCTCATCAAAGCAGCGCTGAGTGCCCACCGCTTCGTGCAGCATCGAGCCCATCGCGCCATCCGCGATGAGGATCGAGTCTTTCAGCCGCGCATTAAAATCTTGAATCTTCACTTTCTCCGTTTCCTATCCGGTGAATATTCGGCACGGGGGATGCGCTCAGCGCTTTTGTTCCATGAGGCTGGCGACGGTGCTCATCAAATCGTACTTGGTGAGGATCTCGAAGCGCGAATCACCCATCTCAACAAAGACCGCGGGATTCTCGTGGCTGAGGATCTGAGTGATGCGCTCGACGGGCGCACTCTTGGGAACCTGCGGCAGCGGCTTGGTCATCATTTCGCGAACCACGAGCTTGCGAAGGTCCTTGCCTTGCAGCGCGAGATTCAGAATTTGGTCTTCGTAGATTGTGCCGATCGGAATGTTTTCCTCGAAGACCGGAATCTGTGAAATGTCCTGCTCCTGCATGGTTTTCAAAGCGTGAAAGACAGTCTGGTGAGGGCGGGCAATGACCAGTTCGCGAACTTTGCCGGCCGCATGTTTGGCGTTGACGACTTCCGCTGCAGTAATGGCGGTGGCGGCGTCCACGTAGCCTCGCTCGTGCATCCACAAGTCGTTATAAACCTTGCTGAGATAGCGCGTGCCCGTGTCCGGAAGCAGCGCGACGACAAAATCCTTCGGCCCGAGTTCCTTGGCAAGGCGCAACGCGCCGGAGATGCAGCCGCCGCCGGAGCCACCGGTGAAGAGGCCTTCCATTTTTGCCAGGCGGCGCGCCACGACAAAACATTCCTCGTCGTTCACCTGAATGATGTCGTCAAGGATTTTCAGATTCATGGTTGTCGGGAAAAAATCCTCGCCGATGCCTTCCACAACATACGTCTTGGCTTTGATGGTTTGCCCGGTCTTGACGAAATCGTAGTAGAGCGAGCCATAGGGATCGACGCCGACAATTTTTACACTGGGTTTCTTTTCTTTTAGAAATTTTCCCACGCCGCTGATGGTGCCGCCGGTGCCCACGCCGCAAACGAAGTGCGTGATCCTGCCTTCGCTGTCCTCCCAAATTTCCGGGCCGGTGGTGCGGTAGTGCGCCTCGGGATTCATCGAATTGTCGTACTGATTCGGATAGTAGGAATTGGGAATTTCGCGAGCGAGTTTTTTCGCCACTGAATAATAGCTGCGCGGATCTTCCGGCTCGACAGCCGTGGGGCAGACGATGACTTCCGCGCCGAGCGCTTTCAGGAGATCGACTTTTTCCTTGGATTGCTTGTCAGTGGTGGTGAAAACGCACTTGTAGCCGCGCACCGCCGCGACCAGCGCCAGTCCCATGCCGGTGTTGCCCGAGGTGCCTTCGATGATCGTGCCGCCAGGCTTGAGCATGCCTTTTTTTTCGGCTTCATCGATCATGCTGATGGCGATGCGGTCTTTGACCGAGCCGCCCGGATTCGTGAATTCCGCCTTGACGTAAATTTGCGGCTTCAGGCCCTGGTTGATGCGGTTCAGGCGTACCAGCGGCGTGTGGCCAATGGCTTCCAAGATGTTGTTGCACTTCATCAGTCTTCTCGATTTCTCCGCCGAACTGAATTCAGTTTAGCATCTTCCCGAGGAGTTCCCCTACTGAGCAGCACCAGCCATTTTGTTACCTTCAAACAAAAGTAGAGTAGATTATTCTTTCTATGATTTCGACGAACGGGGGAACCAGCATGCCAAGGCAGAATATTTCGAGCGGTACGCCATGGGAGCCGATTGTGGGTTACTCGCGTGCGGTAAGAATCGGCAATGTGATAGCAGTTTCGGGAACGACGGCGACGGGTCCGGATGGAAAGATCATAGGCGCGGGCGACTTGCGCGCGCAAACGGTGCAAACCATCAAAAATATCGAGGCGGCACTCGCCAAGGCGGGCGCGAGCTTGAAAGACGTCGTCCGCACGCGCATCTTTGTGACCAACATCGCGGAATGGGAGAAGGTCGGGCGGGCGCATGGAGAATTTTTCGGGGAGATCCGCCCGGCGACGAGCATGGTGGAAGTGAGCAAGCTGATCGCGCCGGAAATGCTGGTGGAGATTGAGGCGGACGCGGTGGTGGAAGGAAGTTAAGGAGGTATAGGAGGGAAAGGAAGTAAAGGAGGGAGCGTGGCGGCAGCCTCGTTTCTTTAGAGCGTTCGCAATGGGTTGAGGAATTCTCATGACATCAGCGCTATACGATTCTTTCATTGCGGATTATTACGACGAGTCGCCGGTCGTGAAGGGGCGGACTCAGGATGTGGCGTTCTATCGCGATGCGGCGCGCGACTTCGGGGATCCGGTGCTGGAGCTGGGTTGCGGCACGGGGCGGATCACGATGGCGCTGGCGGAGGTGGGCAAGCGAATCACGGGTCTTGATCTATCCGAGCGCATGCTGGAACGAGCCGTAAAAAAACGCGCGGCGCTCCGCGTGGAGGCCCGCGAGCGCGTTCACCTCGTCCAAGGGAACATGGCGGGGTTCGATCTCGGCGAAAAATTCCGGCTGGTCATTATTCCCTTCCGGCCATTTCAACACCTGCTGGAAGTCCATCAGCAAATAAACTGCCTGGAGTGCGTGCGCAAGCATCTCGCACCGGGGGGACGGCTGATCCTGGATGTGTTCCAGACGGATGCCGAACGCATGCACGATCCCGTGCACATGCGAGAGGTGCAGGTAACCGAGTACGGTACCCAGGACGGCCGGCGGGTAAAGATCAGCGAGCGAGTGGCAGCATTTCATCGCGCGGAGCAGATCAATGACGTGGAGATGATTTTTTCCATCAACCATAAGGGCGGGCGTGAGGAGCGGCTCGTGTTCGCCTGGCCGCTACGGTATTTCTTCCGTTATGAGGTCGAACACCTGCTGGCGCGATGCGGGTTCAAGGTTACGGCAGAGTACGGGAATTTCGACCGGACACCCATCCAGGATGATTCCCCCGAGATGATTTTTGTCGCGGAGGGGCCGCAATAAAAACCTAATGAGGGGGTTCCTCACGAAGATTCGCGGGTATCGGTTCAGGATTCAGAACTATAAGATCGCCGGTCGAAGTCCCGAGGACGATTCCTTTGTCACTTTGAGCCGAGTACGCCGACGTACACTGAAACGCTTGGTTCGCACTGTCGTGAAAAGCAAACTTGAATTGACTGATTTCAGGAAGATTATTCCGTGTCAATCCTGAGATGAAAAACATCCACAACTCTATCGATTCGTTGGGATTGATAGGTCTTTGCTGCGTGACGTAGTCAAAGCCGTTGGACGACAAATTGAATCTTCTTATGAAACCCTTGTCACCTGCTACCATCGTCCCGAAAGCGTACGGCTCAAAAGCGGCACTGTCAGCATTCTTAAACTGAATCCATTCGATGCCTTTAAGTGCCGCAACTGAGTATCTGCGGAGATGCAGCGGTTTTCCGGTCTGATTGGTCACGCCGACCCGAAGCATTGCATCCAGACGTTGAAAGTAGACAGGCGGAGACTGAAAAAATCGAAATACGGGTTCAAAGTGAGCGCTAACAACTTGGCAGACCACATTGTCCGATGCAGGCTTCTTCGTCAGCGCTCCTATTCCGTATATATAGTCATGAGTGCCCATGTCTCTGCCTTGAAGAGCAAATTCGGCAGAGTGCTCGCCGCCTTTCACGTCATGATAAACGAGTGCGACTCTAGTGTCCTTTTTCATGAATCGGTTCAAATCCCGTGTTCCAATGACGAAAGGCACAACCCCATAAATCTGGCCATTCGTGGGAATGGGCTGGGTTGTCGCCTGGTCGATCAGGCCCTTATCACGTTTGAATACTTCAGGACTACTACGATCCGAACCGAGCTGAAGCGTTTGCCAATCGACCATGATTTCGGCACGCAGTCTGTCTCCTTTGGCGGGAGTGACAAATATCTGCCAGTCATCAAGGACAGTCGGCTGGCCCAAGTTTTTTATATTGGCGACCACAGCCCCGCCGATACTCTTGTGCTCTGGCGAAGTCCATCCGATTGCAACCTGAATAATATGGCCTCTTAAATCGAAGTCGCGAACTGGCAGCTCTCCCCTCGGAACATCGGCGGTTTTCTCCGCAGCCTCATGCGGCTGACTGATGGGAGGGGAGATTACAAGCATCTCCCTTCTGTGCACCCACCGTAGAGTTTCTGGTAAACCAACGCCTATGACTAGACAAATTGCACTCGCAACCGCAAGCCGCCACGCGAAGGGCCATCCGCTTTGTGTGTACCACACCATTTCCATGACTCCGAGTAACGCAGCCGCACTATAAAAGCAGACGCGGGCCCTTTTGAAATCTCCCGGTACTAAGCTTACACAAGCATATCCAATGCCTACCAATAACGTCACCACGGAACCCACCACAGTCCAAGCGATTTCGATTGGCGACACGTCACCCTTCCCGGCTTAAACGGGGAGCAGGATAGCGCTGATACCTACCTTGTGTCACCTGCGTAATCCCGCGCGTTTTGGGTTGCTTTTGTCTCCGGATCCGTCAGGCCAATTACCAATGCGGATCTTATTGTGGATAGGAATGCGCAACGGCGATTCGGAAGGGGCACCCAGCGGAGGTGTGGACTCACCAGTGGGCGCGGATGCGGTATTTCAGGACGGAGGTGCCGTCTTTGGCGACCGGGACGATGAATTGGGCGGCGAAGGCGGCGGTCTTGGTGTACTTGTAGGTGGAAGATAGCATTTCCCAATCGCCGCCGATGGGCTCGTTCACTTGCACAGTGACGGGCGCGTCTTTGTGGTTGCGCAGGGTAACTTCAAATTCCATTTCCCAGGTGTGGGTATCGATGCGCTTGTAGTCCGTCTGTTTGTGCTCCGCGACGACGTCAAAGGCGTTGCCGATGTGGATGTTCACGAATTCGTCTTTGGGAGTGTGGTCGATACGGTCTTCGCCGGCGAAGAGAATGCCGCCTTTTGAGTCCTTCTGATACACGCGGACGTTGCCTGCGGGAAGTGGAATGCCGAGACCGGCTTTTTCCTCATTCTTGAACTTGTAATAGACCATGACGGGATCTTTCAGTGGAGAGCCGGGAGCCTGCTGGTTGCGGTAGTAGTAGCTCTGGCCGTTGACCATGAAGATTTTTTCGACGGGAACGGCGGAGCCTTGGAGAAGGCTGATCTGCTTGGTCTCTTTGTCCTCGACTGAAGTCTTACGACCCAGCGAATAGAGATGGTATTCGCTGAAAGCTTCCTGCTGGAACTGCTGAGCCGCCTTCGCCATGGGCACGGCTACGCTCATTTCCGACCTTGGCATCACGCGATCGGCCACGCGATTGAGTTCGCCGGCAACGAGCTGGAGGCGCGCGTTGCGAAAAGCGGTGCCGCTGTTGTTGATGACAGTGACCCAGCCATCGAGGTCGGCGCTCTTGTCGTCGCGCGCGACGGTAAGAACGTAATCGGCGTTCCAGGAAAGACTATTCGCGAGATAGGAAGCCTCGACCTGCTGTTTTTTCGCGCCGGAATTTTCGAGTGACATCAGAAGCGTGGGACGCTCGTAGAGATTGGCGGGGACTTCCGGAAAGCGATAGCTCTCTGCAAACATTCCGGTAACGATGTCGTTGCCAATCTTCCAGACCGGGCCATTGTTGTCGGAAAGCAAGGTGGCCTTGATCTCCTCGCGTTTGGTGGTGTTGTTCTCCTGGTACGAACGTACTAGCGTAACTTCCTTACCGACGTATTTGTGGAGGAGTTTCGCAGGCTCAAGAAGGTCGTATTCGTAATTCTGTTCGATGACGCCGAGTTTTTCGGGATCGTTCAGCGAGCGGAAATGGACAGTGGCCGGGTTGACGGTCGCGGCGATGTCCATGAATTTCAGGCGAAACGTGCCGGTGGGAAGCGTGAGATTGCGGACATCGCGAATGAGAGCAATATTAGAGTTGTAGACGGTAACGTTCAGATCGGTCTGATCGTTCAAGCTGGTGGATTGTTCGCCAGTGGCCGCGCGCGTGGAATCCTTTTCCTGTGACGCATAAACCCGATTGGCGCGGACGGCGGGATAGAGAATCGTCGCTGCGGCGGCGAGGATTGCAACGCCGGAAATCTTCCAAAACAATCGTTTGGTTGACCGACTCAAGGGGATCTTCATTACTTTCACCTCAAACTGGATTTGCCTTCTTTGTTAGAACGATGGGGGCGGAATTTCTTGCACGGATCGATTGGCGCAAAGCCCTCGCATTACGGATGCGGGACGGGCTTCCAGGTCAGGCCACCATCGCTGGTTTCAAAACTTTTCGTATTGTGAGCGTTCCAAATGGTGGCGTGGAGCGCGTCGGAGGCGCGAACTCCGCCAAGATCCTCTTTGAGCGGAAAGGGAATGACTTTCCAATGGATGCCGCCATCAGTGGTGAGGAGGACGGCTCCGGCGCGGCCGACAATCCAGCAGACTTGATCGGAGGAAGCGGAGCCGGTGAGCAAATCGGCGAGGACCCCGCTGGTCTGGCGCGACCAGGAAGAGCCGCCATCCTTGGAGAGTTCGATCAAGCCGCTGCGGCCCGCGCGCCAGCTGAGATTTGAACCTGGCGGGGAGATCAAGCGCGGATTGGAAATCATCCCTGTGACAACCAAAGATTCGGAGGTGGAATAACTGGCTGCAGCGTCATCACCCGCGGGAGGCTTTGGCGGAGGAGGCGCAGGAGGCGGAGGCGCCGGAGCAGCCGCAGGGGCAGGCATGATTTTCCGTGTGGCCTTCTTCGAAGGTTCTGCCTTGGCTGAGGGGCTGGGGCCAGGGAGATTTTGCGATACGGAGTTGTTCGATTGGATTTGCGTTTGCAAGTTCTGCGACGCAGTGATCTCCTGCTGAGTTGCTTGCGACTGCGATTGGACTTCTACCGTTTGTCGCGCGGTTAGGGGAAGGTTCTTGGCGTCGAGGTCGGCGTGATTTGCGTCTGCCAGCTGAGCCGTTGCAGTTTTGCGCTCGTCGTCCTTTCGCTCCCTAAGCTCCTTATCGACTGGTGACTTTGCGGATGGCTTCTCGGCCGCATCGCTCAACTTTTGGCTTTGCTTCGCGGCCTCCGATACGCCACGGCCATTGGCAGCGCCGTATTCGCGGACAGGTGGTTGCGGACGCGGGAGAGTGGCGGCTGACTTCTCCGGTACGGAACTTTGCGTGACGGCAGTCGAAAGCGAGGGAACAGGAGCTGGAGGCACTTTATTCTGCGCCATTTTGCTTTCACTCTCATGCCGACTCGGAAGAGGTGAAGTGTAATTTTCGTGGAGAGCAATCCACACGAGTAGTCCGGCGGCAATTGCGCCAGCAGGGACGAGCCACTGCCAGCGGGCACCCCTCAAGAGGCGTGCGCGGCGAGACTTCCTGGGAAGCGCCTCCGGGGCCAGAGTTTGACTGGAAGCAGCCAGCACGGATGCGGTCTGAGCGAGGACCTGATCTTCTTGCGCGGCTTGCAATGGAATCTCGTCGGTCGTCTCCAAGTGAGCGAGGACGGTCTGGCAATTCGCGCAGCCGACGATATGTTCTTTTAAGGAATTCAATTGTTCAGGAAGCAGGGACCGCTCGTGATAAGCCGCCAGCGTTTCCGGATCAGGACACGCGCCACCTTGCGAAGCGAACGCGCCAGGCATTTCCGCAGCTTGACCGGCAGGCGCCGCAGAACGCAAATGGCGCGCCAGCGCTTTGTCAAACATCCGATCGCGTTCGTCAGGCGCCATAGGCTTCTCCATCCTTAGAACGAAATTCTGCCGGTTTCTTGCGCCGTGCGGTCATGGAGTCCGCTTTCCGGCCGCTGGGTCCGGCGATTTTGGGCGGGGCAGCAGTTTTTCCAAATCGATGGGGATGTCTGCCGAACCGTATTCGAAACAGAGAGCGATCTCCGGATCGCTAAGCCCGGGTTGAGCGGCGAAACCGTTCGCGGCTACAATCCCGCGGCGAAGAATGCCTTCCACGGCCTGCCGCAAATCGCGCCGGACGCGGTCCAGATGGCGCGAGACACTCGACTCGTGCTCGCCGAGGATACGTCCGATCTCGGCAAGCGTTTTTTCCTCGGCGTAATAGAGGCGAAGCCTCTCCTTTTCCTGCGGGGCGAGGAGATCGAGCGCGGCCTGCAAAGCCCTGGTAAAGAATGCGATGTAGCGTTCCCGATGCGGGTCGACAGGCTGGAGCGGAGGGCGATGTTGTGTCCGCGGCCCTCCATCGCCGGCTTCGTCTTCAGGAAGCTCCGCGAAGCGGCGGCCCGCGCGTATGGAATCAATATGGCGCTGGGCAAGAACAGCGCGAAGCCAGGTCTTTAACGAACTGCGTCCATGAAAGTAGCGAAAGAGCGACCGCTCTGTTCCTTTGTCACCGGCCAAACCGTACAGGTCAGAAAAGAGGGAATCCGCGAGATTACAAGCTTCCGCAGAACTCGCAGGGCAATGAAGGATTGCCGCCGCTGCCGCGCGCAAATAAGTACGGTAGGTGCAGAAAAAATGCTCCCAGGCGGCCTCGTTCCCATCGGCGCACGCGGTGGCCAGAGCCAGGTCCTCCAGATGCAGCGCGCGGAGATAGTTTTGGAGCTTTTGCGGAGTCACCGTTCCGGGTGTAAAGGCCTTTTGCGCGCTACGCTCCAGCGCGGCGGCGAAGCGTTCCCGAGGAATTTCCCAACGGCCCATCTGTGACTGGGCGCAGAGCCACTCCAGGAGAGAGGTCTGCCCTTCGAAAGGACGGGAGAGATCCACCGATGGACACTCAAGGCCGGGATTTGACGCGTCTTCAGTCATTTAGCTAGCGAGCGAAGCGATGCCCCTGACAGGCCCAAACCCATGTGCGGGCCCCCAAGTTGCATCCTAGAGCATAAGCCCGGGACGCGGAAAGTGGTGCACAAAACTCGAACAACCCCACCCAGAATTGCAGTATCCTATGGTGTGTTGCGCCCCCAGACTCGCAACTGAAACTGCCTCGCCGGGTTGGAGTAGGGGGCGCGATGGCGCGCTCGCGGGAGCATTAGCGACTTCGCGACGCTAGTACGAAAGTCCTATTCGGGCTCCTTCAGCCTCGTCAGTACTCTGGTACTGCAAGAGCGCATTTCCTACTTCGCAAGCGGACTTGGGAACGCTTGGAGTCCCAAGACAATTCCTGTTTGCGGTCCGGAAATTTCACGAGGCGGCACGCGGATGACAACCATGATCGCAGATCCACCACGTAAGACGTCGATGGGCGTCGGTTTCGAGGCAAACCGCAGCCGTTCCGCAAATACCCAAGCGTGGAAGAATGCCATCGGCACCAAGCGCATTCCGGCACGCCTCGCCTTGCTCCCCGAACCCAAATCCCGCTGGGACCGCATTGGCCTGAGCGCGGGCGTGCAACTGGGAATCTTCGCCTTCTTGCTTATTATTCCCCTGCTCTTCCCAAACCAAATGAAAACGGCATTGAACTTCCGGGTCGTGGAGTTGATGCAACCAGTTACGGAAATCCCGGTTGCGCCGCCACCTCCCCCGCCACCAAAGATAAAGCCCAAAGTTGCGCCGCCGGAACCAAAGCCGGTTGAGCCAGAACCGCCAAAACTGAACCCTAGACAAACTCACGTTTTTCTCACGGCAAAAGTGGAGCCGCCCAAAGTGAGAACCTTGGACGCGAAGCCCGTTGAACTCAACCCTGTTTTCGAGCCAGTGAAAATCGATACGCAGACGAAGCAGCCAAAACGGCCAAAGGATGACGTGAAAGTCGGTGTAATGTCTAACGGCAGCGCAGCTCCTGCGACAGTCGTGGCCCCGGTGAACAAAGTGCAGACCGGCGGTTTCGGGGATCCCAACGGGGTCCCTGGCAAGGGTGATCCAAACAAAGCCACAAACGTCAATCGTCTTGGTTCGCCCGCGTTGCCGGGTGGACCGGGATACGGCAACGGCACCGGTGGGGACAAAGGAATTCGCGGCACAGTAGCGAGCACAGGCTTTGGCAACGGCACGGCAATTCCGCCACCAGCCCCCAAGCGCGGCACGCTGCAGTCCACAGGCTTCGCGGATCAAACAGTGGCTGCCCCCGAAGCGCCCAAGAAGAAAGCGCCGACCGGCGAAGGCGCCACGACGCCTGTTGACATATTAGAAAAACCACGTCCGCAGTACACGGCAGAGGGGCGTAGTCTGAAAATAGAAGGTGACGTTGTTCTTGACATGGTATTCCTGGCAAACGGCAGCATTCAGGTGAACCGGGTGATAAGCGGTCTGGGCCATGGTCTCGATGAAGCAGCGACTCGCGCGGCGCAGCAAATCAAGTTCAAGCCCGCAAAACGGGAAGGCCAGCCTGTGGATTTCCCCGCGCGCGTGCGAATTGAATTCCGTTTGGCTTACTGAGGGGAGAGGGAAAATGCGCAAGGTAGCGACAACTATTTTCGTCTTGATTTTGAGCGGGCTGGGCGCCCTTACCGCGACGGCGGCCCCCGTGCCCGCCGAACAGGCAAGAACCATGAGCGACGTGATCGACCGGGTGATCACGAACGAGAACCGGGCCAGCCAGCAAATCAGGCAGTATTCGCCGCTAGTGGAGACGTATATCCAGAACCTGAAGCCCGACAAAGATCTTGGGTACGTACCCGCCGGAGACAAGTATTTCCTTGGCCGCGCGGACTTTTCGAAAGGCGTCACACTGGTCTCCTTGACGGATACGAGCGGCAAGGGGAAAAAGATCTTCGGATCGATCGGAAACTTCTTTTCGTTTGCGTTGCAATTCGTGCCGGACGGCTTCCTGCAGATGATCTTTATCGATACGAACGGATTCGACAAGCAGCACTACAAGTTCGACTACGTGCGCCGGGAATTTCTCGGAGAAGTGCGCTGCCTGGTGTTTGACGTCACGCCGCAGGAAAAGAGCGGTAAAGGCCGCTTCCTGGGCCGCATTTGGGTGGAAGACCAGGATTACAACATTGTGCGGTTCAATGGCGCTTACAGCGGGAGTGGTCACACGAGTTGGTGGTTCCACTTCGACAGCTGGCGCACTAACGTGCAGCCGGGCTTGTGGCTACCTTCCTTCGTGTACAGCGAAGAAAAGGACGTCCACTATAATTTGTCGAAGAAGCTGGACTTCAAAGCGCAGACGCGGCTGTGGGGTTACAACCTCGGCCACGCCAGCCAGGAACAGGAATTAAGCAAGATTCTGGTTGAGACGCCGGTGCAGGACGACACCAAGACGGCGAATGACCTCACTCCCGTCCAGGCCCAACGCTCCTGGGACCGCCAGGCAGAAGACAACGTGATTGATCGGCTGGAGCGCATCGGGTTGATCGCACCGAAGGGGGAAGTCGACAAAGTGCTCGAGACGGTAGTGAACAATCTTGAGGTCACGAACAACATCGACATCGAACCCGATGTCCGCTGCCGGGTGATGACGACCACGACGCTGGAATCTTACACCGTCGGCCATACCGTCGTGCTGAGCCGCGGCTTAATCGACGTGCTTCCTGATGAAGCCAGCCTGGCGACCATCATAGCGCACGAGCTTAGCCACGCCATTCTTGGCCATCGCCTCGATTCCAGCCTTGCATTCTTCGATCAATTGCTGATTGAAGATAAGGAAACTTTCCGCCACTTCGGATTCGCGCGGACTATCGACGAAGAGAAGGCCGCCAACGCGAAAGCGATCCAGATCCTGAACAATTCGCCTTATAAGAACCAGCTAGCGAACGCCAACCTATTCCTTACGGCGCTGGCCACGCGCGAAAAGGAAATCCCAAACCTGATTAGCCCGCACCTTGGCGATCGCGTGCCGGTCATCGGGGATCTCAGGTCCTCGATGGCGGTCGATGCCGATGCGAAGAAAAACCCCCAGATGATCACGGCGCTTCCAATCGGCGGACGCGTGAAGCTGGATCCGTGGAACGATAAACTGGAGCTTATCAAGAGCAAACCGGTTGGCGCGGTGGCGGAACGCGAGAAGATGCCGTTCGAAGTGACGCCATTCATGCCTTACCTGGTGCGCTATGGCGCTGAGGCCGCGAAACCCATCGCCGCCAGCGCAGCCCAGCCGACCGACCCGAAAACTGGCGAATCCGCGCCCGGCAAACCGTAAGTTAGATAATTCAGCTCTTACAAAATTTTCGGCCCGGAGAAGAAGCGATTTTCCCCGGGCCGTTTCCTTTGTTTCGCGAATTTTTTTGATGTGCTGCTCACCGCGACGAGGAGAGTTCTGTCATTAGTTTGTAATTGAAGTCCACGCCGTCATAGAAGTCTTGTACCCCGACGCGTTCGTCTTTTCCATGCTCACGATTGTCGTTCTTGTCGAAAAACATGCAGGAGATGCCGTAGGTGGGGATACCGGCGATGCGCACATATTTTCCGTCCGTGGCCCCGGTGGACATGGTGGCGACAAGAGGGACCCCCGACCAAACCGCGCTCAAAACCTTTTCCATGGCCTGGGTCACTTCCGGAAGCAGCGGCGAAGGAGGCACGGGCACGACGGGCACCACCTTTCCGTCGGGAGTAAGCTGCGGAACTATGCTGACTTTGACCTTCGGATCGTTAACCACGCGCTCAAGAGCTTTGTGGACCTCTTCCGGATCTTCGCCCGGGAAAATGCGGCAATTGACGTTGGCGCGCGCGGTTTGCGGAAGGGCGTTTGGCGCATGTCCGCCGGAGAGCATGGTGGCAACGCATGTGGTGTGTAAAAGCGAATTGTAATACGGCATGGCGGAGAGCCGCTGGACCGCCGGCGAATCTGGCGGTTGCCCGGTCACGGCTTTCATGTCCGCCGCAACCTGTCCGCTCTCCATCGCCGCCGCGCGCCCGAAATAGTTTCGCGTGATTTCGTTGATCTTTACAGGAAATGAAAACGATTGCAGCCTGGCCAGCGCTCCAGCCAGGTGATAGATGGCATTGTCCGGGCTGGGGACTGAACTATGGCCACCAGCGTTCAGCGATTCGAATTGAAAGTCCACATAAACTTTTTCGCTGGCTTGAATTCCCACGAGCAGACGTTTGTCCTTATCCTTCTCAAATTCGCCGGCGTCCAGGTTGATGCAGTATTCCGCATCCACCCAGCCGCGATGCTGCGAGAGCAGCCAGTCCATGCCGTTGAAAGAGCCGCCCTCCTCATCGGCGGTCAGCGCGAGAATCAGATCGCGGTCCGGTTGGTAGCCTTCCTTTTTCAAGCGGATGAAATTGGTCACCAGGATGGCATCGCCTTCCTTCATGTCTTCCGTGCCGCGGCCGTAGAAATAGCCGTCTTTCTCGACGAATTCGAAGGGATCGGTGCTCCAGTCCGAGCGGAGGGCTTCGACGACGTCAAGATGCCCGATGAATAGGATGGGCTTGCGTTTTCCGGTCCCGCGAAAACGAGCGACGAGATTCCTTTTGCGTTCGTTCGGCCCGGCTACTTTTAGATCGGCTTCGGCAAAGCCCCCGTCGCGCAAACGCCTGGCCATCGCTTCGGCAGCAGTGGTGACGTTGCCAACTGAGTCGGTGGTGTTGATCTCGATGAGTTGCTTGAAAATGTCGTGCGACAGTTGCTTCGTTTGGTCCTGAGTTTGAGTCCGCGCCGCGGGCGCAAAAATCGCGATCAAGCAAAATGACAAAATCCAGGGAATCCCTCTTTGCATTTACTCTCCTGACGATGAATGTGCTTTAGGAGCGTAACGGCTCCGCGGCTGCGCCGTCAACCGGTAGAGGAGCAATTGCGGTTGGTTATTGCCGCGAGTTGCTTCGTCCGGCGGGCTTTTCATAAACTGGCAGGGTTCTTATTGCGGAGGAAGAGATGACATCAGCCATGAGACGCGGCTCGCAAATTATTGCAGCTGCGGTGATATTCGTTGCCGGTATCACGGCAGGGACGATACATGCACGCAGCGCAGCAGTGCTGAACCGCTTCGGCCAGCCGAAAACAGTGCTGCATGTGGTGGTGTACAAATTCAGAGACAATGTCTCCAATTACGACCGGGAAAAGGCCATCAACGGGATCAAGGACATGGCCGGGAAAATTCCCGGGATCAAAAACGTTTGGCTGAAAACCTCGCGTAACCAGATCAAGGATTTCAGCGGCGTCTATGCCATTGAGTTCACGAGCGCCGAAGCCGCTGCCGACTACGCCGAAAGCCCAGTGCATGAGGCGTGGTCCAAGGCGTGGCAGGAGCAGCGCGAAAATAGCCTTTCCTTCCAGGTTTCCAATCCGTGAGCGCTTCGCCGGCTAGTTTTCGCGCGTGATGCCGTACCTACGACGGATCAGGCGATCGGCCGTGTTATCAGTGAGCAGCCACTTGGCCCATTTCGCAAATGTCGCAAGCGAGGTTACGCCGTAGCGCGCTTTGGGCCATGGCGCTTCGATGGCTTTTAACATGATGCGCGCGCAATCCTCTGGAGTGGTCTTGGAAAGCGCCCGAGTGCTCGTCGCGCTACGCAAATAAGATGCGTAGATGCCGGCGTAGGGGCCGCTCTTGAACTGTTCCTGATAGGATTGCGCCAGTTCCATGGCGGTGGGTTGAATGTTGGTCACGATGTAGCCGGGCTGGATGAGAATGGTGTGAATGCCGAAAGGATAAAGTTCGTGACGCAAGGCGTTGCTTAGGGCTTCGATGGCGTGTTTTGAGGCGCTGTAGGCGCCCTGTGTCGGAGGCGTCACAAATCCTGACACCGAGCTCATCATCAAGATGCGTCCCTTCCGGCGTTCGCGCATCTTGGGAAGAACGGCTTGCGTCACTCGGATGACGCCGAAAAAATTCGTTTCGAACTGCCGCCGCCAGTCTTCCATGCGCAGATCCTCGACCGCGCCGACCTGGACAAAGCCCGCATTGTTTATCAGCACGTCGATCGCGCCTGACTTCTGAAGGACGGAAGAAACGGCCCTTTGCACCGAGCTGTCGTCACACACGTCCATTTCCAGGGTCTCGAGCGGGAGCTTCTTCTCGTTCGCCAGAGCATCGAGCCGCGTGCGCTTCTCCGCCGAACGCCCCACCGCAAAAACGCGGTAGCCTCGCTCGGCGAGCAATAGCGCCGCAGCCTTTCCCAGTCCATCCGTGGCGCCGGTAATCAAGACCGTTTGAGTTCCGTGTTCCCCGTTCATTTCGCCCCCTAAGGCGCAGGCTATGGTATCGCGAACGGGGAACGATTCGCGCTGGGAGTGTCGGCGTCCCGTTTTCAGCACAGGGGAAAAAGGCGCCGCTCTCGGAATCGCCCAGGATTGCTAGACTAATGGGCTTACTTACGTTCTAATCGCAACGCTTGGTGAGCGTGCATGTCGGCTGACGAAAACCTTCCTATACTTGCGCCCGAAAAAAAGTGGCGGCTCGGCTTCTGGAGTTTGATCGCCACGCAGTTCCAGGGCGCCTTCAACGACAACGGCCTGAAGTTTTTCGTCATTTTCCTCATCCTGGGAACCAATCCGACCGATTCGCAAAAGGATTTCCTGGTTTTTGTCATTGGGAACCTCTTCGCTCTTCCGTTCCTTTTGTTCTCGATGGCCGGCGGATTCCTGGCGGACCGCTTTAGCAAACGAAGCGTGGCAATCGCCACAAAGATCTTTGAAGTTTGCGCGATGATTTTCGCCATGTACGCGTTCACGCGCGGCAACACCCGCATGGCGTATGCGGTGATTTTCCTGGCAAGCACGCAAGCCGCATTCTTCGGCCCCTCAAAATACGGATTGCTCCCCGAACTCCTGCCGGACAGATTGCTGTCCTGGGGCAACGGCATCCTCGAACTCACGACGTTCCTCGCCATTATCGCGGGTGCAGTGATCGGCCCATCGCTGGCCCAGCGTTTTCATGGGCGAGAAGCAATTGCCGGCCTGATCTTCGGCGCATGTTCCTTGTTTGGCCTGGCGGCCAGCTTCGGTATTTCCCGAGTGCCGCCGGCTGATCCTTCCAAGAAATTCAGCTTCAACATCTTCGGCGACCTGGGTAAACAAATTCAGCTTGTCCGGCCGGACCGTGTCTTGCACCTGGCCATCGCCGGCAATACCTATTTCTGGTTTCTCGGCGCACTGTTGCAGTTCGTGATTGTCTTTTACGGCCGTGAAGTCCTGCACCTCGACGAGACGCGCGGAGGATATTTACAAGCGGCGCTGGCCATCGGGATCGGAGTTGGAAGCTACGCCGCCGGGCTACTTTCGTCGGGAAAGATTGAGTACGGACTCATCCCTCTAGGGGCCATCGGAATGTCAGCGTTTGCGTTCGCCATCTCGATTCACGGATTGAGCTTTCTTCAAGTGCTTCTCCTGTTGGGGGCGCTCGGTTTTGCAGGCGGATTTTTCGTCGTTCCAATCAACGCGCTAATCCAACACCGCCCGGAGGAAAGCCACAAAGGCAGCGTCATTGCATTCGCGAACTTTCTTTCCTTCGTCGGCGTGATCACCGCGTCAGCGATCTATTCCGGGGCAACTCACTATTTGCACACCGGGCTGGCGTTATTCTTCATTTGGACCGCAGTGATGTCGCTGGCGGCCACGATTTACACGGTCTACCTGCTGCCGGATTCCTTGCTGCGCTTGATGCTGTGGATTGCCACGCACACGCTGTACCGCCTGGATGTGGTAGGGCGAGAAAACGTACCAGCGCGTGGCGGAGCGCTGCTGACCCCCAATCACGTCTCCATGGCCGACGCCGTGCTGCTCATCGCGTCCATCGACCGGCCAATTCGCTTCATGATGTTCAAGGGCTCCTACGAGCACCCTCTCGTGAAACCATTCGCAAAAATTCTGGGTGTGATTCCCATCGCGTCGGATCAAGGTCCGCGCGAAATGATCCATTCCTTGCGGCTGGCAACCGAGGCTCTGAAAAACGGCGAAGTCGTTTGCATTTTTCCGGAAGGGCAGATGACGCGCATCGGCCAGATGCTTCCGTTCCGTCGAGGCATGGAGCGCATCATCAAGGGCGTCGACGTGCCCATCATTCCCGTGAATCTGGACGGTGTGTGGGGCTCAATTTTCAGTTTTGCCGGCGGGCGTTTTCTTTGGAAGTTTCCGCGCCACATTCCTTACCCTGTACCAGTCACCTTTGGAAAGCCGCTGCCTCCGACGGCCACGGCGCTGGACGTGCGCCGCGCGGTGCAGGATCTGGGCGCGGAAGCTTTTGCGCGCCGCAAGAAGCGCATGCACACATTGCCCCAATCCTTTATTTATTCTGCGCGCAGGCGTCCCTTCCGCTTCGCCATGGCCGACGGACAGCGGCCAAAGCTGAGCTGGTTTTCCGCGCTGGTGGGGGCTGTCGTGCTCGCGCGACGCTTGCGAAAGCAATGGCATGGGCAGGAGATGGTCGGCATCCTGCTGCCGCCGTCGGTTCCCGGCGCGCTGGTGAATTACGCCGCGATGTTGCTGGGGAAAGTGCCGGTTAACCTGAATTATACCGTTTCGAATGAAACGCTGGCATCCTGCGCGCAACAGTGCAACTTGAAAACGGTGGTCACCGCGCGGGCCTTTTTGGAGAAAGTTAAAATCCAGCCCCCTGGCGAAATCATTTTCATCGACGACGTGGCCAAGGATGCAGGTTTTGGTGAACGTATCTTCGCCGCGCTGGCGGCAAGTCTCTTGCCGGCAAAGGCCGTCGAGAAATTTGCGGGTTGTGACCGTCATGCGTCGCTGGATGACATCGCCACGATTATATTTTCCAGCGGGTCGACGGGGGACCCCAAGGGAGTCATCCTCACCCACTACAATATTGCTTCGAATGTTGAGCAGCTCAACCAAGTCTTCATGCTGCACGCCGACGATCGCATCATGGGCATTCTTCCGTTTTTCCACTCGTTTGGTTTCACAGGGACGCTTTGCCTGCCCGCCGCCACCGGTATCGGCGTGGTCTTTCATCCTAACCCGCTGGACTCGCGCGTGATCGGCGCTCTAGTGAACAAGTACGCAGTTACGATGCTGCTTGCGACGCCGACGTTCCTGAACGCCTACACGCGCCGCTGCACCCCGGAGGAATTCGGCAGCTTGCGCTTCGTGATGGCCGGGGCTGAAAAATTGCCGGATCGGATTTCGCAAGCCTTTGAGGATCATTTTGGCATCCGGCCCCACGAAGGCTACGGCTGTACGGAGTGTTCGCCAGCGGTTACGGTTAACACCATCGATTTTCGCGCCGCGTCTTTTCGGCAAGTGGGAGCGAAGCGCGGCAGCATCGGCCACCCCTTGCCGGGAATCACGGTGAAAATCGTGGATCCCGACACTTTGCAGCCTGTGGGAGTAGATGAGCCGGGCTTGCTGCTCGTGCGCGGCCCGAACATCATGCGCGGCTACCTCAACAAGCCGGAGAAAACCGCCGAGGTTCTTCGCGATGGCTGGTACAACACTGGAGACGTCGCGAGGATGGATGAAGATGGTTTTATCCGCATCACCGACCGCTTGAGCCGCTTCAGCAAGATTGGCGGCGAAATGGTGCCGCACATCAAAGTCGAGGACCTGCTGCAGGAATTAGCCGGCGCGACGGAACAGACCTTTGTGGTCACCGCTGTTCCCGATGAGAAGAAAGGTGAGCGCCTCGTGGTGCTCCACACGCTGGATGAGCCTCGGTTGGAAGAATGCCTCGAGAAATTGGGAAAGAGTGACCTGCCTGCGCTCTGGCGGCCGCGAAAGGACCAGTTTGTGCGCGTCGAGAACCTCCCTTATCTCGGCACCGGAAAGCTCGATCTGCGCAAGGCGCGCGCACTGGCGTTGGAGATGACAGAACGGACGTTGCACGAGTAGCTGATCGGCGGGAGGGCGATGAATTTCACCCTATGACCCAAGGCGAAAACTCAGTCACCCGGCGCCGCCTGATCTTACGATTTCTAGTTGCAGCAATTGTCCTTGCGCTCTGGTTCTGGACGCAGTCACTGATCGGTGCGCGGGTTGCTCCAGCATCCGGTATCGGCGACGGGCTGCATAACCTGACGGCCGGACTTAATTCTTATTTCGCCCGCAACCCCGGAGCGGCCAACGCACTTCTCATTGTAAGCTCCGGACTGATCGATGCCCTGGGCTTGTTCCTGCTGGCGCGATGGCTGTTCGGCGGAAGCGTTCGCCCGTTCTTCGGACTGTTCCTGCTGATGGCCCTGCGCCAGGTGATGCAAGCCATCTGCGCGCTGCCACCGCCGCCCGGCATGATTTGGCACTACCCAGGGTTCCCCTCGCTGCTGGTGACATATCACGTAGCCAACGACTTTTTCTTCTCCGGGCATACGGCGATAGCGGTTTTCGGCGCGATTGAGTTATCTCGCTTGGACCGAAAATGGCTTACGATTCTCGCCGCATTCCTCGTAGTTTTCGAAATCGCAACAGTGCTGATCTTGCGCGCACATTACACTATGGATGTATTCACCGGAATCGTGGCCGCCCTTTGGGTAGCCCATTTCAGTGAACAAATTGCTCCGCGCCTTGACCGGCTAATCCTTGACCGGCTAATCAGCGGCGGCACCTAAGGCGTTGGATTCTTCGGTTGCAGAAGCCTGCCGAAGAACTCTCCCGGCAGTTAGGCAGGTTTGTTTCGCCCTAAAATGGCAAGCCTTAACAATAATGCTTTGTATGCGCTCCATAGCATTGTCGTTGTGCCGCTAGCGCGGCGGTGCTACGGTTCCTCCAATGGAGGTCATCCGATGTTAACTCTCTCGCGGAGAGGTCTGCAGCCCGTCATTCTCGCTGCCGCCCTGCTTTTCAGCACCCCGAACTCGCAGGCGAAAGAAAAACAAGCTTCACCCGGAACTCTTAAGATCGGCTTCCTCATGGATTCTTTGAAAGTGGAACGCTGGCAGACGGATCTCGACAAGTTCCAGAAACGCGCCGCGGAATTAGGCGCGGAGGTGCTCGTGGAAACGGCAGAGGGGGACGATGAGTTGCAGTTGCAGCAGGCCCAGAAGCTGCTGGCTGCTGGCGCCAAGGCTCTGGTTCTCGTGCCCCACGATGCGGACAAAGCGGTGCGCATCGTCCGCGCCGCGAAGGCCAAGCAAGTGCCACTGCTCTGTTACGAACGGCTGGTTCTTGATCGGCGGTTCTCCCTCGGATAACAACGCAAAAATTCTGCATGATGCGCAAATGAGAGTGCTGAAGCCATTGGTGGATCACGGCGACATCAAGATCGTCTCGGACACTTGGACCAGGGACTGGGATCCGGCGGAAGCTTATGCACACATGTCCGCGGCCATTGAATCCACAAGGGGGGACATCGCCGCGGTGGTTGCTTCGAACGACGGAACAGCGGGAGGCGCGATCCAGGCGCTTGAGGAGCACAAGCTCGCGGGGAAAGTTCTCGTTTCGGGCCAGGACGCCGATCTAGCCGCCATCATCCGCATTCTTGATGGCACTCAGACCATGACGGTTTACAAACCGCTTGGTTCACAAGCAACGCTCGCCGCCGAGGCCGCCGTGGCATGGGCAAAGGGAGAGTCTGTCAAGACCACGGCTACTGTATCGGTTGGGAACAAGACCATTCCTGCAACTCTCCTCACGCCTGTCACGGTGACCAGGGACAACGTCAAACAGACCGTCATTAAGGACGGGTTTCAGAATCTGGAAACAATTCAGAAGAGCTTGCCGAAGGAGAAATGGCCTCAGTAGATTCGAATTGGCGCGGAACGCAGACGACGACTACTTTAGACCCCAGAACGTGGCATCCGGCTTCACCAGTTCGAAACCTGCATCCCAGGCTTCGTGGCTGCGCCATACAACCTCGGCTTCTGCTTTGCGGCCCGTTTCTGGATGAATCAGCCTGACGCGCTTGTGTAGCGGCACGTCCGCTCCCACCACTGCCAGGCAACCGGAGTGACTCACATCCACGGTGACGGCGTTGGCGTGTTCTTTTGCTCCGCCTTGCTCCCACTCCACCTGGAGCTTCACTCGAGAAATAATGCGTTTGTGGCTTCGAAGCCGTTCCCACCGCTCTTGTAAGGCGCTCGCTGCGGGGTTGCTGGCGATGGTAGTAGTCATAGGGGACCTCACTGTGGGTAATTTACCGGGCCCGGGGGGTCGAAGCTTTACCTTAGTCCTGGGAATTGCGGAGGTCAATAGTACTTTTTCGATTGCACCCTCCTGGTCATTTGGGCCTAAGGTGTACAGTTCTTGGGCTGAAATGAGCTTAGGAGGTCAATGTAGGCCCGCCCGTGGGGAGCGGTCTGCTCGAGCGTGCCAATGGATGGGTCTGCCGCCCTAGAGGTGTGGGTCTTGACTCCCCAGGAGGCCCCTCATCCCACACGGCTACACGTGTGGCTTACGCCGAAAAATTGGCGGCACGAATTCCAGTGCCGTTGCTTCGCTGGCAGCGATTTGAATTTGAAAGTCCATGACTTCAGGGGAAATGGGGTTCTGGTATTCCGCCAGATTCTCACCGAGGACCTCATCTAAAGTTGAAGAGCCAGTGTTTCGCACAGAGCATGCGTATGAGATCGAAACCTTCACGCGGGGTGGTTGTGGGGAACAAGGGGATCTTTACGTCAACTCGGCCCGGGCGTTTGAGGTCGACCTCGATTGCCTCGTCTCCTGTGCCTCTGCTATCGTAATCAAATCTTAACTCGAGTCTTCAGGGGAGCATCACGCACCATGCCAGGACTTTTGCAGCGGTTTTTGCCGCGCGAAGAGGGTTTCTTTGACCTTTTTGCCAAGCAGGCCGCGAATATCCATGTAGGGGCTGAAGCCCTGCTCAAATTGCTCTCGCACTACACCGGCGTCCCGGAACAAGTGCAGATCGTCAAAGCCATCGAGCACGAAGGCGACGAAATCACCCACGCTCTCTTCACCAAGCTGAACCAGACCTTCATCACCCCCTTTGACCGTGAAGACATTTACGAGCTCTGCAGCCGCCTGGACGACGTGATTGACCTGATCGACGCAGCCGCCAGCCGTTTTGTCCTCTACCGCGTGGACGCCGTCCGCATCGGAACCATCGACCTCGTCAAGGTCTTGGTTTCGGCGACGGCGGAGGTCGAGCTGGCCGTGAGTGCGCTCGCCAAGCCTCAGGAAGCCCTCAAGCACTGTATCGAAATCAACCGCTACGAAAACGATAGCGACCGCCTGTGCCGTACTCTGATCGCCCAGCTCTTCGACGAGGAAAAAGACCCCGTCCAAATCATCAAGTGGAAAGAAATCTTCGAAGTCATCGAGACTGCTGTTGACAAGTGCGAAGACGTTGCGAACGTCATCGAAGGCGTCATCCTCAAGAGCGCCTGACCTGTGAACAGCTTCACTCTTCTTCTCGTCGTCATCTTTCTCACCCTGACCTTCGAATTCTCGAATGGCTGGCATGACGCCGCCAATTCCATCGCCACGGTTGTCTCCACGCGCGTGCTCACGCCTTTCCGCGCCGTCGCCTGGGCTGCCTTCTGGAACTTTATCGCTGCATTCGTTTTCGGCACTGCAGTCGCCAAGACCATCGGCAAGGGCATGGTGCATATCGAAATGGTGGATGAAAAAGTGCTTCTAGCAGGCCTTCTCGGCGCGATCACCTGGAACATCATTACTCTGATCCTCGGCCTGCCGACGAGTTCGTCTCACGCCCTTATGGGCGGCTACGGAGGCGCTGCCGTCGCTCATGCCGGGTTCAAAGCCCTCATCCTCGGCGGATGGACCAAGCCTGTGCTCTTCATTTTTCTCTCCCCGGTCATCGGCTTCTTCGTCGCCATGGCCGTTACGGTCATCACCAGTTGGATCGTCCGTAGCTACCGCCCGCTCAAAGTCGACCGCTGGTTCCGCCGCCTCCAGCTTATTTCCGCCGCGGCATACAGCCTCGGCCACGGCACCAACGACGCACAGAAAGGCATGGGCATCATCACCACGGCTCTCGTCGCAGGCGGCTTGATGAAGACCTACGACGTCCCCTACTGGGTCATCCTTTGCTGCCACTTAGCCATGGGCGGCGGCACGATGGCGGGTGGCTGGCGCATCATCAAGACCATGGGCCAGCGCATCACCAAGCTCACTCCGTTCGGCGGCTTTTCCGCAGAAGCCGCCGGGGCGCTCACGTTAATGGGAACGGCGCATTTCGGCATTCCCGTTAGCACCACACACACCATCACCGGCGCGATCGTCGGCGTCGGTGCTTCCCGCCGCCTTTCCGCGGTCCGTTGGGGCGTGACGCGGCGCATCATCTTCGCTTGGGTGCTTACCATTCCCGGTGCCGCTCTATTTGGAGCCGTTCTTTTTCAAGTAGGCCGATCCTGGGTAAAATGATTTCACTGGGGCATATTGACCGCAGAGCACTAACTGTTCTCTGTTCCTGCATGCTTTCGCAGAATCCGGGTTACCGTAACCACCCGCGACCACACACGCTGCAATTGTGAACGTCTGGTGAATGAAAGCCGGGAGGACTCGAAAGTCCAAATCGTTCGCGCCGGAGGGCTTGGCAAATCTTCAGCTGGGCGATAAGTGCAGTCCGAATTCGCGGTGCGTCGTATTCAGGGCTGTTTTCACAGACTTCTCATCGATTACAAAGGAAATGTTGGATTCCGAAGAACCTTGGGCAATGGCGATCAGGTTGACGTTCTCACGCCCCAGCGCATTGAAAGTTCTGCCGGCGATCCCGGGAGTCCCGCGCATGTTCTCTCCCACCACGGCCACGATGGCGATATTGGAATCCACGGTGATGTGCTCCACCTTGTGATGTGCGAGATCCTGCGCAAATTCTTTGCGCAATGCTTCGACCGTGCGTTGCGCATCGGTGGTCGAAACGATAAAGCAGATGTCGTTTTGGGAAGACGACTGCGAAATCAGCAGCACGTTGGCGCGCACCTCTGCGGTGGTTGAGAATGTGCGGCCTACTACATCGGGCAAGCCCACTATTCCCGGACCGCCCACACTAATTAATGTTACGTCGCGGATGGCCGTCAGCGCTTTTACGCCGCCACCGATGCTGCGGCCCTCCGGCGTGATTTTTGTGCCGAGCTTTTCGGGAGCAAAACTGTTTCGAATCCAAACGGGAATCGCGGCTTGCACGACGGGATTCAGCGTTTTCGGATGCAGCACTTTTGCCCCGAAGTACGCCAGCTCCGCTGCTTCACGATAGGAAATCACAGGAATGGTGCGGGCCTCCGCTACCAGCCGTGGGTCAGCGGTGAGGACGCCGTCGACGTCAGTCCAGATAATCACTTCATCCGCATCCATCGCCGCCCCCAGGATCGTCGCCGAATAGTCGGAGCCGCCCCGCCCGAGCGTGGTCAGTTGCCCCTCTGGTGTTGCGCCGATGAAGCCCGTCACGACTGGCGCGATTCCTTTCTCTAATAGCGGCCGCAATCGCGCATGGGATTTCGCGCGCGTCAATTCCATCTGCGG
>WNFP01000425.1_pt1 | contig 32425 bp, 29 predicted proteins | sample 5400201 | NCBI WGS metagenome assembly WNFP01 (sample SAMN13153355, study PRJNA577476) | soil metagenome | isolation source: 115 cm saprolite under Madrone tree | place: USA:California | collected 2016-06-14 | reverse complement strand
TCCGCTTTCCTCCCGTGGAGGACCCGAAGAGCCGGCGCCTCATCGAAGGCGTGGTGTCGGGCATCGGCTGGTACGGCAACTGCTTCGGCGTCCCGAACCTGGGCGGGGAGGTCCATTTCGCTCCGGAGTACGCGGGCAACCCGCTCGTCAACGCCATGGCCGTCGGGCTCGTCAGAAAGGACAAGATCTTCCGCGCCCGTGCCGAGGGCCCGGGCAATCCCGTCTTCTACGTCGGTGCCAAGACCGGGCGCGACGGTATCCACGGCGCCACCATGGCGTCGGCCACCTTCGAAGAGGGCGCGGAGGAACGCAGGCCGACGGTACAGGTGGGTGACCCCTTCACCGAAAAGCTCCTGCTCGAAGCGTGCCTCGAGGCCATGGAGACGGGCGCTATTGTCGGCATCCAGGACATGGGTGCGGCCGGGCTCGCCTGCGCCTGCTCCGAGATGCCCGCGCGGGCGCGGACGGGCATGGAGGTGGAGCTCTCGCGCGTGCCGCAGCGCGAGACGGGCATGACCCCCTACGAGATCATGCTGTCCGAGTCGCAGGAGAGGATGCTTCTCGTGGCCGCTCGCGGCCGGGAAGAGGAGATCAAGCGGGTCTTCTCGAAGTGGGAGCTTGACGCGGTCGAGATCGGCCGGGTCACCGACGACGGAATCCTGAGGGTGAAGATGGGCGGGCACGTGGTGGCCGAAGTGCCGGTGAGCGCCCTCGCCGACGAGGCGCCGGTTTACGAGAAGCCCACGTCGCGGCCCGTGTGGCAGGACGCGCTCGAAGCCTTCGCCATGGCGTCCAAGGAGTGGGTCTATCGCCAGTACGACCAGCAGGTGGGGATCAACACGCTCGTCCTGCCAGGGTCGGACGCGGGGGTCCTTCGTATCAAGGGAACTCGGAAGGCTGTCGCCGTAACTACCGACGGCAACGCCCGTTTCGTCTATCTGAATCCGCGCCTAGGCGCAGCCATGGCGGTGGCCGAAGCGGCGAGGAACCTGGCCGTCACCGGCGCCCGACCCCTGGGGTTAACCGACTGCCTCAACTTCGGGTCCCCGGAGCGGCCCGAGATCCTCTGGCAGTTCAAGGAGGCGGTGGCGGGCATCGCGGAGGCCTGCCGTGCCCTCGATATCCCCGTGGTCGGCGGCAACGTCTCCTTCTACAATGAAACTCAGGGACAGGCGATATTGCCGACCCCGGTCATCGGCATGGCAGGTCTTATCGACGAAGCGGAGAGCCGGCGCACGCAGTGGTTCGAGGCTGAGGGCGACCGGATCGCCCTCCTGGGTCCAGAGGCAGTGAGCCTCGGCGGCTCGGAATACCTCTGGATGATTCGAGGCGAGATGGCCGGCCGCCTCGCGCCGCTCGACCTCCAGCAGGAGCGCCGGGTGCACGAGGCCTGCCGCGCCGCCATCGCCGCCGGACTCGTGCGAGGGGCCCACGACTGCGCCGAGGGCGGGCTCGCGGTGACGCTGGCCGAGTGTAGCGTCTCCGGGCCCAAGCCCATCGGCGCCCGCGTGGAGTTGGAAGATGACGGCCGCCGCGCGGACTTGGTACTCTTTGGAGAGGGGCCGTCGCGGGTGGTGGTGTCGGTACCGCCGGAGAGCGAGCGACACTTCGAACGGCTCATGGGCGAGTTCGCGCTGCCGTGGCGCTGGATAGGGCGGGTCGGGGGGGAGGCTCTGGTGGTGACGCGGGGTGGGGTGGCGGCGATCACCGCGCCGCTCGATCGGATGGCCGACACATGGAGGACGGGCTTTGAGCGACATGTCGCCTGAGGGCGAGGGACTGGAGCTCGACGACAAGTTTCACGACGAGTGCGGTCTCTTCGGCGTCTGGAACCACGCCGAGGCGTCCAACGTCGCCTATCTCGGGCTCTATGCGCTTCAGCACCGCGGCCAGGAGTCGGCGGGCATCGCGGCGACGGACGGACACGCCTTTCACGTCGAGAAGGCCATGGGGTGGGTCGCCGACGTCTTCGGCCCAGAGCGCCTGAAGCGTCTCCCGGGCCACCGCGCCATCGGGCACGTGCGGTACTCCACGGCGGGCAGCTCCAACCTGCGCAACGCGCAGCCCATCACCGCGACGACGGCCCACGGCCCGGTGGCCATCGCGCACAACGGCAACCTGATCAATGCCGACGACTTGAGACGCCAGCTCGAGGCCGACGGCGCCGTCTTCCAGTCTTCCTCCGACACCGAGGTGATCCTGCATCTCCTCGCTCGCGCGGAAGGCGGCAGTCTCGTCGACCAGCTGGCGCGCGCGCTCAGCCAGGTCAAGGGCGCGTACACGCTCCTGCTCCTGACGCCGACCTCGATGATCACCGTGCGCGACCCCTCGGGCTTTCGCCCCATGACCCTCGGCAAGCTCGAGGATTCCTGGGTGCTGGCCTCCGAGACCTGCGCGCTCGACCTCATGGAAGCCAAGATCGTGCGCGACATCGAGCCGGGCGAGATCGTGGTGGTGGACGACTCGGGGCTGCAGAGCTTCAAGCCCTTCCGACCGCAGGAGAAGCTGCAGTGCGTGTTCGAGTACGTCTACTTCGCCCGGCCCGACTCGGTGCTCTGGGGGCGGAACGTGCACGTCGTCCGCAAGGCTCTGGGGCGCCAGCTCGCGCGGGAACATCCCGTCATCGCCGACCTCGTGATTCCGGTGCCCGACTCGGGGGTGGGGGCGGCGCTCGGCTTCGCCGAGGAGGCGGGGCTGCCCTACGACTCAGGGCTCGTCCGCAACCACTACGTCGGGCGCACCTTCATCGAGCCCAAGCAGGGCATCCGGCACTTCGGCGTCAAGGTCAAGCTCAACCCGAACCGCGAGGTGCTCAACGGCAAGCGCGTGGTCGTCGTCGACGATTCGATAGTCCGCGGCACCACGAGCCGCAAGATCGTCAAGATGGTGCGGGCCGCCGGCGCCACGGAGGTGCACGTGCGCATCTCGTCGCCGCCCATCCAGTGGCCGTGCTACTACGGTATCGACACGCCGACCCGCAAGGAGCTGATCGGGTCGAGTCACGAGGTGCCGGAGATCCAGAAGTATCTGGGCGCGGACACGCTCGGCTATCTCTCGCTGGACGGCATGCTGAAGGCCACCGGCAACGATCCGGCCCACTTCTGTCACGCCTGCTTCACGGGGCAGTACCAGGTCGGCTTCGATCATGGGGACCCGGCCCAGCTGAAGCTCTTCGACTCGTAGCCTGGAGTTCATGGACCCACTGACGTATCGATCAGCCGGCGTGGACATCGGCGCCGGCGACGAGGCCGTCCGCCGGATCAAGCGCCTCGCCGCGTCCACGCAGCGCCCCGAGGTCCTGGGCGGTATCGGCGCGTTCGCGTCCTTTGTCACGATCCCGGCCGGCTACCGCGAGCCCGTCCTCGTCTCGTCCACCGACGGCGTCGGCACCAAGCTCAAGGTCGCCTTCGTGGCCGATCGTCACGAGACGATCGGCATCGATCTGGTCGCCATGGGCGTCAACGACCTCCTCGTCCACGGCGCCGAGCCGCTCTACTTTCTCGACTACCTCGCCGTGCACCGCGTGGACCCGGCGCGCGTCGAAGCCATCGTATCCGGGGTCGTCGAGGGGTGCCGCAGGGCGGGATGCGCGCTGGTCGGCGGCGAGACCGCGGAGATGACCGACATGTACGCCCCGGACGAATACGACCTGGCTGGCTTCGCCGTGGGCGTGGCGGAGCGCAGCGGCATCGTGACCGGCGCGGAGATCAAGCCCGGCGACCACGTGCTCGGGCTCGCATCCTCCGGCCTCCACTCGAACGGCTTCACCCTGGTGCGAAAGGCGGTCTTCGAGAGCATGGGGCTCCGGCCCGGCGACATGATGCCCGGGCTCGGACGGTCCGTCGCCGACGAGCTCCTCGAGCCCACGCGCATCTACGTCAAGCCCGTGCTGGGTCTGCTCAAGAGCGTGCCGGTGCTCGGGATGGCCCACGTGACCGGCGGGGGCATCAGCGAGAACCTGCCGCGGGTGCTGCCAGAGGGCTGCCAGGCGGTGCTCGAGCCGCGGACGTGGCCCGTGCCCCCGATCTTCCGGATCATCCAGGAGGCGGGACGGATCGAGGACGCCGAGATGCGGCGCACGTTCAACATGGGCCTGGGCTATCTCCTCGTCGTGCGTCCCGGCGACGCGGCGCGCGCGGCCCAGGTCCTGTCTGCCTCGGGGGAGCGCGTCTTCGACGTCGGCGAGATCCGGGCGGGCGACCGGGCGGTCGTGTATGCCTGAGCGGCTCCGGGTCGGCGTCCTCGCCTCCGGCAGGGGCTCGAACTTCCAGGCCCTCGTCGAGGCCGCCGAATCGGGCCGGCTTCCGGTCGTCATCGCGGTGCTGATCTCGGACCGCGACGCGGCCCCGGTCCTGGACATCGCCCGCGCGCACGGCGTCGAGGCGCTCTTCCTCGACCCGAAGCAGTACCCGACCCGGGAGGCGCACGAGAAGGCCATCATCGCGGCGCTCGACGAGAGGCGGATCGGGCTCATGTGCCACGCGGGCTACATGCGGATCCTGACGTCGACCTACACCGAGCATTTCCGGGGGCGCGCGCTCAATATCCATCCCTCGCTGCTGCCCGCCTTCCCGGGACTTCACGCCCAGCGGCAGGCGCTCGAGCACGGCGTCAGAGTGACCGGCGCCACCGTGCACTTCTCCGACGAGGGCATGGACACGGGCCCCATCGTCCTCCAGGCGGCGGTGCCGATCTTTTTGAATGATACGGAGGAGAGTCTGTCGCGGCGGATCCTCGCCGAGGAGCATCGCATCTTCCCGGAGGCCGTCCGGCTTTTCGCGGAGGGGCGGCTTCGCATCGACGGCCGGAGGGTCCACATCAGGGAGAGTCCATGAGCACAGTGAAGCGCGCGCTCCTGAGCGTGCACGACAAGACCGGCGTGGTGGACTTCGCGAAGGGACTGGCGGCCCTCGGCGTCGAGATCCTGTCCACCGGCGGCACCGCGAAACTGCTGCGGGACTCGGGCGTGCCGGTGGTGGACGTCGCGCAGGTGACGGGCTTCCCCGAGATGCTCGACGGTCGCGTCAAGACCCTCCACCCGAAGATCCACGGCGGCATCCTGGCGAGACGGGACACGCCGGCCCACCTGCAGGCGCTCGAGGCCCACGGCATCGGGCCCATCGACCTCGTGGTGGTGGCCCTCTACCCCTTCGAGCAGACCGTGGCCAGGCCGGGCGTGACCGTCGAGGAGGCCATCGAGAACATCGACATCGGCGGCCCGAGCATGATCCGCGGAGCGGCCAAGAACCACGGCGGCGTCGGCGTCGTCACCGATCCCTCGCAGTACGCGTCCGTGCTCGACGAGCTTCGCACGAGCGGCGGGGCGCTCTCCACCGAGACGCGCGCGCGCCTGGCGCTCGAAGCCTTCAGGCGGACCTCCGAGTACGACGCCGCCATCGCCGCCTACCTTGAAGGGGGCGCTCGGAGAAGCGGCGCCCCGGACTTTCCTGATCGCATCGCCATCGTCGCCGAGCGGCTCCAGCACCTCCGCTACGGCGAGAACCCGCACCAGGCGGCCGCGTTCTACCGCCCGGGGGGGCCCGCCACGGGCCTCGCGGCCGCTGAGCAGCTGCACGGGCCGGAGCTCTCCTACAACAACCTGCTCGACTGGTCGGCGGCCCTCGGCCTCCTGATCGAGTTCGACGATCCGGCGGCCGTGGTCATCAAGCACACGAATCCCTGCGGCGTCGCTCTCGGCTCGAGCGTCGCCGATGCCATGAGCCGGGCCAAGGCCAGCGACCCCGTCTCCATCTACGGCGGCATCGTGGGCGTCAACCGAACGCTCGACATGGGCGTGGTCAAGGAGCTCTCCGGCATCCTGCTCGAGATCCTCTTCGCTCCCGACTTCGCCCCCGACGCCCTCGAGGAGCTCAGGCGCACCAAGAAGAAGTGCCGCGTGCTGCGGCTGCCCTGCCACGCCGCCGACTACCCTGGGCGGCTGCGCGATATCCGCAGCGTCCTGGGTGGCCTCCTCGTCCAGGACTCCGATCTCACCGACCTCGACCCGGCCGCGCTCAAGGTCGTCTCGAAGCGCGCGCCCACGGAGGCCGAGATGCAGGCGCTCCGGTTCGCATGGCGTGTGGCCAAGCACGCCAAGTCGAACGCGATCGTGCTGACCACCTCCGACCACGTGGTCGGGGTGGGGGCGGGGCAGATGAACCGCGTGGACTCGGCGCGGCTCGCCGTCATGCGGGCACGTGCCAACGGCCTCGAGACCAAGGGCACCGTCTGCGCGTCGGACGCCTTCTTCCCGTTCCGTGACGGTCTCGACGTGGTGGCAGAGGCAGGGGCCACCGCCGTGATCCATCCGGGCGGCTCGCTCCGTGACGAAGAGGTGCAGAAGGCCGCCGACGAGCACGGCATGGCCATGGTCGTCTGCGGCATCCGCCACTTCAAACATTGACGAGACTTCATGCCCAGGCCTGAACGGGTTTTCACGCTTCGCGAGCTGACTCGGCTCTTGAGGCTGACGCCCAAGCGGGCGGGCCAGCTCAGGCGCCTCGGTGTGCTGCGTGGCGATGAGGCCGGGTATCGCTTCCGCGAGCTGGTGTCGGCCCGCGCGGCCTCGGCTCTCCTCGAGGGCGGCGCCACGGTACGGCAGGTGCGCGAGGCGCTCGACGGCGCGCGGCGGCTCGCCCCGGACGCCCTCACTCCTCTGGCCGAGCTGAGGCTGGTCGTGCAGGACCAGAAGATCGTCGTCGAGCACGGCCGGATGCGGCTCGATCCGCGCACGGGCCAGGCGCTGCTGGACTTCGAGAGCGGCGATCTCGAGCGAGAGACGGTCGAGTCGCTGCTGATGGGCATGGTCCGGCCGCTCATCCCGCCCGCCGACGCCGCCGAGATCTGGTTCGCGCGCGCCTCGGCCTGGGACGGCGACCCCGAGCGGTGGGAGGAGGCCGTCGAGGCCTACGGTCGCGTGGTCGACATCGACCCCGGCTATGCCGCGGCGTGGAACAACCTCGGCCTGCTCCAGCACCGGATGGGGCGCTACGAGCGCGCCCAGGCCTGCTACCGCGCCGCGCTCGAGGCCGACGATTCCTGCTGCCAGGCCGCGTTCAACCTGGGCTCGCTCCACGAGGACCTGAGCGATCACTCGACGGCGATCGGGTGGTACCGGCGCGCGCTCGAGATGGAGCCGGACTACGCGGACGCGCACTTCAACCTGGCGGGCGTGCTCGGCAAGGCGGGCGATCCCGACGCCGCGGCGATCCACTGGCGTCGCTACCTCGAGCTCGACCTCGGCAGCCCGTGGGCCCGGATCGCGCGCTCCCACCTCGAGGACGTGAGCGGAGGCGGCGGGAGCGATGGCCTGGGCGAAGGTGTAGACGACGGCGACGATCGTCCGGGTGGCGGCCAGTGAGAGTGCTCCTGGTGGGCGGCGGCGGCCGCGAGCATGCGCTCGCGTGGAAGCTTGCTCAGAGCCCGCGGCTCGACCGCCTGATCGCCGCCCCCGGCAACCCGGGTCTCGCGCGCCACGCGGAGTGCGTCGCGATCAAGGACAGCGCGATCGACGACCTTGTGGCCCTGGCCGCGCGCGAGAGCGCGGACCTCGTCGTGGTGGGCCCCGAGCTGCCGCTCTCGCTGGGTCTCGCCGACCGCCTGCGCGACGCGGGACGCGCGGTCTTCGGGCCGAGCCAGGCGGCGGCGCGCCTCGAGAGCTCCAAGGCGTTCGCGAAGGATCTCATGGCGCGCTACGGGATTCCGACGGCCCGCTTCGAGACTTTCCAGGACGCGGCGGCCGCTCGGCGCTTCTGCCGCGATCTCGGCGCGCCGCTGGTCGTCAAGACGGACGGCCTCGCCGCGGGCAAGGGCGCCATCGTCTGCCCCACGCTGGACGACGCCGACCGGGCGATCCGGCTCTGCCTCGAAGGCGGCGCCTTCGGCGAGGCGGGGCGCACCGTCGTGGTCGAGGAGTTCATGGAAGGGGAGGAGGCGTCCTTCTTCGTCATCACCGACGGAGCCTCCGCGCTGCCTTTCCAGGCCGCGCAGGATCACAAGACCATTTTCGACGGGGACCGCGGGCCCAATACGGGCGGCATGGGCGCGTACTCTCCGGCGCCCGTCCTGGACGCCGCGGCGGAGCGCCGGGTGATGGAAGAGATCGTCATGCCGACCATCGCGGCCATGGCCAAGGAAGGCGCGCCCTATGCGGGCGTCCTCTACATCGGGCTCATGCTGACCCGGCAGGGGCCGCGCGTGGTCGAGTTCAATTGCCGCTTCGGCGATCCGGAATGCCAGGCCATCGTGCCGCGCCTCGAGGACGACATCCTGCCGCTCTTCGATGCCGTGGCGCGTGGGCGCGGCTTGCCGGCGCGGCTTCGCTGGCGCGCCGAATCCTCCGTGTGCGTCGTGCTTGCCTCCCACGGTTATCCCGGCCCGCCCCGGTCCGGAGACAGGATCGGCGGCCTGGCAGCAGCCGAGGCATTGCCGGGCGTCAACGTATTCCACGCCGGCACTGCGCTTCGTGACGGAGAGGTGGTCACCGCCGGCGGCCGCGTCCTGGGCGTGCAGGCGTTAGGATCCGACATCCGGGCGGCCATCACCCTCGCCTACGATGCGGTCGGCCGCATCCGCTTCGACGGCATGCAGTGGAGAAGCGACATCGGGCGCCGGGCGCTCGACCGCGGATGAGGCTCACGGGCGTGATCCAGGCGGGTGGGCGGAGCACGCGCATGGGCGGGGAGCCCAAGGCCCTGCTGGACGTCGGGGGCCGCCGCATCGTCGAGCGTGTCGCCGACGTGCTGGGACAGGTGACCGACGATCTCCTCATGGTCACCAACACGCCCGAGCTCTTCGAGTGGATGGGCGTCTCCATGGTGCCCGACGCTTACCCCGACTGCGGCTCGCTGGGCGGCATCTACTCGGGACTCAAGGCGGCGCCCGGGGAGGCGATCTTCACCGTCGCCTGCGACATGCCGTTCCTCTCGGCCGCCGTCGCTCGGCTCGTCACTTCACGCGCCGGCATGGCCGATGTGGTGGCGCCGAGAGTCGGCCCGCACTTCGAGACCCTCCACGCCTGCTATGGGCGGGCGTGTCTCGACCCCATGCAGCGCCGACTCGCCGCGGGCGAGCTCAAGATCACGGGCTTCTGGGACGAGGTGCGGGTGCTCGTCATCCCCGAGGAGGAGGTCGCGCGCCTGGCCGACCCGGCCGTGGTCTTCTCCAACGTCAATACGCCTGAGGATCTCGCGCGGGCGAGGGCGCTGGCGGCATCCGAGGCGGACCGGTAGTGATTTTCGTGCTATTGCGTGGCGGCTCTCGCCCTTGTGGAATCGACGCGCTTCGCATCATTACCGGGCGGGACTGGAGGGTGCCCTCCCGGGACCACACTGAGTCGCGGGCGCCTGGTGGTGTCTCGACGGCGCCACGAGATGTCCGTCTTCGCCTTCGAGAATCTCCGCAGAGGATATGGGTCCCGGGAGGGCACCCCCCAGTCCCGCCCTTCCCTTTCCGCCACGGCCCTGATGTTTCGATCGGCAATGTGCCACGCGGTGAGCCGGGTGGGGGCGGGGGCAGCCTCCGCGGACCCATGTCTTCTGCGGAGCTTCCTCGAAGCCACCGACTGACTCGCGAGAATCGGTAGAATGGACGCGCGGGCGGGCGGCATCGGGCTTTCATCCATCCAGGAGATCAACCACCTGCCGCGCGAGATGGTCGAAGCGCTCTACGTCCGCCTCGTGCCCGAGGAGATGCTCGACCGCTTCGCCATCGACCCGCGGACGCTGACCGGGCCGGATGGCGCGCGCCTCGTGCGCATCACGGCACCCGCGGACAAGCCCTGGGCCAGGGTGGAGGTGCGCTCCTCCTCCGAAGACCGCGACCCGGCGCTCCTCGTGGACGTGGAGATGTCGCAGCTCTCGGTGCCGGAGCTGGCGTTCGTGCAGATCACCAACCCGCGCGCGGCCCGCTATGGCATCGACCGGGATCTCGAGGGGCGCGACACGCTCTTCGGCACGCTCTCGCGCAATATTGACGAGGAGCTGCGGGCCTTCAAGGACGGGTTGGCGCCCGGCCAGGTGAGGCGAGGGCTCGCGCTCCTGCCGCGGGTCCTCGACGCGATGGACGGATTTTGCCGTCTCGTGGGCGCGGAACTCTATCTCATCGAGCCGCTCTTCTACCATTCGGCCGTTCTCTACGAGCGCCACGGCTGCGGCTACCTGCTCGGGCGCGAGGTGATGGAGTCGATCCACGACGGCTTCGCCGAGGGCGGGCCGCTCGCCTCCGCCCTCGACGGCTCCTCTGCCCTCCGCTCGCCCGAGGCCCGCATGAGCGTCCGGGGGCGCAGCTGGGCGCTGCACGACGGGCTCTCGCCGGGCGCGTGGGGCGGCGTGAAGATGTATCGCGCGCCGGGCCGGCATGCCGGCGTGAATACGTTCCCGGGCGGGCTATACTGAGCGCGTGAAGCGCGCGAAGCCCGTGCACGCCCGAGTCCGAAAGCCGATGCCGGGCAAGCCGCCGAAAGTCGAGGTGCCGAAGACCGCCTACCGCCGGCGCCCGAAGCACCCACGCCAGCCGGGTGCAGAGTCGTGAGCCGGGCGGGCCTCACGCCCTGCGTGATCGTCCACTACCACGAGATCAGCCTCAAGCGCGGCAACCGCCCGCTCTTCCTCCGCCGGCTGCAGGAAAATGTCGCGCGAGCGGTGAGCGACCTCGGGCCCTCGCGGGTGATTCAGCTTCCGGGACGCATCGTGCTCGATCTCGAGGGCAATGCGAACCCGGAGGCCGTGCGCGAGCGGCTCGATCGCGTCTGCGGCATCGCGAACCTGGCGCTCGCCGTGCGGACGGGCTCGTCGATGGATAGTCTCAAGGCCGCGGTCGATCACGTCGTCGACGGCCAGACCTTCCCCTCCTTTCGCATCACGGCGCGGCGCGCGTTCAAGACCTTCCCGCTGACGTCCACCGATCTCAATCGCGAACTGGGCGCCTACGTCCTCGCGAGACGGCCGGAGGCGCGCGTGGACCTCCACCACGCGGCGCTCGAGATCCACGTCGAGGTGCTGCCACACCAGGCCTTCGTCTATCCCGACCGGCGGCCGGGCCCGGGAGGGCTGCCGGTGGGCTCCTCGGGCACGGTGGCGGCGCTGCTCTCCGGCGGCATCGACTCGCCCGTGGCGTCGTGGCGCATGATGAAGCGCGGCTGCCGCGTGATCTTCATTCACTTCCACAGCGTGCCCTACCTGCCGGACGCCTCGATCCGGAAGGCCCGGGAACTGGTCAGGCGCCTGACGCAGTGGCAGTACGTCGGCCACCTCTACTTCGTCCCGTTCGGGGAAATCCAGAGGGAAGTTGTCCTGGCCGTGAGGCCCGCGGCCCGCGTGGTCGTCTACCGGCGCCTCATGGTCCGCATCGCCGAGGCGCTGGCGCGCCAGTCGGGGGCGCAGGCCCTCGTCACCGGCGAGAGCCTGGGGCAGGTCGCCTCGCAGACCCTCCACAACCTTGCGCGCATCGACGAGGTCGCCGCGCTGCCCGTGCTGCGTCCCCTGATCGGCATGGACAAGATCGAGATCACGGACCAGGCGCGCCGGCTCGACACGCTCGAGACTTCCAACGAGCCGGACGCAGACTGCTGCACCCTCTTCGTGCCAGCGCACCCGAGCACGCGCATGAGCCGCGAGGAGATCGCGGACGCCGAGGCCGGCCTCGACATTCCGGCCCTCGTGAAAGCGGGGGCCGAGGGCGCGGTGATGGAGACATTCGCGTTCCCGCCCGGCGCGGGCGCCCACCCCGGCCGTCCCGAGCCGCGCCAGCGACTGGCTCCGCCGCCCGTCGCATGAGCGCGACACTCACATTCCTGGGGGCCGCCGGCACCGTCACTGGCTCGAAGCACTTCATCGAGTCCGGCCAGACGCGGCTCCTCATGGATTGCGGGCTCTTCCAGGGGCTCAAGAGCCTGCGCCAGCGCAATTGGGCGCCGTGTCCGGTGCCGGCACCGTCCATCGCCGGTGTCCTGCTGAGCCACGCCCATATCGACCACTCGGGCGCGCTCCCGCGTCTCGGCCGCGAGGGCTTCAAAGGGCCCATCTACTGCACGGGCGGCACGGCCGAGCTCCTGGCGATCATGCTGCCGGACGCCGCGCATCTCCAGGAGGAAGAAGCCCAGTTCGCCAACCGCCACCAGACCTCGAAGCACGAGCCGGCGCTCCCGCTCTTCACGACGGCGGACGCCGACCGCGTGCTGACCCAGGTGAGGTCCGTGGCTTTCAACGAGAGCTTCAGTCCGGCCCCCGGCGTGACGGCGCGCTTCATCAACTCGGGGCACATCCTGGGCGCGGGGCTGATCGAGGTCTCGATCGACGGGCGGACGCTCGTCTTCTCGGGCGACCTCGGCCGTTACGGCGTGCCGATCATGCGCGATCCCGACCCCGTGGCCGCGGCCGACGTCCTCCTGGTCGAGTCCACCTATGGCAACCGCCTTCCCCGCCCGACGACCACCACGACATGCTCGCGGCCGCCGTGAAGCGCGCGGCCGAGAAGAAGGCGTGGCTCCTGATTCCGGCCTTCGCGATCGGCCGATCGCAGGAACTCCTCTACGACCTGCGCGGTCTCGAGGACGCCTCCCGCATTCCCGCGCTGCCCGTCTATCTCGACAGCCCCATGGCCGACAAGGCGACGGCGATCTACGCGCGGCACACCGAGGAGCACGACGCCGACACGCGGCGCATCGAGGCCTCGGGCGGGCGCCCCTTCGCGCCCAGGAACCTGCGCATCTGCAAGAGCGTCGACGACTCGAAGCGGCTCAACGACACCGACGGTCCCGGCATCATCATGGCGGGCAGCGGCATGGCGACGGGCGGCCGCATCCTCCACCACTTCGTCCGCCGCCTTCCCGACGAGCGCACCACCGTGCTGTTCGTCGGCTACCAGGCGGCCGGCACGCGCGGCCGCCTGCTGAGGGAGGGCGCGCGCGACGTGAAGATGCTGGGGCAGAGCGTGCACGTGGGCGCGACAATCGTGGCGAGCGACGCCTACTCCGCCCACGCCGACCAGGCCGAGATCCTCAAATGGCTCGGAGGGTTCACGCGCCCGCCCGAGACGACGTACATCGTCCACGGCGAGCCGGACGCCGCCTCGGCGCTCCAGGTGCGGATCCTCGCCGACCTCAAGTGGCGCGCCGTCGTGGCGCAGGACGGGCAGCGCGTCGACATTGGCTGATACGGTCGGGGCTGACATTGTTGGGCCTGACACCGGCGGGGGGGCTCCACCTGTCGCGTCCCGTCTCTGGAGAGCGCTGTCGCGGTTTCTCGTCTGGCTCTTCTACCGTCGCGTCGACGTGGTCGGTCTCGAGCGGGTGCCCGTCTCCGGGCCGCTGATCGTCGCGGCCAATCACCAGCAGGGCCTGATGGACGGCGTCCTTTTGGCCGCCGCGCTGCCGCGGAGGCTCCGTCCCATCGCCAAGGCCCCGCTCTTCGGCTACCCGATCGTCGGCCAGCTCGCGCGCTTGTCCGGCGCCATCCCGGTACACCGGCGACAAGACGAGGGCGGCGCCGTGGACAATCGGGCCATGTTCAGCGCGGCCCGGCGCGCGCTCGAACAAGGCGAGGCGCTCCTGATTTTCCCCGAAGGCAAGAGCCAGGGCGAGCCGACCCTGATGCCGCTCCGCACGGGCGCCGCGCGCCTCTTGCTGGGCGAGGCCGGGGAGCCGACCGAAGGCCCGGTCCCGACGCTCCTGCCGATCGGGCTGATGTTCCACGAGCCGGGCACGTTTCGCGTCGGCACCGCGATCCTGCTGGTGGGACGGCCCGTGCCGACCGATGACCTGCAGGCGCTGCCACCCGCGGAGTCCGAGCGCGCCGTCAGGCAGTTGACCGAGCGCCTCGGCGATGCGCTCGGGCGGCTCATCGTCGAAGCCAAGGACAGGCACACGCTGGATCTGGTCGAGGCGGCCGAGTCGATCTGGCGCGAAGAGATGCCGGCGGCCGCCCTCGAGGCCAAGGACCGCGGGGCGTGGCGCAGGAGGGCGGCGCGCGCGCACGCCCACCTGGCGCTTACGGAGCCCGCGCGGACGGCGGCGCTGCGCTCCCGGCTCGAGCGCTACGTCAAGGATCTCGAGCTGGCCGGCCTGACCAACCGCGACCTCACCCAAGGCTATGGCGCCTCGACCGTGCTGCGCTACGGGCTTCGCGAGGGGCTCGCGCTGCTGTTCGGGCTGCCGCTCGGCCTCTGGGGCCTCGTCAATCACGTCGTGCCCTACCAGGCCACTGCGCTCGTGGTGCGGGCGCTCAAGCCCGAGCCCGACGTGCTGGCGACGTACAAGGTCTTGGTCGGCATCCTCGTCTTTCCGGTCTGCTGGGCGCTCGAGGGCTGGACGGCCTGGCGGTTGGGCGGCGGCCCCCTCCTGGTACTCTTCCTCGTCTCGCTGCTTCCCACGGCATTCTTTGCGCTCTCGTGGACGGAGCGCCTCGAGCGGTTGCGTCGCGAGACCCGCGGGCTCCTGGCCGTGCTCCTGGACCGCGACCTCCGGCGCCACCTGCTCGCCCTGCGGCGCGCGATCATGGAGGAGTTCCAGGACCTCCTGCGACTCGTGCCGGAGCCGGTGCTCGAGGGGACGGCGCGATAAATGTCCGCGCCATCATCGCCGGCGGCCCCACCGCAGTTGAGCCCACGCAGGCGGTCGAGAAGGGTCCAGATGCGAGGCGGCGACCCGCTGTTCGAGTTGAACGACGGCGTATGCCGTCGTGAGACGAGGGCTGAGTTGATTCCGCAGATCAATCGCACGACCCTGTCTCAGCCCTCGCCTCGTGGCTTCGCCCCTCAGCTCGAACAGCCACGAACCCCCTGGCCGAGGGAGCCCCAAAATGAAACTACGTTTGGGTCGCAGCTGGGCCCTTATCGGCCGCCGGCATCCGGCACTACATGTTGGGGCGCCTTGACACTCAGCCCCTGCAGAGCGTAACGTGACAGCGAAATGCACTCCGTCGCCCTCGGAGCCGACCACGCCGGCTGGGAGTTGAAAGAAGCGCTCAAGGCCTGGCTCATGGATGCGGGCTGCCAGGTCCTCGACTTCGGTACCCACGGCCCGGACTCGGTCGACTACCCCGATTACGCGCTCCAGGTCGCCGAGGCCGTGACGGTCGGCAAGGTCGAGCGCGGCGTCCTCGTCTGCGGCACCGGCATCGGCATGACCATCGCGGCCAACAAGGTCCCCGGCATCCGCGCGGCCCTGTGCGGCGACGTGTTCACAGCGCGGATGAGCCGCGAGCACAACGACGCCAACGTGCTGGCGCTGGCCGGACGGCTGACCGGACGCGAAACCGGCCTCGAGATCCTCCGCGCGTGGCTCGACACCCCGTTCGCCGGCGGCCGCCACGCCCGCCGCGTCGACAAGATCGGCGAGATGGAGCGCGTTCCTCCCCGGGGGAGACAGGGGCCGTGAGCAGGCTCGAGCAAGTCGATCCCGACATCGCCAAGGCCATCCACGACGAGACCGTGCGCCAGGCGCGCAACCTGGAGTTGATCGCCTCCGAGAACTTCGTTTCCGAGGCGGTTCTCGAAGCGGTCGGCTCGGTGATGACCAACAAGTACGCGGAAGGGTATCCGGGCAAGCGCTACTACGGCGGCTGCGAGGTGGTGGATGTGGCGGAGGAGCTGGCGATCAGCCGCGGCAAGGAGCTCTTCGGCGCCGAGCACGTCAACGTCCAGCCCCACTCGGGCTCGCAGGCGAACATGGCGGTGTACTTCACGCTCCTCAAGCCGGGGGACACCGTCCTCGGGCCCAACCTGGCGCACGGCGGTCACCTGACGGCCGGCAGCCCCATGAACTTCTCCGGGCGGCTCTACAAGATCGTGCCGTACGGCGTGACCAAGGACACCGAGCGCATCGACCTCGACCAGGTGCGCGACCTGGCGAAGCAGCACAGGCCGAAGCTCATCATCGCGGGCGGCTCGGCCTTCCCGCGTTCGATCGACTTCAAGCCGTTCCGCGAGATCGCCGACGAAACAGGCGCCGCCCTGATGGCGGATATCGCGCATCCGGCCGGGCTCGTCGCCGCGGGGCTGCACCCATCGCCCGTGCCCTACGCCGACTTCGTGACGACGACCACGCACAAGACGCTCCGCGGGCCGCGTGGCGGCATGGTCATGTGCCGGGAGCGGTACGCGAAAGATCTCGACCGCACCGTCCTGCCCGGCATACAGGGCGGACCGCTGATGCACGTGATCGCCGCAAAGGCGGTGGCGTTCCGCGAGGCGCAGACGCCGGAGTGGCGCGCCTACCAGGGACTGATCGTCCGGAACGCGCGCGCGCTGGCCGACGCGATGCTCGCGCGCGGCTTCCGATTGGTCTCCGGCGGCACCGACACCCACCTCCTCCTGGTGGACCTGACAGGCAAGGGCGTCACGGGCAAGGACGCGCAGGAGGCGCTCGACCGCGCGTGGATCACGGTCAACAAGAACGGCATTCCGTTCGATACCAAGGGCCCGATGGTGACGAGCGGCATCCGTCTCGGGACGCCCGCCGTCACGACCCGAGGCATGGGCGAGGCCGAGATGGGGCAGATCGCCACGCTCATCGACCGTGTCCTGACCAATCTCGGGAACAGCTCGGTGGAGGCCGCGGTGCGGAGCGAGGTCCAGGAGCTGACGGGCCGCTTCCCGCTCTACGCCGAGCGCATCCGATGAAGTGCCCGTTCTGCGGGCACACCGAGGATCGCGTCGTCGACTCGCGGGTGGGACGGGAAGGGGAGTTCATCCGCCGCCGCCGCGAGTGCCTCAAGTGCCATCGCCGCTACACGACCTACGAGTACATCGAGGACGTGCTCCCGCACGTGGTAAAGCGAGATGGCCGACGTGAGCCCTTCGACCGCCAGAAGCTGCGCGGCTCCATCCTCAAGGCCTGCGAGAAGCGCTCCGTCGGGGTCCAGGCAGTCGACGACGTCGTCGCGGACATCGAGGCCAAGCTTCACGAGCGGGCCGAGAAGGAGATCACGAGCCTCGAGCTGGGCGAGGTGCTGATGGAGCACCTGCAGAAACTCGACCAGGTCGCCTACGTCCGCTTCGCCTCCGTCTACCGGCAGTTCAAGGACATCAACCAGTTCATGGACGAGGTCAAGGGGCTGATCAAGGAAGGCGACAAGGCGAAGGCGTCGAAGCTCGTACCAAAGCCCGCCCCGAAAAAGTAGCCGCAGGCGGCCGCCTGCGAGCGTTGAGATTGGGGAATCCCTAGAAATGCGTCGTAGCACGGTGGGTTAGCGGATTTGCGCGCGTAGGTCTGAAGATGGTTCGGCCCTGCCGGGATGGGGCCGACAGGGCCGAGCGCCAGGATGGCGCCTTACTTCTTCTTTTTCTTCGCCGCCTTCTTCTTTTTCGCCATCGTGTCACCCCCTCCCGCATCCGCGCGTCCCGCGGTTTTGTCGGTCTTTCCGCGACTCTACGGGCACGGTTCGAGACGTGTCAAGCGGAAAATACACCATGCGGGGGTTGTGTCGACATCTGAGCGCAATATCTTGGGCCTGGAGGACCCTGGGGGCGAGACGACGACGCGCTAATTCTGCTCGCGCACCGAGGAGGGCTTGCGGTGCTCGCGGCGGCGGACGAATTCCTGGTTGAGCGGCATCCCCTTCTTGCACATCGGGCACGTCTCGGGCGCGTACGTCGGAAAATCCCGGCTCACGAGGCTGAAGATTTCCTTTCCGGCGAGCTCCGCCTTCTTCGTGCGGCGCCAGAGCGCGCCGATGCCGATGACCTGTCCCCCCAGCTCCTCGACGAGCTCGCTCAGGAGCTTGACCGTGGTGCCCGAGCTCACGAGGTCCTCCACGATGAGCACCTTGGTGGTGAGACGGATCAGCCGATGGAACTCCGCCGGCAGCGTGACCCGGCGCTTGCCAGCGCTCACGCCCTTGGTGCCGTACATCAGGGTCGGGCGCGACGGGTGCGCGCGCGCGACGCAGTGGGAGAGGATCAGCGCGCCGGGGCCCGTCGAGAGGACGACGTCGATGGGCCACGGGGCGAAGTGCTTGGCGATGACGGCGCCCAGCCCTTCCGTGAACGAAGCTTCGGTGGTGACGAGGGTCTTCTCGATGTACTCGCTCGTGTGCTGGCCGGACGGAAGGAGGATGTGGTCGTTCGCGTGGTAGGCGCCGGTGCGCTTGAGGATTTCCAGGTGGATCTTCTCGCGCACTTCGGCGTCCATGCGGGCGTTGTCTTTCGCGGTCGGCGGGGTCATGGGGGCCTTAGGATGACGGCCGGGCCGCGTTCTTGTCAATGCCAAAGTGCCGCGTCTGGCCGCGTGGTAAACTTTCCCGATCATGAAGCTGCTCGGCGTCGAGAGCGCCACGCTGTCGGGCGGAGTCGCGCTGCTGGACGGCGACAGACTGCTCGGCGAGATCACGCTGAATATCGCCATCACCCACTCGGAGCGCCTGATGTCGGCCGTGGACCGGCTGCTCACCGACTGCGGCCTCGCGCCGGCCGATCTCGATGGCCTCGCCGTCTCCGTCGGGCCGGGCTCGTTCACGGGCCTCCGCGTGGGCATCGCCACCGTCAAGGCGCTGGCGATGGCCCTCGACCTGCCCGTCGCCGCGGTGCCGACGCTCGACGCCCTGGCGTCCAGGCTTCCGTTCGCCGACGCACCCGTCTGTCCCATCCTCGACGCGCGCAAGAGCGAGGTGTATCTCTCCCTCTACCGGTGGCGCGACGGCGGCATGGCCCGCGAATGGGACTACCTGGCGCTGCCCCCGGAGCTGGCCGCGGCTCGGCTCGACACGCCCGTCATCCTGCTCGGCGACGGAATCGAGGCGTGCCGCCCGTGGCTCGACCGGCTGGGCGCGGAAGCGCGGGTGGCGCCCGCGGCGCAGCGGATGCCGTCCGCGGCGTCCGTGGCCGTGCTCGGGCGCGCGGCGCTGTCGGCGGGCGAGGGCGTCGGCGGCGACTCGCTGGCGCCGCTCTACCTCCGTCCGCCGGAGGCGGAGCTCAAGGCGAGGCGGAGATGAGGGACGTGGACCACGGCTTGATTTCGGCTCCGATGGAGCCCGGCGATCTCGACCAGGTGCTCCCGATCGAGCGCGCCTCTTTTCCCACGCCCTGGACGCGCGCGGCTTTCCTCTACGAGATCCAGCAGAACAAGGTCGCCCATTGCACCACTCTCCGGTCGCGGAGCGGCGTCGTCGGCTACCTGTGCTTCTGGGAAATCGGCCACGAGATCCACATCACCAACCTCGCCGTGCACCCCGAGTGGCGGCGGCGCGGCGTCGCGCGGCGTCTCCTCGCCACGGCTTTGGCCGAGGGCGCATCGCGCGGAGTAGTCCTGGCATTCCTCGAGGTGAGGCCGACGAACACGCGGGCCCTGGCGCTCTACGACAGCCTCGGCTTCCAGATCATCGGCCGGCGCAACGGCTACTACTTCGACACGGGCGAGGACGCCCTGGTGATGGAGGCTCGACTCGGCGGCGACACCGCCCGGGCCGTGGCCGGGAACCAGAGCGCCGGTTCCTGAGTTTCTTCCGCATCCATCGCCCCTCGTTCGCAAGGAGATGAAGATGAGACGATCCCTCGTCATCGGCATCCTCAGCCTGACCTCGGCGGCACTCCTGCCTTCGGCCGCCTACGCCGAGCCCATCAACTTCAAGATGCTGTCGACCTACTCGCGGGCCACGTTCAAGACCGACGCGCCGCTCGAGACCATCGTGGGCACGACGGCCGGCCCGGCGGTCACGGGCAACCTCACCGTGGACCCAGCGAAGCCCGCGGGGGGGAAGGGCATCGTCAAGGTGGACCTGACCACGCTCAATTCGGGCGTGACCAAGCGCGATGCGGACATGCAGGAGCCGAGGTTCCTCGACACGGCAAACGAAGCGAACAAGTACGCCGTCTTCGAGATCAAGAGCATCGACATCGCTTCGCCTCTCGTCGCCGGCAAGGAAGTTCCGGCCAAGGTCAAGGGAGTCCTCACGATCAAACAGAAGCCCGTGGACATAGTGGCCGACGCCCGGGTCACCTACGTCAAGCTCACGCCGGAGCAGGTGGAGGCGCAGAAGCGCTTCGGCTTTGCCGTTGACAACATCAAGGTGCGGGCGAAGTTCGCCACGAGCTTCACCAACCACGGCATGACCGTTCCCGAGATGCTGTTCCTCAAGGTGTCGAACGAGATCGAGCTGGAGACCGATCTGACCTTCGCCCGCCAGTAGACGCCGAGGCCCCCAGCGGTATTGAATCCGGCGACGCCGTGCGGCCTCCCAGGGCCGCGTGGCGTCTGCTAGAATCGCCGCGTGCCGCCCGCCGCCCAGGCCAATCTCGTCGAGCGCATGCTGGCGGGCGACCGTCTCGCGCTGGCCCGCCTCATCACGCGCGTCGAGAACAGGCTGCCCGACGTGGCCGAGATCATGCGCGCCGTGCAGCCGCGCCTGGGCCGGGCGCACGTGCTGGGCGTCACGGGCCCGCCTGGCGCCGGCAAGTCCACGCTGGTGGACCGGCTCACGGCCAGGCTCCGCGCCGAGGGCGCGGGCGTCGGTATCGTCGCCGTCGACCCGTCGAGCCCATTCACGGGCGGCGCCGTCCTCGGCGACCGCATCCGCATGCAGGCCCACACGCTCGATCCCGGCGTCTTCATCCGGAGCATGGCCACGCGCGGCAGCCTCGGGGGCTTGGCATCCGCCACCGGCGACGTCATCAAGCTCATGGACGCCTTCGGCTTTCCGTGGATCCTGATCGAGACGGTCGGCGTCGGGCAGACGGAGCTCGATATCATCAGGCAGGCCGATACGACCGTCGTGATCCTCGTGCCGGAATCCGGCGACTCCGTGCAGGCCATGAAGGCCGGGCTCATGGAGGTGGCCGACATCTTCGTCGTCAACAAGGCCGACCGCGAGGGAGCGCACGCGCTCATGGCCGAGCTGCGCTTCTCGGTGCATCTCCACTATTCGAGCAGCGTGTCGGCGAAAGACATCGACTGGGAGATCCCGGTGCTGGCCGCCCAGGCGACCAACGACGTGGGGATCGCCGAGGTGCTGGCCGAGGTGAAGCGCCACCGCCGCGTCCTCGAGGACGCGGGCGCGCTCGAAGCGCGGCGCCGGGCGCGGCGGAAGGCGGAGCTGCAAACGCTCCTCGCCGAGGAGTTCACGACCCGGGTCATGGCGGCCGTCGAGCAGGACCCGGACTTGGTCGGCGTGGTGGACGCCGTGGCGGGCGGCACGCTCGACGCCTATTCCGGCGTGGAGCAGATCCTGGCCCGGCTCCTGCGCAGGCCTTGACACCTCCCGGGGCGCCACGCACTATGTGGCCCATTCGCCACCCCGAACGGAGGTCCCGGTAAATGTCGCCCTCCCACCAGTCGTACGGGGTCGTCCCCGGCTGGCTCCTGTTCTACGCGCTGATCGCGGTCGCGCTGGCGCTCTTCGCGTGGCGGGCGGTCTTCCTCGTTCGCGTGATGCTGGCGGGCAGGCCGGCCAACCGGTGGGACAAGATACCGGCGCGCGTGCTCTCCGTCGTCGTGAACGTCTTCGGCCAGGCTAGGCTCATCCGCGGCGACTTCTGGCCAGGGCTCATGCACGCCACGATCTTCTGGGGCTTCTGCATCCTGACGCTCGGCACCATCGAATTCTTCGGCAAGGGCGTCACCGAGGCGTTCCACCTGCCGTTCATGTCGAACACCGCCCTCTACCTGATCCTGCAGGACACGTTCAGCCTGGGCGTCATCTTGGCCATCGCCTACGCGGCTTTTCGCCGGATCGTCACCAAGCCTCGCCGCCTGACGCTCTCCGCCGAAGGGCTGTTTATCCTGCTCCTGATCTTCGGTTTGATGGTGACGGACCTGGTCGCGGACGCCGGCCGCATCATCCTCGCGCCCGCGCCGAGCGACCACTGGCAATTCGCCGGCGCCGCTCTCGCCGCCGCGCTGGCCCACCTGCCGGAGGCCGCGGTGCGGGGGATCTTTCAAGCTGCCTGGTGGCTCCACGCCACGCTGATCCTGGCCTTCCTCGTGTACCTGCCGTATTCCAAGCACCTGCACGTCATGGCCGCCCCGCTCAACGTGTTCTTCGGCCCGCAGACCCCGAAGGGCAAATTCCCGACGGAGGACCTCGAGAGCGCCGAGAGCTTCGGCGTCGGCGCCATCACGGAGTTCACGTGGAAGGACCTCTTCGATCTCTACAACTGCACCGAGTGTGGGCGCTGCACTTCCGCCTGCCCGGCGAACGTCAGCGGCAAAGAGCTGGACCCCAAGTGGCTGATCCTCAACCTCCAGGAGCATCTCCTCGAAAGCGGCCCCAGCCTGCTCGGCAAGGCGGGAAACGGCGGGAATGGCAAGCACGCTGACGCGCCGGCCCACGAAAAACCGATGGTCGGCGGCATCATCCACGACAACGTCCTCTGGGCGTGCACGACATGCCGCTGGTGCGTGGAGGCGTGCCCGGTGTTCATCGAGCACGTGCCGAAGATCGTGGACATGCGGCGCTGGCTCGTGCTCACCGAGTCGAGGTTCCCGGCGGAGCTGCAGCCCACGTTCCGCAACCTCGAGACCAACTCGAATCCCTTCCAGATGTCGTGGCAGACGCGCACCGACTGGGCGAAGGATCTCGGCGTCAAGGTCATGAACGACGTGGGCAAGGCGGAATACCTTTACTGGGTCGGCTGCTACGGCTCCTTCGACGAGCGCAACCGGAAGGTCGCCCGCGCCTTCGTCAAGCTCCTGCAGGCCGCGGGGGTGGACTTCGCCATCCTCGGCAACGAGGAGAAGTGCTCGGGCGAGCCGGCGCGGCGGCTGGGGAACGAGTACCTCTACCAGACGCTGGCGCAGGCCAACGTGGAAACGCTCAAGCGCTACCAGTTCCAGACGATCGTCACCGCGTGCCCCCACTGCTTCAACACGATCAGGAACGAGTATCCCGACTTCGACGGGCGCTTCAAGGTCATCCACCACAGCCAGCTCCTCGACGAGCTGGTCGCCTCGGGACGGTTGAAGACCGCCAAGAAGCGTGACGAGCGGATCACCTATCACGACGCGTGCAACCTGGGGCGCTACAACGACGTCTACGAAGAACCGCGCCGGGTGCTGGCCTCGACGGCCCGGGCCGACCTGGTCGAGATGAGCCTGAATCGGAAGAAGGGCTTCTGCTGCGGCGGCGGGGGCGGGCGGGCGTGGATGGAAGAGAACGAGGGTCGCAGGGTCAGCCAGGTGCGCGTGGAGCAGGCGATGGAGGTCAAGCCCGACATCCTGGCCTCGGCCTGTCCCTTCTGCCTCACCATGTTCGAGGACGGCGTGAAGAGCAAGGAAGTGGCGGACAAGATCAAGACGCGCGACATCGCCGAAATCCTCGCCGAGAGTCTCGAGTAGCGCCGTGGATCCCGCCTACCACGAGGTGATCAGGCGGCGGCTCGAGCTGCCGCTCCACGAGGGGCCCGACAGGACGGCGACGCTCGCGGACGCGGTGCGCCGGCACGTCGAGGCGGGCGACACGCTCTACGTCGCCGCCGCCCACGGCCGGCCGAACGCGGCCGTGCGCGAGATCGCGCGCCAATGGTGGGGGAGGGCGCCCGGCTTCACGCTGGCATCCGTCGGCGTCGGGTCTCCATGGACCGCGCTGATTCATGGCGGCCTCGTCCGGCGGACGATCACGACGTTCATGGGCGAGGGCTATCCGTTCCCGACGCCGCAGGCGCTGATCTCCCGGGCCGTGCTCGATGGCCGCCTCGAGGTGCAGAACTGGTCGATGCTGACCTTTCCCCTGCGCCTGCTGGCCGGGGCCATGGGCGTGCCGTTCCTGCCGACGAAGTCGCTGCTCGGCTCCTCGATGGAAGAGGACAATGCGCGCGCCGGGGATTTCGCCGCGGTCGACGATCCCTTCGGCGGGCCGGACCGCGTGGGCTACGTGCGGGCGCTCGTGCCGGACGTGGCGGTCGTGCACGGCTGGGTGGCCGACCGCGCGGGCAACGTCATCATCGGCACGCCGATGAACGAAAATCTCTACGGCGCGATGGCCGCGCGGCGCGGCGCGATCGTGACCGTGGAGCGGATCGTGCCGACGGAGTTCATCCGGCGCCACGCCCACCTCGTCAGGCTGCCGTCCCAGTACGTGCGCGCGGTGGTGGAGACGCCGCACGGCAGCCACCCGGGCGGCATGTTCGGCATGGGCGTGCCGGAGCTCGAGGGCTACGCCGAGGACCTCGATTGGATCCTCGAATGTCGCCGCGCCTTCAGGAAGCCGGAGACGGCGGACGCGTGGATCAAGGAATGGATCCTCGACGTGCCGACCCACGAGGCATACCTGGCGAAGGTCGGCTACGCGAAGATCATGGAGACCAAGGGCAGAGCCGACAGCGACGCCTGGGTGTCCGAGCTCGAAGCGCTCTCGCCGAAGCTGCCCGCGCCCACCGCGCCCGCGACCGCGGCGGAGTGGATGGTGGTCGCGGCTGCGCGGATGCTCCAGGATAAGGTCCGCGCCAACGGCTACAAGACGTTTCTGGCGGGAGTCGGCAACTCGAACCTCGCCGCGTGGCTCGCCGGATACGAGCTCAAGCGGGCGGGCGTGGAAGTCGAGATCATGGCCGAGACGGGCATGGTCGGCTACCTGCCGCGCCCCGCCGAGCCCTTCGTCTTCTCCTTCCGCAACTTTCCCTCGTGCAAGATGCTGACCGACATCCTCCACGTCATGGGCATCTTCATGGGCGGGCGCCACAACGCGTGCCTGGGCTCGCTGGCCGCCGGGCAGATCGACAGGTACGGCAACATCAACTCGACCATCATCCCGGGCAAGACGTATGTCACCGGGTCCGGCGGCGCGAACGACATCACGTCCTCGGCGCGGGAAGTCGTCGTCTGCCTGCTGCAGTCACCGCAGCGGTTCGTGGACAAGGTGCCGTACATCACCGCGCCCGGCCGGACCGTGCGCACCGTCGTCTCGGACCGCGGCGTCTACGAAAAGGAGCACGAGGACGGCGCGCTGAGGCTGACCGGCGTTTTCGGCAACCGACCCGAGGCGCAGGCGGTGGAGGCCGCGCGCGCGGCCTGCGGCTGGGATCTCGCCGTGGCGCCCCAACTCAGGCGCTTCGAGACACCGACGGCCGACGAGCTGGCGCTGATCCGCCTCTTCGATCCCCGCCGCTACTTTTTAGGTGACGCGTAAACACCCTATGATCGGCATCCTGTCGGTGGGCGGGCACGTCCCACGCTACCGGCTCTCGGGCAAGGCGCTTGGCGCCGTGTGGGGAACCGGCGGCGCCGGTGAGCGCGCCGTGGCCAACTACGACGAGGACAGCCTGACCATGTCGTGCGAGGCTGCGCTGAACGCTCTGCACGGGCGGGACCTCAAGAGCGTCGGTGCCTGCTTCCTGGCTTCGACTTCAGCCCCCTATGCCGAGAAATCGAGCGCCGCCATCCTGGCGACGGTGGCGGATCTCTCTCCCGCGGTGCTGACGGCCGATCTCGGCGGTTCTCTCCGCTGCGGCACGACGGCGTTGAGGCTCGCGCTCGACACCGTCAAGGCGGGCTCGGCCGCGCAGGCGCTCGTGGCCGCCGGCGACGTGCGCCCCGTGGCGCCCGGCACACCGGAAGAAGCCCAAGTCGGTGACGGGGCGGGCGCGGCGCTGGTGGGCGGGGGAGATGTCATCGCGAGCTTCGAGGGCGCCTACACCGCGAGCCACGACTTTACCGATGTCTGGCGCCTCCAGGGCGACCGCTACCTCACCGTGCTGCCCGACATGACGTTCGTAAAGGCCTACGGCCTCGACAAGCACATCGCCGAAGCGGTGGAGGGCGTGCTGAAGTCAACCGGTCGCAAGCGCGAGGACATCGCCAAGGTGGTCCTCTACGCGCCCGATGCGCGCACCCACGCGGCCGTCCTCAAGCAGCTCAAGCTGCCGGACTCCGCGGTGCCGAAGGAGTCCGTCATCGGCCGCGCGGGCAATACCGGCTCGGCCTCGTGTCTACTCGGCCTGGCGGCCGCGCTGGAGGAAAGCAAGCCGGGCGACCAGGTCCTCGTCGTCTCCTATGGCAGCGGCGCCGAGGCGCTCCTCTTCCAGTGCACCGACGCGCTCGCCGGGGCGACCTTCCACCGGCCGGTCACGGCGCAGCTCGCCGCGGGGACGCCGCTGCCGCACTACGGGAAGTTCCTCAACTTCCGCCGCCACGTCGAAACGGAGGTCATGCGCTCCTTCGCCAGCGTGCCCACGGCGGTGCGCGAGGAAGCGCAGGACATGCGGCTCTACGGCCAGAAGTGCGGAGACTGCGGCGCCGTCTCGTACCCGCGACGGCACCTCTGCTGGCAGTGCTCGTCGAAGAAGCTGGCCGACTACCGGATTTCCCGCCGGGGCAAGGTCTTCACGTTCACGTCGGACCACCTCGTGCCGAACCCCGACCCGCCGACCGTCATGGTCTCGGCCGATCTCGAGGGCGGAGGCCGCTTCTACGGGCAGCTGACCGACTGCGATCCTGCGGCGGTCGGCTTCGACATGCCCGTCGAGCTCTGCTTCCGCCGCATCCACGAGGGCGAGGGCTTCATCAGCTACTTCTGGAAGTTTCGGCCCGCGTGAAGTGGCGGACGTGGCGCTTCGTAGAACAACGAGTCGGGGCGATCGGTCGCCTCAGCCGCCGGCGATGTCTAGCCGCTGGAGAGAGGCAAGCCGTCGGTAGATTCCACCCGGACGTGCGAGAAGTTCCACGTGGCGGCCTGTTTCCACGATGTGTCCCTCGTGCACTACGACCACCCGGTCCGCGCTCCAGACGGTGCGCAGGCGGTGTGCGATGACCAGCAGAGTCCTGCCGGTCATCAACGCAGTGAGGGCTTCCTGGATCAGGGACTCGCTCTCGGCATCAAGCTCCGACGTCGCTTCGTCGAGGATCAGGATGGGGGGATTCTTCACGAAGGCGCGGGCGATGGCGATGCGTTGGCGCTGGCCGCCGGAGAGTCTTACGCCTCGCTCTCCCACCACGGTGTGATATCCGGCGGGCAGCGCCATGATGAAGTCATGGGCGTGAGCGCGCCGTGCGGCGTCCTCGACCTCTTCGTGGGTTGCGCCGGGTTTCCCGTAGGCGATGTTGTACTCGAGCGTGTCATGGAACAGGAAGGTTCCCTGTGTCACCACACCGAAGAGGGCGCGCAGAGAGCCGACGGTGACGTGCCTCAAGTCGTGCCCGTCAATGGTGATGCGTCCGGATGTGACGTCGTTGAGGCGAGGCAGGAGGTCCATGAGGGTGGTTTTCCCTGCGCCCGACAGGCCGACCAGAGCCACCTTCTCGCCCCGGCAAACTGTCATGGAGATATTCTGGAGCGTCTCGCTCTCGGTGCCCGGGTAGCGGAATGACACGTCCTCGAACGTGATCCGGTCGCGGAACTCGGTGAGCGTTTGGGCGTCCACGGCATCAACGATCGTTGGGCGAGTGTCCAAGATTTCGAACACGCGCTCCACGGAGGCCAGGGATTGCTGCACGGTGTTGAGGGAGCGAACGAGCTCGCGGATGGCACGCTGGAGGAGTCCGACCGCCGCCATGAACGAGAAAGCCTCGCCAGGGGTAAGGGTGCCCGCGATCACCAGTGAGCCGGCATACCAGACGATGCCCACGATGCTGAACGCGCCGAGAACTTCCATGATCGCCTTGGAGAGCTCGTCGACATGGACGTCCTTGAGGGCCAGCCTCAGCAACCGATCATTGAGCAGGCCCCAGCGCGTCTCCTCCCATTGCTCGCGGCTGAAGGCCTTGACGGTCTTGGCCCCCGTAAAGGACTCCTGCAGGAACACGTAAAGCTCCGCGATCCGTTCCTGTGTCCTCCGATTGATCAGGTACAGTTGTCTTCCTAGCGTCCAGACGGCGACCGCCAGCGCCGGGAACACGACGAGAACAATGAGCGTGAGCACCCAGTTTCGGATGAACATCACGACGAGCATTGCAATGATCGTCCCAATCCTGCGGACGGCCCCCATGAGAAGACTGGAGAAGAGCCGGCTTACACGGTTGACGTCGGTGAGGACCCGCGCCTGGAGCTCACCCGAGTGGCGAGAAATGAAAAACGACACCGGCATGCCCTGAAGGTGCGCGTAAACCTCGCGGCGGAGCCGGGCCACCGCGCGCTCGCCCACGGCCGCCAGGAAGTAACCCTCGCCGTAGGCTGTTGCTCCCTTGACGAGCGAGACACCAAGGATGGCCAGCGTAACCAGCTTGAGCATCGTGACATCACGGCTGATAAAGATGCCGTCCATGACAGGCTTCACCAGCCAAGCGAGCGCCCCCCCGAGGCTCCCCGCCAGCAAGGCGCAGAGCGCTCCTCCGGTGACGGCCCGCCAATGTTCTACCAGGTAGGGTTTCAGCCGTAGGAGGATGCTATACCGGGGTTTCACGTCAGAGATCTCCGAGCCGTCTCCCGACCGTACGGAGCAGCTCAGGAACGGCGATCACTCACACACCTTGCCAGAGCTAGTGCGACTATTCAAGTTTACTAGACTGCAATGGCGTCGGCTCTCAAATCCTGACCGGGCTCGAGCGTGAATATTTGACAGGGTGCCAAGCCGAGCGTAGCGTTCCTACAAATGCGCACCCGGGGATGGTAGAAATGTCTAGTTTTGATATCTGTACCACGGCCTTCGCCGAACCCGGGGGGTCGGGCTCGAGATGTGCGGGATAGCGGGTTCCCTGCTGAGGCATGGTCGCGCCGATGGGCGCGAGTTGCACCGCATGGCGTCGGCGCTCGCGCATCGCGGGCCGGACGACTTCGGCCTCCACCTCGCTGGGCCCCTCGGGCTCGCCCAGCACCGACTCTCGATCATCGATCTCGAGCACGGCCACCAGCCCATGGTCGACGGCAGATTCGCGCTCGTCGCCAACGGTGAGATCTATAACTTCATCGAGCTCCGCTCAGATCTCACGGCGCGCGGCAGGCGCTTCGCGACAGGCTCGGACAGCGAGACCATTTTGCACGCGTATGCGCTCGATGGACTCAAGAGCCTCGCTTCGCTGAACGGAATGTTCGCGTTCGCGCTGTACGATGCCCGGAGCGGCGAGCTCGTGCTGGCGCGCGATCGTCTCGGCATCAAGCCTCTCTACTACGCTCAGCTGCCGGACCGGCTCGTGTTCGCCTCGGAGTTGAAGGCTCTCCTCGCGCTATGGCCTCGCGAGCCCGAGCTCGAACCCCGTGCGCTGGTGCAATACCTGCAGAACCGCTTCAATACCGGCGAAACGGGTTTGGTGCGCGGAATTCATCGCCTGCGGCCGGGCACTGCGCTGGTCGTAGACGCCGAGCTCAGGCTGCGCGAGCACCGTTACTGGTCCCCGCTCGACGTGCGGCCCCGTGCGCTCGGCTTCGACGAGGCCGCCGAGGAGTTCGAGCCCTTGTTCCGGCAGGTGATGCTGGAGCACCTGCGCTCCGACGTGCCCTACGGGCTGTTCCTGTCCGGCGGCGTCGATTCCGGCTCGCTGCTGGCCATGACGAGCGAGATGAGCGGCAGACCCGTGCGCACGTTCTCGGTCGGCTACGAGGGCATTTCTGCCGGGGACGAGCTTTCCCAATCCGCAGCTCTCGCCCACGGTTTCGGTGCCAAGCACACCGAGATCGTGCTCGACCGCGACGCCGTCTTCCGGCGCGTGCCATACACCATCTGGTCTACCGACGACCTACTGCACGACTACGCGAGCCTGCCGACATCGTTCCTGGCGGAGCACGCAGCTCGGGAGTTGAAGGTGGTGTTGACAGGGGAAGGGGGCGACGAGGCCTTCGCCGGCTATGGCCGCTACCGGCGTTCCGCTCTCCAGCGCTGGGCGAAGAACCTGATCGCGCCCGGTTCGGGCGGCTTCCGAACACGCGGCTACTGGCTCGACCGCTGGACGCGGCAGGCCTTCGGCCCCGAACTGGAGGCCGCCTCGGCCGCCCGCCGCGAGCCGTTCATCGCCGCCTGGCAGGCGACGCCGGCGGACTGGAGCTACGTCTCGCGCGCTCAGTGTGTCGACCTCGTCACCTATCTGGCCGATGACCTCCTGGTCAAAGTGGACCGCGTGCTTATGGGGTTCAGCCTCGAGGGCCGCGTGCCCTTCCTCGACCAGCGTGTTGTCGAGTTTGGCTTGGCGCTGCCTGACCCTCTCAAGATCGGCGGCAAACACGGCAAGCTGTTCTTGAGGCGCTGGGCCGAGCGCCGCCTGCCGCGCGAGCACGTGTGGCGGCGGAAGCGCGGCTTCTTCGCGCCGATCCGACAGTGGCTTCGTGGAGAGATCCTCAACCAGCTCGCCATCCGACTGCCCCGGAGCCGTGTTATCCAACAGTGGTTTCGCCCGGAAGGTGTCGCCGCACTGGTGAGTGAGCAGCAGGCTGGCGGCAACGCCAGCCGCGCCATCTGGGGCCTGATGCAGCTCGCGATCTGGTACCGCATCTTTGCCGAAGGCCACGCACCGGGTCGCGACGAGGACCTGCTCGACTGGATCGCGTGACGGAGCGATCGACCTGCTCGCGAGGAAAGAAGCTGCCGCCTCGATCAACGCCGCTCCCTGGAGACAACCTCTCGGCCGAGGGGGTAGGCTCTTGACCGGCCGTAGTTTACTGGTCCACTGCCGGCCACAGTCCGTTCGTGGGCGCGGTTCCCACCCCCAGAAAAAAGGAGGTCCGTCATGGAACAGGTCGCACACATCGAACGGCCCCGCTTGCTAGCCCGGACATTCTTTCGGATCGGGGAGCGGATGTTCGGTAAGGTGCCAGCTCCTGAGCGGCTGATGGCGCGTCGGATGCCACTCATGCTTGGGCTCGGCGGCCTCTACGGAGCCATCGAGTGGTTCGGAAGGATCGACGCTCAACTTCGCGCCCTGCTCAACGTCCAGGTGGCCGCGCTCTACAGCGTGTCGTACTGAATGGACATCCGCCACGCCGTCGGCGTGACGAAGGGAGTTCCGCCGGAGAAACTCGCCGATGTCCTGACGTACCGAGAGAGCCCGCACTACAGTGAGCGAGAGCGGGCCGCGCTCCAATTCTGCGAGCGGATTACCCGTGACGACCTCGAGGTATCCGAAGAGTGCCTCGCGCAGGTTCGGGAACATTTTACGGAAGCAGAGATCGTGGAGCTGACGTTCATCATCGGCTTCCAGACCTTTGCCAGCAAATTTGCGAAGGCCTGGAGACTCGCGCCACAAGGCTACTCTTCATCGCAGCCGGGGTTCGACGCGGAAGGCTAGGCCGCGTTTCCAATGGCCCCGCGGCGGATCCGTATCACGGCGGGCTCGATCGCCGCCGATGGCGTCCTCGATGACTCGGCGACGGCAGGCCGTATATGGGATGCGCTCCCGCTGGCCGTGGCGGGCGAGACGTGGGGCGACGAGATCTACTTCTCGATCCCGGTCAAAGCCAAGCCCGAGAGACCCTGCGAGACCGTGGACATGGGCGACCTCGGCTACTGGCCCCCAGGTTCGGCCTTCTGCATCTTCTTCGGCCCCACACCCGCGAGCCGCGGCAACGAGATCCGTCCAGCGAGCCCCGTCAACGTTTTCGGCAAGGTCGTCGGAGACCCGACCGTCTTCAAGAAGGTGCGCTCCGGGACGCCGGTCCGGGTCGAGCGGGCATAACCGCCAGCGTCGCCGAGCCCGCGCGTCGACAGTGGCGCGGAGCGCGGAGGAAAACGATGACCACCGTCGACGTCCGTTACATGGTCGGCGACGTGGAGGCTGCCGTCGCCTTCTACACGACTTATCTCGGCTTCACTCTCATCTCCAAGACAGCACCGGCCTTTGCTGACGTCGCCCGCGGCGACTTGCGGCTCCTGCTCAGCGGACCGAGCAGCTCGGCCGGGCGCCTGATGTCTGATGGCCGCCGGCCCGCTCCCGGCGGCTGGAACCGTATCCACCTCATCGTCGAAGACCTCTCGGCCGAAGTAGATCGACTTCGCGCCGCCGGGGTCCATTTCCGCAACGACATCGTGACCGGACCGGGTGGCTCGCAGATCCTGCTTGACGACCCATCCGGGAATCCGATTGAGCTCTTTCAACCTCGGCGCGAGTGACGTTGGTAGTCGGAGGCGGCTCCCTGCATAAGGGCCTACACTAGGTTTCGCTGTGCGCCAGCTGACATTCGTCGAAGCAGGTCGAGTCGAGTGGCAGGAGGCACCGGATGCTGTGGTGCCTGGGCCGGCCGGCGCTGTCGTCCGGCCGCTCGCCGTGGCGCGCTGCGACCTCGACTTGCCCATGGCGACCGCTGGGCTCTTTCCGGGCCCCTTCCCCGTCGGCCACGAGACCGTGGCCGAAGTGGTGGCTATCGGCGACCAGGTGCGGGATCGCAAGCCGGGGGATCGGGTCCTGGTGCCGTTCCAGGTCTCATGTGGTGCCTGCGCGGCGTGCCGGGATAGCCGTTTCGGCGGCTGCACGACGTTCCGGGGGCGAATCGGCGCCGCCTTCGGATTCGGCGCGGCAGGTGGCGGCTTCGGAGGCGCTCTCGCCGACCTCCTCGCGGTGCCCGCCGCGGATCATCTGCTCGTGCCGGCCCCGTCAGAGGTGTCCGTGTCCGCTCTCGCGACCCTCCCCGACAATGTCGCAGAC
>WNFP01000646.1_pt1 | contig 32466 bp, 29 predicted proteins | sample 5400201 | NCBI WGS metagenome assembly WNFP01 (sample SAMN13153355, study PRJNA577476) | soil metagenome | isolation source: 115 cm saprolite under Madrone tree | place: USA:California | collected 2016-06-14 | reverse complement strand
CAATCACAAGCTCATGCTGGAGGCCCGCCGGGGGGCTTGGTGGGATGCCAACAAAATTGGAATGTCACCGCCGCCGATTGAAACGTCGCGCGGCTGGTTGATGATTTACCACGGCGTTCGACGCACGCCGTCGAGTTCCATCTACCGTCTGGGGCTGGCTCTCTTCGACCTTGAGCAACCAGAAAAATGCCTGATTCGGGGGGATTCTTGGATGTTTGCGCCTGAAGCGGAATATGAACGTCATGGCGACGTGCAAGACGTGGTGTTTCCTTGCGGCTATACGGTGGCACCGGATGGGGACACTATCAATCTCTACTATGGTGCCGCAGATTCGAGCATTGCCTTGGCGCAGGGCAGTATTCGCAGTCTTCTGGCCTGGCTGGACGCGAATGGCCATTCCGAACAAACTCACGACCGCCGGCTACGCAAGTAATCGTCTCCGGTTCTGCTGCCTGCACATTCCTCGCTATGAACTCGCGAATTGGCGGTATAGAGAGAATCATGTGGTCGATTAATTGCTTCTGGCCATGATTTTCGTGTGACCGTTTCGCTGCGAGAAATGCGATTACCGATTTTTCCGTTGGTCCATTAGCGAAAAGCCTGGACCCGACAAAGCCGCCTGTGACGAGTTGGGCTCAGGTACCCGTTTCGCACTCTAGAACGCTGCGTCCATCGTCTCACTGATGCTAACAACCGAAGTTCTGATAGTCGACGCTAAGGGAGAGAAAAAGATGGCCGCGGCGGCCGCGGGCTATGTGGCGCCTACTAAAACCAACAGTTCCCTTGACCCGCGAGGAAGTCTGGAGCAGCCGGGCCGCATCGGCATGATCCGCTCACTCACTACTTTTTATCCTGATGCTCACTGGGAACATCGTCCTGCGGCACCTCATGCGCGTGAACTTCCCCCTCGTCGGCGTCATCGGCGTCTTCCACTCCCTTCACCACGTCGGCCTCGAACGCGTTTCCTTCCTCGAGCAACTCGTCCACACTCTCCGAATCCGCACCTGCGAGGTTGGACAATCCTTGCAAATCTCCCGATTGCTCGCCCGAGCGCCCGCCCGGTCGCTCCTGTGCGAATGCCACCGTATCCACACTTTGGCTTTTCCCCAGAACCTGTTTCTGAAGTGCGCCCGCCGTTTTCCCGCCGGTTGTCTTCTTACCGCCAGCTTTCGTTTTCACCTCGGCCTTTCTCGGAGCTGCCTTCTTCCTAGCCAACTTCTTCTTGGGGCTTACCGTCTTCTTAGTCAGCTTCTTCTGAACGGCCATCTTCATCGGGGCCACCTTCTTGCCCACAGGTCTCATCGACTTCGCCTGCTTCTTCTTGGTTTTCTTTTTGGAAGCCATACGCGCAGTCTACCACCGGTTGGTCATTCCTAGCGCGAGCGGGCCATTGCAGTTTGACAGACTTGGAAGCTACCTGACCTTCGTACACAAGCCTCTGAAGTCTGAGACCGATCGTACTCATCGCGTATTCATTTCTGAAAACCTCCGGCAAGGATTACACAAGTATTACAGTAGCCTTTGCTCCGCCGTAGTAGGGTCGTAGTCGAAGTCAACAAATACGGTATTGAGGACCACGGAAATCATGAGTAACTTCAGGCGCGACAAAACGTTTACCCAACCGGTCAATTGGATTACGACTTTTTTTATGGGTGCATTCCACGCCGGCGCCATTGCGGCGCTGTTTTTCTTTACATGGAAAGCTCTCGCGCTGGCAGTTGTGCTGTGGTGGGTCTCCGGTAGTCTCGGCATCGGGATGGGCTACCACCGGCTTCTGACGCACCGCGGCTATAAGACTCCGAAATGGCTCGAGTACTTCCTGACCGTGTGCGGCACACTTGCTCTCGAAGGTGGACCCATGGCTTGGGTAGCAACGCACCGCGTTCACCATCAGAACACCGACAAGGAAGGCGATCCGCACTCTCCGCGGGACGGCGGATTGTGGGCCCACATGGGCTGGATCATGACGGGCAAGGCTCTACACAACACTTCAGGCGAGCTGCTCCCCTTTGTTCCGGACCTCCGCAAAGACAGATTCCACGTGTGGATCAGCAAGTGGCACTGGGTTCCGCTGACTGTCCTGGGTGTGGCGATATCTGCCATCGGGGGATGGCCTTTTCTGCTCTGGGGCATCTTTTTCCGTACCACCATCGGTCTACACGCCACTTGGCTGGTGAACTCCGCAACACACATGTGGGGATCGCAGCGCTTCCTCACCGGCGATACGTCGACCAACAGTTTCTGGGTTGCCATGCTTACTTTCGGAGAAGGCTGGCACAACAATCACCACGCTGCACCGCAGTCGGCGCGTCACGGCCTTGCCTGGTATGAGGTTGACTTGAACTGGTATGGAATCATGGCATTACGAACGCTCGGCCTCGCGTGGGACATCAAGCTCCCAGTGCACAAGCCAGCCCGGACAGCACGAGTTGTCATCCGCGCCGAGATTGCCAAAGGAAACGGGTTGCTACCGACGGTCTCAGGGGACTAAACAGTTTCCGATCAACGTTTCATGGATGGGGAAACTGCCAGCGCGGCTGCCCGCAGGTTCTGTTTTGTGGCCTGTTTCTCTACTATGATCTGACCGACAGTCCTCATGCGAATCACCAGCCGCACAAAGGCCATCGCATTTTTCATCACCCTGGGCGCTTGCCTGGTTGCCCTGACCGTGGTGGTCAATGTTAGCTGGATCGTCCTCAACTGGCGTCAAGTCGTCCCGCTGGTCCTCGGCGTCATTTTCTTCGGCCTCATCATCGCGGGTCTGGTGGTCAACACAGTTTTTCTCGTGCGCGAAATTCACCGAAATGAGCAGCAGGACAGTTTTCTCAACGCCGTCACGCACGAACTTAAGACCCCCATCGCTTCCATTCGCTTGTACTTGGAGACTCTCGAAAGCCGGCAACTCGACGAAGCCAAACGCCGCGAATTCTATCGCATCATGCTCGAAGACACCGATCGGCTGCTTGGCACAGTCGAGCAAGTGCTCAAGGCAAGCCAGGTACGGCAAGGAAGTGTGCGGGAGAACTGGCGGGAAGTGGATTTCGCGGTGGTCGTGCACGACATGCTTGAGCTAGCGCGATTGCGCCAGCACCTTCCTGCCGAAGCATTGCATTTTGGCGCCGAGCCGCCGAGTGGAATCACGGTGATGGGAAACGCCGAGGAACTCCGGACCGCGATCTTCAACCTTTTCGAAAATGCCGTCAAATACTCAGGCGAGAAAAAGGATATCGTTGTGGATATCCTGACACCCAATATCGATACCGTGTTGCTGCGCGTACGTGACCATGGCGTTGGCATTCCAGGTAAAGAACTGAAACGCATTTTCAAACGCTTCTACCGCTCGCCAAATCCCTTGACCGGGCGCGTGAAAGGAACCGGCCTGGGCTTGTTCATTGTGCGTGCGGTCGCCCGCCGCCACGGTGGCGATGTCTACGCTGCAAGTGAAGGTGTAGGCCGGGGCAGCACCTTCACCTTTCGCCTGCCCAGAATCTATCGAGTATGAGCCGCATACTCATCGTCGAAGACGAAGCGCACCTCGCGCAGGGGCTTCGTTTCAACCTCGAGGCGGAACATCATTCCGTGCAGGTGATCGACAATGGTGAAGACGCGCTGAAGCGGTTGCTGAAGGATCGTGAAAGCTTCGACGCTCTCGTGCTGGACGTCATGCTGCCGGGCAAAGACGGGTTCTCTGTTGCGCGGGAGCTGCGCGAAGCGAAGAATTACATTCCGCTGCTTATGTTAACTGCCCGCGGGCGCCCGGAAGATGTGCTCAAGGGATTCGAATCGGGTGCCGATGACTACTTGCCGAAGCCATTTAACCTGGCCATTCTGATCGCGCGAATTGAGAGCCTACTGCGTCGCAAGAAGTGGTCGCACGAGTCCAACGTGCCTGCCGCCAAATCCACTCGGCCCGAGGCCAGTTCGCCAGAGACCTATAGCTTCGAAGACAAGCTTGTTGACTTTCAGAATCTTCGCTTGCATTGCGGCGACAAGATCGTCCAGCTCACCTTGATGGAAACGGAACTTTTCCGCTATCTGATCCGAAACAGTGGGCATGCCGTGTCCCGCAGAGCAATTCTAGAGGACGTCTGGAATTTACATGAGGATACAGACACGCGCGCTATCGACAATTTCATCGTACGTTTGCGTCGGTATATTGAACGAGAGCCATCAAAACCTCTCCACTTGCTAACCATTCGAGGTGTTGGTTACCAATTCGTTCCAAATCCCAAACGTTAGACCATTGGACAGAAAGCGGCGACACACCTTTTTTCGCATGCTCTTATCAAACCACGAGATTGGGCACAGCGCGATCGTGCGCCGCCATCGCCATGGATAAGCGCGAAAGTTGGTCCTTAATCGTGTAGGACAACACTCAGGAGGGAATTGTTGACGTGGATCTCGCCGTTGTATTCAATGAAGCCGAGTTTCCTGAATTTGTTCATGAAAAAATTGACCCGGGCCCGTGTTGTGCCAATCATTTCCGCCAACATCTCTTGAGATACTTTGGGAAGCATCTTTTGCGTTTGGGACTCTGTGCCGTAGCGAGCGAGCAGCAAAAGAGTCCGAGCCAGCCGCTTCTCGCTGGAATTAAAAAGCTGATCGATCAAATCTTCCTCGATTCGGATGTTCCGTGAAAGAATATAAGACATGAAGAGGTCGGAGAGCGCATGTTCAGCGTGGAGCACGCGCATCATCTCGTTTTTTTCAATGACCGATATCGCCGCAGGTGTAATGGCCGTGGCCGTCCCCATGCGAATATCCTGACCCGCCAGGCACCCCTCACCAAAGAAACTGCCGGGGCCCAATATCCCCACGACTGCCTCTTTGCCGACCTCATTGACAACAGAAAGCTTCACGCGACCATTTTGAATGTACATCACACTCGCAGCGGAATCACCTTGAGCAAAGATCTTCTGTGATCGTCGATATTCCACAATTTTTCTCGCCACCCCGGCCGAATCGAGAAAAGCTTGGGCATCGAAAGCGCGCTTCTGCGTGGATTTTCCTTTGGATTTAATGTTGTTTGGACTCGCGATTACTTGCATAACGTCACCGCTTAAAAGCCAGCCTATCATAATCATGAAGCTGAAACCAAAATTATCAGGAAGCTGTGATTTCTACAGGAGGGATGGAAGCATCTTGGGGTTCAAAAACACATGGTACGAACCCGCGATGGCAACGGCGGAAGAGCGTGAGTTGGAACCAGGCCTAAAGATCTTAATGGTGAACGCCGTGCATTTTTGTGCTTCGAAATTGGAAGCATTTGGTGACCGAGGGAAAAATGATTACCTGGGGAGCCGTGACTTGGAAGACGTGGTCGCTGTCGTGGATGGACGCCAGGAACTTGTGGGAGAAATAAAAGAGGCGCAGGGCGATGTACCTCGGTTGGGCGAATCGTATGTTTGTAACGTTTCTCCAGTTTAGTAGAATCAATATTTAGTTCAGTTCAGCGCTCATCGCGACCTCCAAGGAAGTCATATTGGAGGTCATATTGTTTATTTCTATAACGTCTAGGCGAGCGAACGTGAGGTCGCTAGCGTTTGGGACAGCGATGAGGAGATGGGACCACCGCCCCTACCATCCATCTTCCTGATGGATGGACACTTAACATTTCTAGCTGTGCTTTGGCAATCGTTTCCGGCACCTGCGCTTTGCGATTCCAGCAATCACTCAGTCGCGGAATTGTGAGTTCAGTTGTGCTTCGCCGAGCGCCGGAAGAAGCTGAAACTCAGCCAGGCTGCGCTCGCACGGAAGGCCGGGATCAGTCGCGCCACACTTGGGATCAGTCGCGCCACACTTGAGGCGCTTGAAAACGGACGCGCCGGCGAGCTCGGCTTCTCGAAGCTCACCAAACTGCTCGCAGCGCTCGGACTTGAGCTGAAGCTGCAGGCTGCCAGCTCGCGCCGCCCCACCCTGGACGAACTCCTGAACGAGGATCGCGATGATAAAAGTCTGGACCGACGCCGCTGAGGCGGGACTGCTCGACCGTCAGGGGGAGCGCGGCAGCACGTTCGCCTATATGCCGGGCGCGGCGCCCGGGCGCGTGGTCTCAGTCACCGTGCCGGTGAGGCTTGAATCGTGGACTGTGCCCTTCGGCCTGCTTCCGATTTTCGAGATGAACCTGCCCGAAGGCGTCCTGCGGGAGCGGCTCCGCCTCGCCTTTGCGAAAGCCACCGGCACCTTTGACGAATTTGACCTGTTGTCCATTGTCGGCCGCTCGCAGGTCGGACGCATCCGCTATACCGGCGACAAGGAACACCTGAACGAGGACGTACCCTTCCAGTCTGTCGACGAAATCCTCGAACGCGGCCGCGGCGGCGAGCTATTCCGCTACCTGCTTGGGAAATTCGCGTCCTTTTCAGGCATCAGCGGCGTGCAGCCAAAAATCCTCGTGCGCGATGAAAAAGCCTTTGCAGAGATGGAGCATACGGGACACCGCCTGCCGCAAAGCTACAGGGGCGCGACCCACATTGTGAAGTTTTGGGAGTCCAACCAATATCCGCAGCTGGCGGCCAACGAGCATTTCTGCCTTACGGTCGCGCGCAAATGCGGCCTCGATGTCCCCCCGTACCGGCTGGCCGAAGACGGCATGGCGCTGGTCATTGACCGCTTCGATCTGCGTATGGAGGGGACCTGTGGCGGATTTGAGGATTTTTGTGTGCTCAATGGCCGCAGGACGGAAGAAAAATATCGCGGCACCTACGAGACTTCCGTCATGAAGCGATTCGGGCAGTTCGCAAACTCGATGCATGTCAACGAGGACATGGAAAAACTGTTCGCCCTGATTGCCCTTAACTGCGCGCTCCGCAATGGCGACGCGCATCTGAAGAATTTCGGGATTGTCTACGACGACGTGCAGGGCGAAGCCCGGCTTGCGCCCGTCTACGATCTTGTGACCACCTCCGTCTATCTGCCGAAGGACGGCATGGCGCTTACTCTCAACGGTACGACGAAATGGGCGAGCGCCAAGGAGCTGCAGCGACTGGGCGAGACGCGCATGGGAGCCTCGCCTGCCCGCGTCCGGGAGATACTTGAACGCATCCACGGCGCGATCGCGGACACTTCCGCGGAGCTTCACGCCTACATCAAAGACCACGGGGAGTTCGAGGACATCGGCAACCGTATGCTCCATGAATGGGAGCAAGGGGTTGCGTTGTCGCTTAAGGCCGCGTGAACGGAGCCTTTGTCAAGGGGCGGTCGGTATTGGATTGCCAAGTTGCAACGCATCGGCCTTAAAGCGTTCGTACGGCGGCCTCTCGATGCCCCCCCTCGCCCGTGTTTTTTGTAAGTGTCGCAATCCAAAGGATTTAAATTCTACTGTAAGTCTTTTGTTTCGAACATTTACGGGAGCGGTTATAGGTGTTCGATCCAAAGAACTTACACTCGACGTCGTTTTTCCTAGAAGGGTACTCGGCCGGATCCGCCCGGTGATAATCCCCCCTCGAAAATCGAGGCTTCCCTCTATGTGAGGTCTCGAGGGCCCGTGCCCTTATTGTATGGAAGGAGGCTCGGTCAATTATGAATTCCAAATCGGGTCTTGCAAACAAAGGCATAGAACGAATCCTCGAACTCTCGGCGGATGCGCATATACGAAGACGTGGAACGGCGAAGGATTCCCGAGAGTTTCACAAGCTAACCGGGGCGATAGCAGCCTACGGGAAAGCGCTCGCTCTTCTTAGAGCACTCGAAGAGATGGAAGAATTCTACGTCATGATCGATCCCGAGGACGCGCCCGCTTGCGGTGCGGCGTGTTAGTTGAGGAAAGGAGGGTCCAATATGTGGTGTAAGAACTGCCCCGTCTGCCGCCAACCGATGGCAAAGAAACATCCCACGGAGACGGTCCCTTGCTCTTGCGGTAAGTACGTCTGGAAGGGCTAGGCGCCTGATCGAGGCAAAGACGGTCGGTGTCCCTAAGATTGTGCCGCGCGGCCAAAAAGCAGAACGGGCGGCTCGACTTGCGTCGCGCCGCCCGTTTTGTATTTTTGTGAAGTGAGCTGCAACCGGGAGGACCGGGGTTAAAGCCGATCAGGCCGGAAGCAGCTGTTCCTTAGAGGGGCTGTACGTTCGAGGCCTGCAGGCCCTTGGGGCCCTTCGAAACTTCGAATTCAACAGCCTGGCCATCATTCAAAGTCTTATAGCCATCAGCCACGATCGCGGAGAAATGGACGAAAACGTCCTCACCGCTCTGGCGCTGGATGAAACCGAAGCCCTTGCTGGCATTGAACCACTTCACTGTACCTTGTTCTTTACTCACTGCTTTACTCTTTTCCGTCAGCCGGGTTACGACTGAGCACTACGTTGAGCTATCTGATGCCCCAAGTTCCGAGCCCCTCAACAGAGCCGCGGCCGTCTTCAAGCTTCGTTCTGGGTGACTGCAAAGCGGTCAACCGAACAAAAAAATGGCCGCAAGTGTGACCTTGCGACCGCTTTACTACCCAAAGGCGATACAAGAGCAACAAACGCAATACCAATCTAGCACGGGACCAGGCATTGCGCAAGCGAAATTTCTGCCCCTTTGCGCTCAATGAGTTACCAGCTGGGAGCGGCGAACGGAGCACATTTCCCAAAATGGGCTTGACACGCCTACCGTACTAATGTATTAGTACAGTATGCTGTTGCATCTCAACCCGTCCTCGGGCGTGCCGGTTTACCTGCAACTGGAAGCGCAGGTAAAGCAGGCCGTGGCTGCAGGGGCTTTGCGCACCGGGGAGGCGCTACCTTCGACGCGAAAGCTGGCGGCGGAGCTGCGCATCAATCCGAACACCGTGGCGCGGGCTTATCAGGACCTGGAACGCGACGGGGTGACGCGGAGCGTGCCGGGGGGCGGGACGTTTGTGGCCGATGGGCTGCCCGGACTGCTGAAGAGCGAAAAAGTGAAGCGGCTCCGTCCGCACGCGCGGCAACTGGCGGTCGAAGGGCGGCAACTGCGGCTGACGCGCGAGGAGACTTTGAAGCTGCTCGAAGAGGAGCTCGACAAACTGGGAGGCCAGCCATGAACGAACCGGCCATATTGACGGAGGGCTTGAGCAAGTCGTTTGACACACAGGCAGCGGTCGAGGAACTGAACCTGAAGATTCAGCCGGGAGCGGTGTACGGGTTCCTCGGACGGAACGGCGCGGGGAAAACGACGACGATGCGGATGTTGCTGGGACTGGTGAGGCCGACGAAAGGAAACGCGAGGGTGCTGGGGCTCGATCCAGGGAAGGAGGCGGAGCTGATGCGCATCCTGGAGCGCGTGGCGTTTGTACCGCAGCGCAAGCAACTCTATGGCTGGGCGACACCCGCGGAATTGGTGCGCATGAACAAGGCCTATTTTCCGCGCTGGTCGGATAATGGCGCGGCGCACTTGGCGCTGCGGCTGGAAATTCCGATGAAGACCGAGTTCAAAAAGCTGTCCATCGGGAATCAGAGCAAGGTGGCGCTGCTCCTGGCGCTGGCGCAGGAAGCGGAAATCTTGATTCTGGACGAGCCCACTGCCGGGCTTGATCCGGTGATGGTGGACGAAATTCTGCGGACGCTCATTGAAGATCACGTCAGCCAGGGGCGGACGATATTTGTTTCGAGTCATCATCTGGGTGAAGTGGAACAGATTTGCGACTGGGTAGGGATTCTCGAAGAAGGACGGCTGCTGCTCGAGGCGCGGCTGGAAGAAATTCGGCAGGAGTTCCGGCTGGTGATTGCTTCTGGCGAAGGCTTACCTCGGGTGTCTTCGACGGACGTCGTCTCTGCGACAACTGACGGCCGATTCCAGCGCTTTGTTGTATCTCGGGAGGCGGAGCGGTTTGCAGCGGAATTGCGCAGCCAGGGCGCAACGATACTAGAAGTCAGTCCGCTTGGCCTACGGGAACTGTTTCTGCACCTGGTTCGCAAGGAGGATCCATGTACGCCTGGAAATGTTGGCGCGAAACCCGCGCCAGTTTCATCTTTCTCTTGATGTTATTCACAGTGCCCGCCCTGCTGGTAACGCTCGGCCCGGGCCTCACGGAACAGAACGGGTGGTGGCATTTCGATCGGAGTGAATACCTGCACAATCCGTGGCAGACGTCGCAGCTGGTGAGCGTTATGGTTCTCAGTATCCTGTGGCCGAGCGGTTTTCTTTCCGCGGTATTTCTCGGCGCAACTTCGCCGGGAAGCGAGCTCGAGCCCGGAACGATTGAGTATCTGTGGACGAGGCCGCGGACGCGGACTTCTTTGACGTGGACACATTGGAGCGTTTGCCTCGCGGAAATGGTCATAGTTGCGGTCGTTCCCACATACCTCGCGGCGGCCATATTGGGGACACTGACAAGAACCTGGAACCTTCCATTGTTGATGATTGCTCCGTGGATTATGGTGATCGTCGGACTGCCAATGCTGGGGCTGACAACGCTGATGACCGCGTTGCGGCGCAGCGCGAAGGGCGGATTGATCTATACGGCCGGGATAGTGAGCGTGTACCTGATCGTTCGACAACTCATCACCGTTCCGCTGCACCTCAATCTGTCACCGCTGTTTGCAGGACCTGTGACTTGGCTGATGAACAACAAACCGTTCGTCCCGCCGGGCGCGTTTCCGTGGGGATCCCTGGTTCGGGCCGTGTTGCTAGCCGCGGCGTTCCCATTGGCGGCCGAATATTTGCTCAAACGCGCCGAAGTATAAGTGCGGCGGGTTTTTATTCAGGGAGTCTTGTCTTTGAGGTCCAGAACAATCTTCAGGATTTGATCGGCCAGCCAGCCGGCGTCGACGCTGTCCATGTTTGCCAGCACGACGACTGCGGCACGCCGGTCTGGGACGAGAGCAAATGCCGTGCTCGTGCCTTGTTGACCGCCGGTATGGGCCGCCATGTGAACGCCCAGCTTATCCGAGATGCCCCAACCGAGAGCATAGCCCGTCGATTTGCCGTCGACGGTTTTCTGCGGAGTCCACATCAAGTCGCGCGTGGAGCGTTTTACGAGTTTGTCGGCCAGAATCGCGGCCTCGAACCGTGCCATGTCGTCCGCAGTAGAAATGAGACCGCCGCCGGGAATTTTGTAGCTGGAGTCCAGTACGCCGGCATTGCGAACCACACCGGATTTGTCTTTGTGATACCAGCGCGTGCGATGGGGAATGACGGCGAAGAAGTCATCGGCCTGGGTTTCGGCCATCCTGGCAGGCTTCAAAACATTCTCGCGCACGAAGTCTACGTATTTTTCTGACGCGGCGCCTTCGAGGACACAGCCGAGAAGCGTGTAGCCGTAGGTGGAGTAGTTGAATTTCGTCCCCGGTTTTGCCACCAGGGAGTCGCCGGCAAAAATCTTCAGGGACTCTTCCATGTTGGCAAAGTGCCGTGCGCTGTCCTCGGGAATGTCTCCTTTGCCGTCGGAGTTGTAGTGGCGGATGCCGCCGAGGTGGCCGAGCAGTTCACGCGAAGTGATCGGCCATTCCTTCTCTGGAAAGGCCGGACAATACTTCTGGACGGGTGCGTCGAGGTCCAGTTTGCCGCGCTCCCAGAGCTGCAAGACGGCGGTGGCGGTGATGGGCTTGGAGATGGACCCAAGCCGGAAGAGCGTCGAAGAGGTCACCGGAGCAAAATCCTCAAGGTCGGCCATGCCAAAGCCCGTGCTCCAGACGGGCTCGCCGTCCAACACGACAGCGACGCCTATACCGGGCACGCTGTTTTCCGACATGAAGCTCGAAACCGCCTTTTCGATTTGCCCGCGCTTTTCCTCGGACAGGATTTGCAGCTCGGCGGAAACGGCTGGACAGCACGCGAGTAACAGGGCTGGCAGGCAAAACAGAGGCAAGCGGAAACGGTTCATTCTTGCTGCAATTCCAGGCGAATTCACGGGACCACCTCCCGCGCGGGAGTCTACCCCAAAACGGGGGATACCCGGAACAGCGCTGAGGGAGGCCCCTCGTGTACTGAGAGCGTCACCCCCTGCCCGCCGGAAAACGTTGACCTTGCGGTGAGCCTCTCCTTACCATGAAGGGATGACCAGACGGCCAGGCATGACCATTTGTACGTTCGTGTTCGCAATGGCTCTAGCCGGCTGCGAGGACGCGGGGAAAAAGCCCGTGCAGGCACGAGTACCGGCGCTAGCTCGCGCAACAGCAGCCGCGCAGCAAGCTGCGGCGGAACTTGCGCCCTTGCCGGTGTTGAATCCACCGCGCCGCCACTACGTTTGGTTGTTGTCCCCGGTCCCGACGGGGAAGGACTACCTGATCCGAAAGGTGCAGGAAAAATTCACCTCCGGCGAGCAGAATTTCAAAGCCGGTCATCTGGAGGCCGCGCGCAAGGACTTTGACGACGCCGTGGACTGGCTGCTCGAGAGCGGCTACGACCTGAACGGCGATCCGAAACTCAGTCAGCTGTTCCACCATGTCGTGGACACGGTCTATGCCTACGAACTGCAGGCCTTCCGGGCCGGAGACGGCTTCGGCGAGGCCCCGGCAGTTCCCGCGGCGATTGACGAAGTGGCGGCGATGACGTTTCCGGTTGATCCGGGACTGAAAGCGCGCGCCGAGGAAGCGGCCAAGAATATTTCGCACGACATGCCGCTCACGGTGAACGACCAGGTACTCTCTTTTCTGAATTTCTTTCAAACACCGCGTGGACGTGCCATCGTCGAGACCGGGTTGCGCCGCGCGGGGCGTTACCGCGAGATGATTTCGCGAGTACTGCAGGAAGAGGGTTTGCCGCAGGACCTGATTTATCTGGCGCAGGCCGAGAGCGCCTTCCAGCCACTGGCGCTTTCGCGCGCGGGGGCAAGGGGGATTTGGCAGTTCGTGGCCTACCGCGGGCAGGAGTACGGGCTCCGGCATACCTGGTGGATTGACGAACGCCAGGATCCCGAAAAGGCCACCCATGCGGCGGCGCAGCATCTTCGCGATCTCTACAGGCTCTACGGCGACTGGTATCTGGCGATGGCGGCTTATAACTGCGGCCCCGGCAACGTGCAGAAAGGCATCGAACGAACCGGTTACGCCGATTTCTGGGAGCTCTACAAGCGCAACGTGCTGCCGCGCGAAACGAAAAATTACGTTCCTATCATCATTGCGCTGACGCTGATCGCCAAGGATGCGGCGCATTACAACATTCAGGTCGAACCGGACGCACCGGTCCCGAGCGATATCGTGAAAACAGGCCGCGCCATCGACCTGCGGCTGGTAGCGGAAACCATTGACGTGGACGTGGAGACCTTGCGTTCACTCAATCCGTCGCTGCTGCGCCTTGCGACTCCCGACGATCCTTCCTTCGAACTGCATTTGCCGCCGGGATCGGCTCAGAAATTTTCCGCGGAGATCGCGGATATTCCCCCGGACAAGTGGGTTAGCTGGCGGCGTCACCGCGTAGAGGCCGGGGAAACGCTAACATCCATCGCCAAGAAATATCGCGTGACGGCTGCGTCTATCGCCGATGCCAACAGTCTCGAACGAAACGCCGCGCTGGATGCCGGCGAGAAGTTGATCATTCCGGCAACACAGCCGCCATCGGAAACGAAACGGCGTCTGGTTAGCTATCGGGTGCGGCGTGGCGACACGTTCCTCGGAATCGCCGATCGCTACAACGTAAGCGCGGATGACCTGCGCAAATGGAATCGCCTGAAAGGCAACAGAGTAAGCCGGGGCATGGTGCTGCGCATTTATGCTCTCGGCGGAACGCCGGAAAGCTCACCGGCACGAGCGCGGAGCAAATCGAAGAAAAAAACCTCGCAACCTGCCGCGGGCGGACCAGTGGCCCTCAATCACAATTAAGTCTTTTTGTATGAATTACTTATAACCAGACGCCCGCTTGCGAACTGCGCTAACCCCGGCTTTATCCTGGCTCTTTTGGGCGGCCATGGAGGTGGCGTGTTGGGAGCGAATCCGCAGAATGCTTGACAACGCACGGCGAGTACGGTAACAACGGCTCAAGGACGGGGTGGAATTTGCGGTAACTCCGGCCAGAACAGCGACCGACAGGACCCTTTGCGATTGGGGCCCGGAGATTCCCCCAGGGGAGGACGGAATGGATTTCGAGAAGGATAATTTCGAAGACGACAACGAGCTGGCACGGCTGGACGATGAAGAGCTGGCGGGCGAGACCGAAGAGATCGTCGAGACCGAAGAAGAGGAACTCGTGATCGTCGGCGAGGAGCCCGAGGAAGAAGCGCCCGCGCCGAAGCCTGCGGCCAAGCCGGCGGCAAGGAAACCAGCCAAGAAAGCAGCAAAAAAGAAAGCCGCGCCGAAGAAAAAGGCAAAAAAGTCCAAGCCCAAAAAGAAAGCCGCCAAGAAGAAAGCAAAGAAGCCGGCAAAAAAGAAAAAGAGGCGGTAGTTCGTTTCGAGACCGCCGAGATCTTGTTGGGGAAGAAGCCGGAAGCAGCGCCCGGCTTTTTTCTTTTTAAGCAATCGCGCTGCCCAGAGCGGGATTAGCGGAATCCTGCTTGTTTCCCAGATTGAAAAGCGGCGCTTCTCAAATCAGGAATGGGAGCTTGCGCCTACATTGCGGGGCTTGCCGTGCGGGTCGGCTGGACGATGCGCCGTTTCTTTGGCTTTATCCAAGTACGGAGACCACCAGGAGCGTGGCATCGTCCTGCCAGCGGCCACCGCTGAATTCGGCGACCACGGCCAGGATTTTCGCCTGTAACTCATCGGCGGAGAGCGTGCGATGCCGTTCGAGCAAACCGAGCAGGCGGACTTCTCCAAATTCCTCGCCCGACGGGCTGCATGCTTCCGTAACACCATCGGTGAACAAAACAACGCGATCGCCCGGCAACAGCTGCGCTGAGCCCAGCTCATAATTCCGGCCGTCGAACACGCCCAGCACGGCGCCGCCAACGCGCAAGCGCTCGTGCGAACCGTCGGAGCGCATCACGAACGGCGGGTTATGACCGGCATTGACGTAGGCAAGCCGGCGCGAGGGGCCGTCCAACTGGGCGTAGAAAAAGGTAATGAATCGGTCGCTATCGGTATTGCGGCAGACAATGGAGTTCAGCCGGGCACAGAGGAGATGGGGCAGAGTGGAGAGCGAGGAGAGTCCTCGCACCGCCGCCTGCAGATTGGACATCAGCAGAGCAGCCGGCATGCCCTTGCCGGCCACGTCAGCGATACAAAGCCCGAGTGTTTTTTCATCAAGCGGGAGAATGTCGAAATAGTCGCCGCCGACGAGCCGAGCCGATTGCCACGCGCTGGCCGTTTCATATCCCGGCATTTGCGGGAGGTCACGCGGCAACAATTTTTCCTGGATGGCTTTGGCTTCGGTGATCTCCCGTTCCTGCTCCTGCTGATGAAGGATGGCTTCCTGCTGGGCCCTTTTCTGTTCGGCTTCCCGAGCCCGCAGTTCACGGCGCTCGCGGCCCAGGCCGATTTGCTTCTCGAGAATTTCGAGCAACCGCGTGTTGGTCCAGGGCTTCTCGACAAAGTCGCTGACACCGTACTGCATCGCCTCCACCGCCAGGCCTACGGTGGCCCAGCCCGTCATCGCCACCACCGGCGGAGCGTCTCCGATCTCCTTCAGCCGGCTAAGCACATCCAGTCCTTCGCGTCCTGACGTGGTGTCGCGCGCATAATTCAAGTCAATCAGAAGAATATCGAACTCCTGGCGCGCCACCGCGGCCAGCAAGTCCGCCGGCGAATTGACCGTTTCGATGTTGTAGCCGTGTCCCTTGAGCAGCAGCCGGAGGGCGTCCGGAACGTCCTGCTGATCATCGGCAATGAGAATTCGAGATTGCATCGTTTCCTGATCCCTGGAGGTTTCTGCCGCTGCGGCTGCCATTAGAGGCTGCTCCACGCTTCCCGGGAGTGCGGGCGGCGGCCCCGCTCGAGCATACTCGGGCAGCCACATTGCCAACAGTCGCGCGCAAATAACGGCTTTCCAGTGAATGGGTTGTGGAAAAGCGAACTGGCTAAGGATGTTTCCGTTTGGCCACTAGCGGGAACACTCATCCCAATTCCGGACACCGGGAACGAGACAAGACTTGCTCCGAACAGTAAAGCCCCGGACCTTACTTCCCGGAAGTTGAACTGCCGGCGGGTCGCTATTATTTCTTGGAACGGGACGGTGGAGGAAAAAAACTCTCACAGAACTGGCTCGTTCCAGTTTTCGAGCGTTTCCTTGACCTTGTGAAGGAACTGGTGGGCGATGGCGCCGTCCACGACGCGGTGGTCGTAGCTGAGCGTCACATAGCACATCGAGCGAATGGCGATCGAGTCGTTGATCACGACCGGGCGCTTCTCGATGGCGCCGAGTCCCAGGATCCCGACATTCGGCTGGCTGATCACCGGCAGCCCGAACAGGCCGCCAAAAACGCCGGGGTTGGTGATGGAGAAGGTGCTCTCCTGCACCTCTTCGGGCTTCAGCTTTTTCGAGCGCGCGCGCTCCGCGAGGTCGTTCATGTTGCGCTGAATGCCCAAAATGTTTTTCTCGTCGGCGTTTTTCACCACCGGCACGAGCAGGCCCCAGTCGAGCGCCACGGCGATGCCGACGTTAATTTCCTTATGAAGGATGACGTTGGTGCCGTCGAGCGATGCGTTGAGTGTGGGGTATGCACGCAGCCCAGCGACAGCGGCCTTCACAAAGAACGGCATGAAGGTCAGCTTGGTCTCGTAGCGCTTTTCGAATTCGTCCTTGGACTTGGCGCGCAGCGCGGCAACCTTGCTCATGTCGATTTCGTCGACCGAATAGACGTGCGCGGAAACGCGCTTCGACGCCACCATGTGCTCGGCGATGCGCTGGCGCATGGTGCTCATGGGCTGGACTTCGTAATTGCCGAAATACATTTTTTCGCGGGGGACTGCCGTTTCGAGCGCAACATGCGCCTGTCCGCCCGAAACACCCGGCGCAGCCGCTGGCGGTGGAGGCGCCGGTCGCAAAGAGCCTGCCGGAGCTGCAGCGGAGTAAGCGGCGGGAGGGGCAGCAGCCGGGGCGCCGCCAGCTGCAATCAACGCCTCGATGTCTTGTTTGCTGATGCGCCCTCCAGCGCCTGTGCCTTCAACGGCCGAGAGGTCGATGCCGTGTTCTTTGGCCATGCGCCGTACCAGCGGCGAACTGTGAATCCGCTCGCTTGTGGAACCCGAGGAAGCGGAAGAAGCGGCAACTTGCGCGGCAGCCGGAGCCGCGGGCCTGGGCGCTGGCGGAGCAGCGGCTGCGGGAGCTTTTGCGGGCGCGGCTGCCGGTGCGGCGGGTTTCGCCGGAGCCGGCGCGGGCGCCGCAGCTGCGGAGCCAGCCGCATCAATGACGCCGACAATGGTTTGAATCGGCACGGTCTGGCCTTCGCCGACCTTGATTTCTTTCAGGACGCCTGCGGACGGCGAGGGGATTTCTGCGTCCACTTTATCGGTGGAAATTTCAAACAGCGGTTCGTCGCGCTCCACCTTGTCGCCGGGCTTTTTCAGCCACTTGGTGATGGTGCCTTCAAAAATGCTTTCGCCCATCTGGGGCATTACGATGTCTACGGCCATGATCGCTCCTGTTCTCTCTAAAATCCTAATACCGCGCGAGTTCTTTCGCGGCGGAAAAAATCTTTTTCGCGTTGGGCAGAAAGTGCTCTTCTAGCGTGGGCGCGTATGGAACCGGCGTATCGAGCGACGTGACGCGCATCAAAGGTCCGTCCAGATCGCCAAAGGCTTTTTCACACAGAATTGCCGCGATTTCTCCGGCGATCCCGCCCGTTTTCGTGTCTTCATGCACGACCAGGCATTTGTTGGTTTTTTTCACCGAATTCAAAATCGTCTCTTCATCAAGCGGCAGGAGGGTGCGCAGGTCGATCACCTCGGCGTCGATCCCTTCTTTTGCCAGGGCTTCGGCGGCTTCGAGCGAAGTATGCATCATCGCTGCATAGGAAAGAATCGTGAGGTGTTTCCCTTCGCGGCGCACCACCGCTTTGCCGATTGGCACGGTGTAATCCTCTGCGGGAACTTCGCCCTTGATGCGGCGGTAGAGAAATTTATGTTCGAAGAAGAGCACCGGGTTATTGTCGCGCACGGCGGCCTTGAGCAAACCCTTTGCATCGTAGGGCGTCGAGGGATAAATCACTTTCAGCCCGGGCGTGTGGACGAAATACATCTCCGGATTCGCCGAATGGAATGGCCCGCCGTGCACACCGCCTCCAGACGGCCCGCGAATTACCATCGGCGCCGGGGCATTCCAAAGATAATGTCCCTTGGCTACAAAATTCGTAATCTGGTTGAACGCGCACACAATGAAGTCGATGAACTGCATCTCGCAAATGGGGCGCAAGCCGCAGTAGCTCATGCCGCAGGCGGCGCCGATGATGGCGCTCTCGCTGATCGGCGCATCGATCACGCGCTCCCAGCCGAAGCGTTCGAGCAAGCCTTCGCTGGTCTTGAAGGCTCCGCCGTAAACGCCGACGTCTTCGCCCATCAAAATTACCGCTGGGTCGCGCTCCATCTCTTCGAACATGGCCTGTTTGATGGCTTCGAGGAACGTAATTTGCATTCCGTGCGAGCCGCCATTCGTTCCGCCTCCGTTTGGCTTGGCCATGGCTATCTCCGCGCCTTTCTCGAAGCGCTGGCTGCTCCGGCCTTTGTGGCTTTCTTTGGCGCAGCTTTTGCAGAAATCTTTGCCGCCGGCTTTCTGCCGTTCGTGGATTGAGCGGCATTTCCCGCGGCATGCGCCACAGGATGCGTATCGCCAAAGTGAATCGGCGCGTTCGCACCGCCGGAGCCTTTGCCCGAGCCGAATCCTGGAACCGTCCACACCGCCTTGACGCTCGATCGCGGCGGCGTCACTTCAGCAACCGGGCGCTCCCACTTCGCGCGAATCTTGTGGCAATCGTCGCCCGTGCAGTAGACGCCGGTTTCTGCAAGTTCCGGCGGGGGCAGTGGCGAGTTTTCCGCGAACTCGCGTTCCTGGTTGAGCAGTGTGCTGATCTTCTCCTCGACCTCGTTCTTGCTCTTGGCGTCGAGCAGTTTTTCGCTCGACAAAAACTTTTCATAGAGGGCAATAGGATCGCGCGCCTCCCAATACGCGCGCATCTCTTTTGGCACGTATTCGGCCGGGTCGTGCTGGGCGTGACCCATGCGCCGGAAGCTCTTGGCTTCGATCAAAATCGGTCCTTCGCCAGCGCGGGCACGCTCCACCGCTTCTTTGGCCGTCGAGTAGACCGCAACCACGTCGTTGCCGTCCACAATATAACTGTCGATGCCATACGCCTTTGCGCGGTCCGCCAAGTTCTCGAGCGGCACCTGCCTGCGAACTGGCGTCGAATAGGCCCACAAATTATTTTCAAGAATCAGCACAAATGGCGCTTTCTCGACGGCCGCAAAATTGAGCCCTTCGTGAAACACGCCGGTGGAGCTGCCGCCGTCGCCAATCCAGGTCATTGCCACGGTTTTCTGTCCCAAATAACGCCCGGCCAGGGCCACGCCGGTCATCACTGGAATCAAATCGCCGAGCATCGAAATCGGGGAAACGATGTGCAGATCGTCCAGATCCCCGAAGTGGCTCGTGCCGTCCTTGCCTTTGGTCGGAGAATCATACTTGGCCATGTGCTGCATGAAAATGTCGCGCGGACGAACGCCCTTCACCAGGAGCGCGCCAATGTTGCGGATCATCGGCGCCAGCCAGTCCTTTTTTTCGAGGGCGTACGCTGTCCCCACGGAAATCGCTTCTTGCCCCAGGCTGGAGTAAAGCCCCCCGACAATTTTGTTCTGCCGGAAAAGCTTCACCATCATGTCTTCGACGGCGCGGTTCAGCCGCATGTAGTAGTACAGGTCCAGGTACTGCTGCCGTGTCAGATCCTTCTTCATTCCCGGCTCCAATTCTTATACGGAAACCGCGACCGCCTGCTCGGCATGCCCGAGCCTCTCCAGCAACTCTTTTCCCGACGCTTCCTTCATTTCCAAACCGAGCAACTCTCCCAGGTGCTTCGTGATGCGCGGCGCGACTTCCACTTCGTCGACATTGCGCCCCAGCAATTTCTCGAGCGACGTGGCTTTCCGGCCCGCAATCCCGCAAGGCACGATCAGCTCAAAGTTCCGCAGGTCCGTTGACACGTTGTAGGCAAATCCGTGTGAAGTAACCCACCGGCTGATGTGCACGCCGATCGCCGCCAATTTCTCCTCGGCATTCCCAACACGCACCCAAATTCCTGTTTTTCCGGCAACGCGCCCGGCGGTAATTCCGAACTCCGCGGTCGCCCGGATCATTGCTTCTTCCAGCGTACGAACGTACCAAACTACGTCCTTCTGGATAGCGCCCAGATTCAGGATCGGGTACCCCACAATCTGTCCGGGCCCGTGATAGGTAATGTCTCCGCCGCGATCGGTGGCGTGGAACTCCACGCCTTTCTGCCGCAGCACATGCTCGGACGCCAGTAAATTTTCCCGCTTGCCGCTTCTCCCGAGCGTAATCACATGCGGATGCTCGCAAAGCAGCAGAACGTCCTCGATGGATCCAGATTTACGCGCGGCCTCAACGCGCTTCTGCAAGGCGTAAGCTTCCGCGTAGTCGATCAATCCCAAATCGATGGTAAGGCAATTTTTCAGCACGGTTCAATTCTCTTTGTCGCGGGCAAGATCTCAAACGTTAATCTGCAATCCCCTCACACTCGCAAAAGCATCGCCCATCGCCTCCCAGACCGTAGGATGCGCATGGATCATGTTCATCATGTCATCGATAGTGCCTTCTAGGTTCAACACCGTCGCCGCTTCGGCAAGAAGTTCCGTCGCCAGCGGCCCGATGATGTGAATCCCCAGTACTTCGCCATACGATTCGTCGGAAACCACTTTGACGAATCCCCCGTGACTCCCCAGAATCGTGGCCTTGCTGTTGCCCACAAACGGAAACTTCCCAACTTTCACATCGTACCCCGCGTCGCGTGCCTGTTTTTCCGTCAATCCGATCGAGCCGATTTGCGGCTCGCAGTACGTGGCGCTCGGAATCCTCGTCTTCACGATCTGATGAGTGGGCTTCCCCGCGATGTGCGTCACCGCGATGATTCCTTCCATCATCGCCACGTGCGCCAGCTGCGGCAGTCCTGCGACAATGTCTCCAATCGCGTAGAGTCCCTTCTCGGCCGTCTCCATGTTATCGCCGACGTGAACGAATCCGCGTTCCACCTTGGCCTTCGATTTCTCGAGTCCGCAACCATCCGTCATGGCCTTCCGGCCCACCGCCAGAAGCAGTTTTTCCGCTTGCAGCGTCTGCGCCTTGCCATCCTTATCCTTAAACGCAACCGTGACGCCCTTTGCATCCTTCTTCACCGATTCCACCGCCGAGCCGGTGAAAATCTGGATGCCCTTTTTCTGAAAGGCCTTGGTCAATTCCACAGAAATTTCTTCGTCTTCAACCGGAACGACGCGCGGCAATGCCTCGAGAATCGTCACTTCCGTCCCGAACGAATTGTAGATGGATGCAAACTCCACCCCCACGGCGCCCGCACCAACCACAATTAATGTTTTTGGAATTTCGGGTAGCTCGAGAATCGACCGGTTGGTAAGAATCGTTTTGTGGTCGGGTTCGATGCCGGGGAGCGACTTCGCCTCGGACCCGCTCACCATCAGGATGTTGGCCGCTTCGATCCCGGTCTTCTTGCCATCCTTCTCCACGCTGACGCGCCCCGGGCCCTCATACCTTCCCCAGCCCTGCACCCATTCCACCTTGTTTTTCTTGAAGAGAAACTCAATGCCCTTGGCATGCTTCTTGACGATCTTGTCCTTCCGCGCCAGCACGTTCGCCCAGTTGATTTTCAGCCCGCTGACCTCGAATCCCAGCTCGGCGCCGTTTTTGAAATGGTCGTAAACCTCAGCGTGATGCAGCAACACCTTGGTAGGAATGCAACCGACGTGCAGGCAAGTTCCGCCCAGGTAGGGATCTTTCTCAACCACCACCGTTTTCAGGCCAAGTTCGCCCGCCCGGATGGCCGCCACATAGCCACCCGGACCGCTTCCGATAATCGCAACATCGTACTTTGCCACTCGTAGTCTCCCTTCCGCAGGGGCCAGAACCGGTGAGTTGGTATTTCCTCGCCGCAATCACACTCGAAGCAATCTCGAGGGGAGTCAGGCCGATAAGACGGGTCGCGGGCCGTTCGTTTTACGAACGCCATCCCAGGCGGACGAAAAAGCCGCCTGCGCTTACGGCGCAGACGGCTGCGTCCCAGCAAACACCGAATTTTAGCAGCCACCGGCCCCCCTCGCAACCTCACCCACCGCTGTGATCGCTGTGCCGCGTCAAGTCTCTGGCCGTGCTCCCGGCCCGAGTGACGGCTCTCTGATGGCGAACGTGCGGCGAACGCCTGTTCTTTCCGCCCTCCGCCAACTCACCCGTTGGTTTGTGCCAGTGCTAGCTACATACTTCAGGCGCGCGGTATGGCTGGGAAATAGCGCTCTTCCAAAATGAGCCGGTGGTGGATCTGGTGGCCCGCCGTGATGAAGGCCAATGCACGAACGGTCACTTCCTTCTGACTGGCAACTCCGCGCCGCGGCCAGGATTGTTCGGGGAAAGAACGAAACAGCGCGAGACTCGCCGCGCGCACGAGCGCGAACTCGTCAGCGAGACCCGCGAGCGTCCGCTCGCTGAACGCGCCGTTCCTGACGAAGTCGTCCTGTTCGAATCCCGGGAGCGGTGTCTGGTCAGCACGCGCGATACGCAACGCCCGATAGGTAAAAATGCGCTCGCTATCGGTGACGTGCCCGAGGACCTCCTTCACCGTCCATTTTCCGGGGGCATAGCGGAAACTTCCGTCTCTTTCACTCCGTCCAGCGAACAACTGCAGCATCTGTACGCGCTGGGATTCGAGAACACCCAGAACGTCACTCCCCGGAACTTTGGAAATATAGTTCGCATAAAACTCGGCATATTCCGTGGGCTCGGGTCTTTTCATGGGACTCCTCAATTCTCAACCTGGGATTATACCGCTGGCAGGAACTCCAGCGCGCGGCGAACTCCCGAGACCGCCCGCTGAACCTCGTCTGTCCGAAATGTCAGGGTTCCGTTCCGGGCCGGCGCAGCACTCACCGCTTCACTGAATATTTCTTCCTGCCTCTAGCGAATCTTTGCTTCTTGTTTCGCGCCCCTTATTGCAAGATAACGCCTGTCTATGAGCATCACCGATCCGAAGACCATGCGCGTGGCCTTTCAGGGCGAACCTGGCGCCTTCAGCGAAGCCGCCGCCATCCAACTCCTCGGCAATTCCATCACGACGGTTCCCCGCGCCACCTTTGACGCCGCCTTCGCCGCTGTCCCCCAGGGCGCCGCCGACGCGCTCCTGGCTCCCGTTGAAAATTCCTTGGCTGGCTCCGTCGTTCGCGTGTTCGACCTGCTGATGGAGAGCCGGCTTGCGATTGTAGCGGAGACGATTCTGCCGATAGAAATGCAGCTCATTGGCGTCCCTGGCTCTTCGCTCGGGGACATTCGCTCTGTTGCTTCGCATCCCATGGCACTCGCGCAGTGCGAGCGTTTTTTCGCCGCGCATCCTCAATGGAAGCGCGTTCCTGCCGAAGACACCGCCGGCAGCGTGCGTGAAGCCCTGTCCGGCGGAGACAAATCCTGCGCCGCGATCGCCGGGCGCCGCGCCGCCGAACACTACAAAGGTGTGATTCTTGCCGAAAGCATCCAGGACAACGCCGAGAATTTCACGCGTTTCGTGCTCTTGGTTCCGGAAAGGGTAGCGACCGCATGGCTTTCTCCCAGCGGGCGCAAGATTTCCCTCGCCATGCGTCTCGCCCACCGACCCGGCGCACTCCTGGCCTCATTAGAGCCTTTCGCCAAGAACGGCGTGAATCTGCTCAAAATCGAAAGCCGTCCCATTCATGGCCGTCCCTGGGAATACCAGTTTTTCATTGATGTCGAAGCTGGCGACGTTACCCGGCTCGACCAGGCCCTCTCCGAAGTCCGCAGCGCCACGAGCGACCTCCGCGTCCTCGGCCGCTACGTCGCCGCTTCCCGTTAATCGCCGACTTAGAAGTCTTTTCCGTCTTGCTTCAAAAGGAAACGGCCGGCGTTTCCGCCGGCCTGCTTTCGTTACCTCGTTATATCCTTTGCGTCGTTACTTCATTCCTTAGCAGTAGCTGCATTCCGGATCGCCCATCCCTCCGGTCATGCCATCCTTCATACGCCGCAGACGCCGTCCCAGCCGCTCGGCCAGTTGATGCCGCGCGCGCCACAGCCGCGCCTTTAGCGTATTCTCCGTAACCCCGAGTTTCTTTGCCGCTTCGCCTGTCGAATAACCCTGCACTTCGCGCAGGACGAATGCCGTGCGAAGGAGCGGCGAAAGCTCGTCCAGATTTTCGCTGATGATCTCGCGAATCTCGGTGCTTGCAAACACCTGCTCCGGGTCTGGTCCGTCATCTGCGAAGCGTTCCGCCGCCGGCAGTTCGTCCTCCCGCGGTGTTTCGTCCAGCGATATCGCTGGACGCGCTTTCGCGCTCCGCCGGCGCATCAGCGCCGCGTTGATCACGATGCGCGTCAGCCACGTCGAAAACTGCGACCGCCCCTCAAAGCGCCTCAGATTGCGATACGCTGAGAGCAGCCCGTCCTGCAGCGCGTCTTCTGCATCTTCCGTGTTCCCCAGCACCCGCAGTGCCGTCTGAAACAACGGCCGCTGGTATCGGCGGAACAGTGCTTCCACCGCTTGTTCGTCGCCTCGCTGTCCGGCACGGATCAACTTCGCTTCGTTCAGTTGCATTCCCACTGCCGCTTGTGTTGCCATCGTAGCCCCCCATTGGAATCAGAACTCTTCGGCGGCTCATAGCCGCTGAAACTTTTCCCTCAATGAACCGGCACGCCCCCCGCCGGCGCTCTCGGCTTTTTCATCAGCAACAAAACCGGAATCACCGCGAAAAACACCACGCCCAGCATCTTGAAATTGTCGATAAACGCCAGCATCACCGCCTGCCTCTGGATGGTGCCGTAAATCATCCCCTGCGCTTGCGCGCCGGCATGCGCCGCCGTCGAGCCCGCCGCGATCAGCTTCAGTTGCGTCCCGTTCAGCAGGTTGTGATACGCCGCGCTGAAATTGTTGGCGTGTTCCGCCAGCCGCGATTGATGGAACTGCGCCCGCCGGTCCAGCATCGTCGTCACCGTCGCGATCCCTACGCTTGCACCGATGTTCCGCGCCAGGTTGATGATTCCCGTACCCATGTTCGTTTTTTCTTTCGGTACGTAGGCGAATGCCGCCACATTGATGGGAATAAACAAAAACGCCAGCCCGAAACTCTGCAGCATGCGCGCCCGAACCGCGTGCCCGTAATCCAATCCCAAATCCCACCCCGCCATCACAAACAGCGCCGATGCCGACACGATGCACCCGAAGGTAATCAGGATCCGCGTGTCCACCTTCGACACCAGAATTCCCACCACCGGCATCATGCACATGATCACCGCTCCGCCCGGCGACAGCGCCATTCCCGCGAGTTGCGCCGTGTAACCCAGCAGTTGCTGCAAGAATTGCGGAATCAGCACGGTGCTCGCATACAGCACAAATCCCAGGAAAAACATCGCTACTGTTGAGATCGCAAAGTTGCGGTCTTTCAACATGCGCAGATCCACCACCGGTTCTTTCTCTCGCAATTCCCAAAGAATCCCGGCTATCAGCCCGGTCAGCATGAGCACGAAGAACACGCGAATGAAATTCGATGACAGCCAGTCCTCGCGCTGGCCCTTGTCCAGAATGATCTGCATGCTCCCGAGACCCAGACTGATCAAGCCGATCCCGATGTAGTCGATCCGGAATCCCGCTTTCACACTGGCCTTCTTCATGTACGGCGGGTCGCTGACCAAAAAGTTCGTCAGCAGAAGCGAAATGATTCCCACCGGCACATTGATGTAAAAAATCCATCTCCACGAAAAATTATCCGTGATCCAGCCGCCCAGCCACGGTCCAATCGTTGGCGCCACGACCACGGCGAGCCCGTACACGGCAAATGCCATGCCGCGTTTCTCCAGCGGAAATGTATCGTTCAGAATGGCCTGCTCGCTTGGCTGCAACCCTCCGCCACCAACGCCCTGTAAAATCCGGAAAATCACCAGCACGCCCAGGCTCGGCGCCAGCCCGCACAAAAACGAACTCGCCGTGAAAATCGCCACGCACGTCATGTAAAACTTCTTCCGCCCAATCAGCCCGGAAAACCATCCCGAGAGCGGTAGCACTATCGCGTTCGAAACCAGGTACGACGTCAGCACCCATGTCGATTCGTCCTGCCCCGCCGACAAGTTTCCCGCGATGTGCGGCAGCGCCACGTTCGCGATGGACGTGTCCAGCACTTCCATAAACGTCGCTAGCGTTACGGTAATGGCGATCACCCAGGGGTTGATCGTCCCGTCCGGCATCCTCAGCTTCGCTAGAACCCTGTCTCGCATCGCGCCTGTTTTCTCTCGCTCGGCTGTAACTAGGTAAGACCGTTCGAATCCCTATCCTTATTCCCCGTTAATTCGTGATCACCGTCGCGTCCACGTTCATTCCCGGCCGCAGCACTGCCTTCTCCGAAGGAATCGAGTCCAGCACGATCTTCACGGGAATCCGCTGTACCACCTTCACGTAGTTTCCCGTCGCATTTTCCGGCGGCAGCAGGCTCAGCACCGATCCGGTCGCCCCGGCAATCGAATCCACGCGTCCGCTGAAGGTTTTCCCGTAGGTATCCACTTTCACTTCCGCCTTTTGTCCCGGCTTCATGTCCTTCAATTGCGTCTCTTTGAAATTCGCCGTCACCCACACGTTCTCGAGTGGCACAACCACCAGCAGTCCTTGTCCCGCCTGCACGATCTGCCCCGGCTCCACCTGCTTGTGCGTCGCCACACCATCCACCGGCGCCGTGATCTCCGTGTAGCTCAAGTTCAATTGCGCCGCGTCCAGTTGCGCACGCGCCTGCTCAACCTTTGCGAGTTTCGCCTGGGCATCCGCGGTCTTCATGCTCACCTGCTTGACGTCGGCCTGCGCGGACGCCACTCCCGCTCGCGCTTGCTCCACGCGCGCTCTCGTCGCATCCAGCTGCGCCTTGGCCACCGCCACATTGCGCTGCGCTTGCGCTTGCTTTTGCAAATCCGCCTGGAGCGCGCTTGCGCTCGCATCCGCATTCGCTTTCGCCGCGTCGTACTGCTGCTTTGATATCTCGCCCTTTTCCATCAGCGGCAAATAGCGCGCCAGGTCGGCCTTCGCCAGTTCGGCGTTCGCCCGGCTCTTCTCCACGTTCGCTTGCGCATACGCTAAATCTGCCGTTTGTGCCTGGTCGTAGGTCGCCTGCGCCCTCGCCACATCCGCCTGCGCCCCCAGCAACTGCGCATCCGCGTTCGAATTCCCGCTCGCCACGTTTTCCCGTGTCCGCGGCACGTCTACTCCCGCCGACCGCGCTTCGCTTTCGGCCAGCGCCAGCGACGCCTTGGCTTGATCGAGCGCCGCCTGGTAATCCCGCGGATCGATCTTCACCAGTACCTGCCCCGCTTTGACGGCCTGGTTGTCATCTACCAGAACTTCGGCCACTCGCCCGTAAACCTTCGACGCCATCGGCGTGATGTGTCCGTCAACTTGCGCGTCATCCGTCGTCTCGCGGTTGTGGAAATACATGAAAAGTCCCGCGACGGCCGACAGCACTACCGCGCCGCCGCCAATCAACAGCCGCCGTACTCGCGGGTTCGCTAACCCCTTCGGCGGCTCTTCGAGCAACAGCTCTTCCGTTACGCGCGGCAGCTTGGTCGCATTTTCAAATCCAACTTCGATTTCAACACTCATTGTTCCCCCGGATTTACTTCGAATAAACTTTTTCCATCTGGCCTATCGAACGCGCCAGGTCCGCACGCGCCTGGTTGAATCGGTACAACGCCGCAATCTGGTTGTCGTTTGCGCGCGCCAGCGAGTCCTGCGCTTGAATCACTTCGATGTTGTTTGCAACCCCCGCTTTAAAGCGGTCTCGCGCCTGGTCCACCTCTTCTCTCGAAAGCTGCACACCCAGGTTCGCCACTTGCACTTCATTCCGCGCCGATTGCAGATTCAGCAGCGCCGTTTTTACGTCCAGCGCGATCTGGTTCCGCAAATCATCCTTCTGCTGCTCCAGCTTCTTGATTTCCAGGCCCGCGCGAACAACCTCTGCGCGAATCCGTCCGCCGGTGAACAGCGGCATGTTCACGCTCGCCTGATAGGTGTACGTCGGCAGCGTCGTGTTTCCCGAAGTTCCTATGTAGGCAAAATCTCCGTCGAATCTCACCGACGGCAACCGCGAAGCCTCGGATGCTTTCTTCTGGTATTCGGCAGCCTTAATTTGCGATTCGAGCGCTTTCCACTCCTGCCGTTCCGCCAGCGCCGCTTCGATGCTCGTCACCACTTCTGGCTGTGGCGTATCGAAAAAACTCAGAGAATCCGCCAGCTCGATAGCCTGCCGCGGATCCAGATTCAGCAGCCGGCTCAAGCCAAAAAGGGATGTCTCGCGGTCCGTTTCGGCCACGATCAGCCGTTGCTTTTCGTTCTGCAGTTCCACGTTGGCGCGCAGCGTGTCGATTCCCGTCCCCACGCCTTCTTTCTGCAAGTCCGCCGCCTGGTCATACAGCGCCTGAGCCAGGCTCACCCGCGATTGCGAAGCTTCAACGTTGGCTACCGCTCGCAGCGTTCCGATGTACTGCGAAACCACCAGCAGAATCACTTGCTCGCGCGTCGAGAGGCTGTTCGCTTTGCTTGAACTAGCGGTGTTCTGCGCCGCCTGGTATCTCCGCCACAGTGTCAGGTCGAAAACCGGTGCCCCAAAGCTCGGACCCGCCGAAAACACCTGGTAGGGCCCTATGGTCTTCGGAAATCCCGGGAACGGCGTTTTGCCGCCAAACTGCGCCAGCAGATTCACCTTCTCGGCTTCATCCGAAATCTTCGCGCTCACTTGCGGGAGCAAATCCGCCCGCGAAATGTTTTTGTCCTGTTCGCTCTCGGCCGCCTCGAAGATCGCGATTTGCGCCGTCGTGTTTTGTTTCAGCGCCAGCCCCACCGCCTGATCGAGCGTCAGCCGCAGCGCCTCTGTTGGTGGATTCCCCGGCAACGCGCCTTGCTTGTTGCTGCCCCGCGCATGCGCGAGCGTCGGCCCCACCACCAAACTGAAAAATATGGTGTAAAAAATAATGTGCGAACGCTTGGGCCTTTCCGTTGCGCCCATGCCCGCAACTTTCTTTTCGTGTGCCACAATTTCGTCCACGATCGCCTGGTTCAGACAGCCTTCGGCGACCAGCTGCCCGCCCTGTCGGTAGATCTCTTTCAACAGCACTTTCCCCGCGGCATCAATGAAACTCACTCCGCACAAATTGATGTGGAATTTCTCCTGGGGCGAGGCGACATGCAACTCACGCCAGCATTGTTCTAGCGCCGCCACCCACGGCCCCGCCAGCCGTCCTTCGACGCCAAGGAATATCTTTCCGCGCTTCTTTTCCGTTGTGATTCTTAACATGTATGGCGCCCCACCCGTGGGTTGTAGATGCAGGATCATCGCCATACGATGCAAAGATTTGTTAATCTGTAAGTACAACATATCAAACAGATTAGTGGTGTGTCGGGCTCAGGAAGAGCCAGAGATATGACGGTATATGGTCATTATATCAAATATGGTCTTTGCGATAATGACCGTATATGGTCTGTTGGACCGTTGAGGCGAGCGATGCCAGGTCTCGGGTGTACTACAGCCTAGATGCCAGCTAGGCCAGCCGAACCTCGCTCACGAAGGAGCCAAGGTCTCTAGCGCGAAAAATCTGGCTTCACGTTTGAGTCGCTAAAAAATCTGAATGCCGCTCAATCATCCGGCAAGTAACCTGTTTGCGCCCGCAGCGGCTAATGCTTGACAGCAATGGCCTGCAATTCGAAGTGTCCGCCCCGCAGCAGCGAACCCGCTCCGATAAATTCCCGCGCCGGATAATCTTTCGTCGTGAAATAACTCTTGTAAATCGGATTGAACTTCTCAAATAGCGACAGATCCGTGCAAGCAATCTGGACATACACCAGGTCGTCCATAGTCATGCCCGCCGCGGCCAGCACTTCCTTCTCGCTGTCCAGCAAAATCTTGATCTCCTCTTCAATTTTCTCCGGAGGTTTTCCCGTCTTCGGGTCCAGCCCGAGCCGCCCCGCCAGATACAACGTGTTCCCCGCCAGAATCGCATCGCTAAATGGCGCCTCGATTGGCCCGCCAGCCAGCTTGATTACCCTTCTCGTTGCCTGCGGCGACGGCTGCGAAAACGCTCCGCGAACAGTCAGAATCCCCGCCACCGTCAACGCCACCGCCACAATCCCAATCCGACGATTCATGATCTTCCTCCATTCGGTTGACTCGCCCGCCGCGCGAGTTTAGTACCCAATCCACTTCCTGGGCAAGCACGACTGGCGCACGCGGAACGTGTCCCGACCGGGTCACGCGCCTCTTACTCGTATCTCAACGCCACAACAGGATCCACCCGTGTCGCGCGTCGCGCCGGAATGTAACTCGCAAGCAATGCGATCGCCAGAAGAAACACGGGCACGCCGATAAAGGCCATGGGGTCATGCGAGCCGATGCCGTAGAGCACCTTCGAAAGTATCTGCGAAACCGCCGCGCATCCGGCAACCCCCACTGCCGCTCCGATCAACACCGGCCGCATCGCCTGCCCGAGCAGCAATCGCATTACGTCTTTCCCGTCCGCTCCGAGCGTCATGCGAATGCCAATCTCGCGGATCCGCCGGCTCACGCCGTAGGAAACCACGCCGTATACCCCGATCGAAGCCAGCAAAAGTGCCAGCGTTCCTAGTGCCCCGGAAAGCGCTGCCACAATCCGCGAAGGCGTTCGCCAGATTTCGAGATTGGCCTCCAGCTTCGTCACGTCCACGACCAATTCCGGATCAAGCGCGTGCGTGGCTTCCCGAATTCCCTTCGCGACACTCTCATACCCGCCCGCGCTATGAACCAGCAGAATCATTCGTGCTTGCTCTTTCGGCCCAGCGGGCAAGTACGCATAAACTCTGTCCGTCTCGCCGAGATGTGAAACCTGCGCATCCTTAACCACCCCGATCACCACTCGCTCCGGGCCTCCGCTCTCGCGCAATACCTTGCCGATGGCCTCCTGTCCCCGCCATAGCGTTCGCGCCGTGAATTCCGTAACAATAATCTCCGCTGCTCCTGCTCGCGCTTCCCCTGCCGTGAAGTCCCTCCCTCGCACGATCGGTATTCCTAACAAGCTGAAGAATCCCGGTGAAACACGGTTGAACTCCATCTGCCGCTCTTCGGTCTCACCGGGAAGCAAGAAGCTGGTTCCCGAGTGGTTGTCGCTGAGAGGCGCCTCACTGCCTTCCGCCACGGCATCCACGCCTGGCAACGACGCCGCGCGCTCCATCATGCTTTGTTGGAACGCATTCGCGCGCTCTTCGCTATATCCTTGTGAACCCAGATCGAAGGCTGCCTCTGTAACATTCGCCATCTCGAACCCGGGGTCGATCGTCTGTGCCGAATACAGTCCGCGCATCAATAGTCCCGCCGCGATCAGCAGAATCATGCAAACGGCCATCTGCAGCCCCACCAGGGTGCTCCGCAAGAATCCGCTGCCGCCCGCCACTCCTAGATTGTCCTCTTTAATCGCCGTGCTCAGATCTGGCCGCGTCGCATGGAGCGCCGGCACCAATCCAAACACAAGCCCCGTCATCACCGTCAATCCCATCGAATATCCCAGCACCCTGTAGTCCGGGCTCATGTTCAGGGCCAGTTGCGGGAATCCGTGCGGCAAATGCGCCAGCACAAATTGCGTGATGGCTTCAAACGACCAGAGTGCCAGCAACGAACCGGCCGCGCCTCCGAGCAGCGCAATCAAAAGACTCTCCGTCAGCAATTGCCGGATCAGTTGCCAGCGGCTCGCACCGATGGACAACCGGATCGCAATCTCTCTTCGCCGGGCGGAAGCCCGTGCCAGCAGCAGATTCGCCACGTTCGCGCAAGCGATCAGCAGCACCAGTCCCACGGCCACCAGAATCACTCCGCCGATCGTGAAGACGAACTGTCTTTCTTCCGGCCGCCCAAGAAATGTCGCCGCATGAATTGCCAGCGTCGTCGCCCGTCCCGCGTGCTGCTGATCGATTCGCCCGGCGATGACTCCCAGGTCCGCGCGCACTTCCCTAAGAGAAACGCCATCTTTAACGCGCCCCAGCAACCCCAGCCAGCTCATGTTGGCATCGCCAAGAAAGTCCCTCTCCGGCTCCAAAGCTTGCTGCATCGTCACCGGCGCCCAGAACGCGCTCGGCACAGGTTCCGTACCGCCAAATCCCGGCGGCGCAATTCCGATCACCGTGAAGCACGAGCGGTTTAGCACCACACTTTTCCCCAGTACCGCTACATCCTCGTTGAACGTCGTGCGCCACAAGTTGTGACTCAGCACCACCACGGCATTCGACCCCGGCCCGCTGCAGTCGGTATCAAGAAATGCGCGCCCCTCCGCTGGGCGCACGCCTAGCCGCCTTTTCTCACGAGGGGCAGGGTGAGTGAGCGATTCAGGCTTTGTGTTGGTCAGTTTTCTCTGTTGAATTGCTTTTGACCTATTTTTGGAGCACTCGGCCGTCCCGAGTCCTGTTGGAAACGTTTTTGAGG
>WNFP01000498.1_pt1 | contig 32555 bp, 26 predicted proteins | sample 5400201 | NCBI WGS metagenome assembly WNFP01 (sample SAMN13153355, study PRJNA577476) | soil metagenome | isolation source: 115 cm saprolite under Madrone tree | place: USA:California | collected 2016-06-14 | reverse complement strand
CCAACTCTAACGAGTTAGCTCTCGCGGCCTAAACAGCTAGCGAGCGTCTCCGCCGCAAGTTGCTCATGCGCGCGGATGGAGATGTCACTTTAGATGAGCTGGCCCGCGGCTTCGGTCCGTGGTCGCGGGCGAGATAAAGCCGGACTAGCCGGTATCGAGGTCTTGCTGATTCACTTACTCGATACCCGGCAAAACCCGGTCGGTTGAAAAGCCGTCCGAAAAGAGAAGCGGCTAAGCATGTAGATTCCTTCGGCGTTGGCTTTTGGATCCGGGTTCGATTCCCGGCGCCTCCACCAAAAATACCTACAAGTCAGTACCACCCGCGTGAGCGGGTGGGTTAATCATTCGAGCTTCGGTAGATCATCTCCCTGTCCGTTCAGCACGTAGTCGATCGCGGTTGCGAGACTTTCTTCATTCCAAAGGTACCTTTTGCTGCCTTTATCCGCCCAAGGACTATGCATCTTTCGCCAGTTGCCATCGCTCCGCATTTGTCGAGTCGCATACGCTTTGAAAGCATTGAGTACGCGCTCCGGTTTTGTTTGGCAGATCGAGACTACGGCGTGAACATGATTTGTTCGTACTTTGAGCGCAGTAAGTGCCACTTGTGATGCCCGCAGACCTCTCGTATTGCACGATCGACGCTTCGACGTCGTCTAATATTGAGGGTGACGGGCGCCGACTTTAATTTGCGCCGGTTCAGTTCTCGCCTTCGATCACTTGGTTCAAGATAGGGAGATTTATATCGATTGTGAAAGCGGTCAATCGAGCCGCGCTCGTGGCCATGCAGCCACGTTCCGTAGCAACGGAACGTGATTAGATATCCGAGGGGAAGGTCGGTATCGTTCCACATGAGAGGGATTATCTTAACCCACCCGCTTACGCGGGCGGTACTGACCGCGGCACTTCAGAAATGTGTGATAGCCTATGTGAGATCGTGGATGTCACAAGTTGCCCTCCCAATTGACAGCAGGTCTCTCGGTTGGCAAGATTGCCCGCCCGCTACCGCAGGCGGTTCTGACTAACTCTTGAATTCCAATTTTCCCATTGGCATCTTCGACAGCGGCGTTGGCGGACTGACCGTCTATCGCGCTTTGCACGAGCATCTGGCCAACGAGCGCTTTGTCTATCTCGGCGACACCGCTCGTGTTCCTTATGGGACGAAGTCACTGGCGACGGTCGAACGTTACGCGGTCGAGAACGCGCAGTTCCTCGCGGCGCGCGGAATCAAACTGCTGGTTGTGGCTTGTAATACAGCTTCGGCTTTGGCGTTGCCGGCGGTTCGCAAGGCGCTTGATATTGACGTCGTCGGCGTGATTGGGCCAGGGGCACGAGCGGCCGTAGCAGTTGGGTCAAGCGATGAAGAAATGCGGACGGGCCGTCCGCGCTCCCAGCAAAGGACGGCCTCAGCGCGGCGCATCGGAGTGATCGCGACAGAATCGACAATGCAGAGCGGAGCCTACACTGCGGCGATCAAGAAAGCCGATCCAGACGCGACGGTGATTGAGCGTGCATGTCCATTATTCGTCCCGCTGGCGGAAGAGGGTTGGGCCGACCAGGACGTGGCGCGCACGGTCGCCGAAACTTATCTCAAAGATTTCCGTTCAAGCATCGACACGTTGGTTCTGGGTTGTACCCACTATCCGATTTTGAGGGATGTGATTCAGGATGTTGTCGGCGCACAAGTCGAGCTAATCGATTCAGGGGAAGCGACCGCGGTCGAAGTGAAGGCGTTGTTGAAGGAAAAAGGTTTGGCGAGGGCAACGCCGGGCACTGGTGCGCTCGAGCGCCATCTGTGCGATGATTTGGACCACTTTTATGTGACGGACGCGGCGGAACGTTTCGCCAGAGTGGCCGAAAGATTCTTGGGAAGTAAGCCGGCACGGTTGGAAGCAGTTGAGGTTTGGGGACACGATCAGCTGCGCGCTGAAAGGTCCTGACTCTTATTACTTTTAGGGGCAGGGTCTGACAGGCTTAAGAGGGACTAGGTTCCAGCGGCTCTGCCGCCTGATGTGCGGAAAGCCTATGGCTTTCCGTCGCAGCTACTTTATGAGTCCGAGGCTGCGCCTCGGAAGATGAGGCGGAGCCTCTTAAAATAATTCTGATACTTACTGGAAAGGCAGAGCCTTTCCACACATCAGGCGGAGCCGCTTACAAATATTAAGGAGGTTGGCGAATCGTACTAACGCCTCACTCTGGCGCTCTCCAGAGGGAGAGGAAACAGAAACACACTATGACTTTTGCACGCACAGACGATCGCGCAGCAGATGAGTTGCGGCCGGTCCGCATCACGCCAGGCTTTCTGCCAAACGCCGAAGGCTCGGCTTTGATCGAGATGGGGAACACACGAGTGATTTGTGCTGCCTCAGTCGAAGACAAATTGCCGCCGCACCTGCGCGGCCAGCGCACCGAAGGCTGGGTCACTGCCGAGTACGCCATGCTGCCGCGCTCGACTGAGACGCGCACATCGCGTGAGACTGGACGTGGCGGACCTTCGGGCCGCACGCACGAGATTCAGCGTCTGATTGGCCGCAGCCTGCGCTCGATTTCAAATCGCAAGGTGCTGGGCGATCGCACGATTACTTTGGATTGTGACGTCCTGCAAGCGGACGGAGGCACGCGCACCGCCGCGATTACCGGCGCCTATGTCGCGTTCGCAATTGCCTGTAAACGCCTGATGAAAGAACGACGGATCACAAAGTCGCCCATCATCGGCGAGGTGGCCGCGGTGAGTGTGGGCATCGTTGACGGAACGCCTTTGCTTGATTTGAAATATGACGAGGACTCGCGGGCGCAGGTGGACATGAATATCGTCTGCACTGGTGATGCTCGCTTCATAGAAGTGCAAGGCACAGCCGAAGGATTGCCATTCACGCGCGCGGAGATGGACAATTTGCTGGAACTGGGTCGCAAGGGAATTGAACAGCTCGTGCGGCTCCAGCGACAGGCAATCGAGCAGGGTCAAATTTAGGTCTGGTGTCGGTGAGGGAGGGCGTTAGACGCGTCCGATGAAAAAGCGGCAACGACCAATGGTCAACTGATGATCCGAGTTGGGCCCCTCCCTCACGGTCGGGCACTGCCCCTCGGGTTGAGACAACAAGGCAACCGTCTACGGCATCTGACAGCGGTGACCCGCAAAGGTCAAAAAGGAGTAAGACAATGCGAACAACCATAACCTTCTTAGGATTCTTCCTTCTCGCTGCGCTTGCCCCTACGCCTTCACGTTTGAATTCGACCGCCCAGGAGCACAGTTATTCGAGCGCGAAGGTGACCTATATCGTCGACTTTCCGTCCGCTACCTGGCGTTTGGTTGACGAACCGACCGAAGTCCACCAACATGCGGAGTTCGTCTATGGTGACCGCAACGATGGCTATCTCCGGATCCGTAAAGAAGCTTTCGATGAAGGACTTACGGTCAAAGAGTTTGCGCATCGCGATCAGGATCAGAAGGAGCGCTTCCGGCCGGGCTACGTTGACGGCAAAGAAGAAACTTTTGCAGGCCGATTGTCCGGTGTGACCATGTCGTTTGAATTCACCCAGGCGGGCAAGCCCATGGCCGGCCGCAGCTATTATTTACAAGGCGACGGCCGCACGGTCTACGTGCTGCGTTTCACCGGAATGCGAGACAAACTTTTGCGCATACGGAATCAGACTGATCTGATCGCGCGCAGTCTCAGGTTGAAGTAGGTTCGGTTTAAAGGGTTCAACCTTGAGGTTGTCGAATCGTTCCAACGACCAGCTGAAGCTTGAACTCCGAACTTCATTTTTTCACCGTAACTTTTCGTACGTCTCTCGTAATACACATCAGGGCTCCCCGCTTTCCGAACACCATTCTTAAACGAGCGCTCGGCTAACTGCCGGCCGCCGGTAAGTGTTTGCGCGACTGAATCAAATGGTGGCACAGACCTTTAGTCTGTGAATCGCACGCGTTTCCACAAAAGAATCACAGACTGAAGTCTGTGCCACCTCTCTTTCAAGCAAGCTCTCCCCGTCCGAAGTTCACAACTCCCAGAACCAGGAGACTGCCATGAAGAGATGTAACGCATGCGGTGAAGAATTTAAAGATAAGTTTTGTTTCTGTCCGGTCGATGGGACGATGCTGGGCATCACGCCGCCCCCACTCGACAGTCGTCACTCGTCACGAGCGGAATTCCAGCTGACTTTGATTTCTGGCGAAGGTCTCCTGCCGCGACTCGCAAGGCAACTCTCGTTCGTCATGAGCCAGGCCAAACAAGCCTGGCCTTCATTCAAGAGCGATCCGTTCGCGTTTTCCGGCAGAGTCATACGCCAGGGAACACACTCATTCAAACAGAGTGTCCTGCGCCCGCATGTGCTGTCAGGAGTAACGACTGCGCTGTTCATTGTGGGAGCGATTGTTCTGAGCGTGCTGGTTTGGGAAAGGCGGGCGGGCAGAGTACCAACTATCGATTTGATCGAGAATGGTGATGAACTTGTGCGCACCGTAGAGATTGATCCGGGAGACCAAGCAAAGCACAACAATGATTCAGGAGTCGGCGTCGGCGACAAAGGACGCGTGGGTGTGAACAAGGGAAAAGGCGAGGGCTCAGGTCCCAAGCCGGCCCGGTCTCAAGGCGGCGGAGGAGGGGGAGATGGCAACCCCGCGCCGGCATCGCGGGGCCGAGTCCCTGTCCCGTCAATAATACCGGCGCCGATATCAACGACGATGGCTCGCCTGCCACAGACCTTGCCCGATGCAGGCATTGATATCGATGCGGCGCTCTGGCGAAATCTTTCGCTTAGTGCTTATGGCGACCCGCGTTCCAAATCGGCCATGCCTTCGAATGGGCCGGGCGAGGGCGGCGGTGTCGGAACGAACAAGGGCACGGGCATCGGTGAAGGCGAGGGCCCGGGTTTCGGTCCGGGGAGGAAAGGGAACATCGGCGACGGCGATAAGAGTGCTGGATGTTGTGGCGATGGTGGTGCGCGCGGCAACAATCCAAATCCCGATTCGAATCGCGTTTATTCGCCGCCTGAAGTAAACGAACGCGCACGCGTGCTTGCAAAGCCCGAGCCGCAGTACACCGAGGAAGCCAGACGCACCGGCATTACCGGCACGGTCATCCTGCGCGTGGTGTTCTCGCGAACCGGCGAGGTAACCAACATTCGGGCGATGCAACCTCTGGGCGGCGGTCTGACAGAGAAGGCTATTGCCGCAGCTCGGCAGATCCGATTTGTTCCGGCGAAGAAAAACGGCCAACCCGTATCGATGTATATGCAGCTGGAATACAACTTCAATTTGTATTGAAGCAGATCCCCTGGACTGTGTTACGACGGTGATTTGTAATCGGACAAATCTTATGAGGCTCTGATCAAGCTTGACCCTGCGGTTCTACCGCGAAGCGGTTATGCAACATGGGTGATCGGTCTAAGGATCACAGCAACCCCAACAACGGGGTTGCGTCGGATTGTCAGGTCAAGAATTGATTGGAACAGCGGGTCAAAGTTGCCCCTCGATCCAATGCCCGATTGGCGCAAGCGACGCAACCCCGTTGGGGTTGCCTCCATTTCCGAAACTCACTCCCAGGATAGCCGCGGGACGCGGCAACCCTCGGCTGAGTTGGTACAACCGCTTCGCGGTTGCTCGGCCATCGCAATCGCTGCAAGCTGCATCAGGTACTTGATTATCTGCAAGGTCTCCCCGCTTATCACGTTCTACCCGTAAGTATTCGGGAACCAGAGACCATGATTAGGTCTCTAAACCAGCGGCGCGATGCATTTTTCCGCAACTTTCCAGGCGTTCAGGTGTGCTCTGAAATGTATCCGATTAAGTGGAGGAGACAATGCGCAGAACTTTCTTTCTCAAAACTTTCATAGTGCTTGCAGCTTTAGTGGCTGCGATATTTGGCGTGAACGACTTAAGAACTTCCGGTGGACACGTCTCGGCACAGAGTGGTGTTACCCAGGGTGCACTGCAGGCCATCGATCCAAACGGAAAGCCGAAGGCCTTGTGCCCGCTCAAGCACACCGATGTGAAGGCCCAGATCAGCGGCTTTCTTTCACATGTAGTCGTCACGCAGGAGTTTGAGAATCCCTTCAAAGAAAAGATCGAAGCGGTTTACGCGTTCCCACTGCCGCAAAACGCCGCCGTCGACGACATGACTATGATTGTCGGCGAACGGACGGTCCGCGGAAAGGTCTTGCGGCGCGAGGAAGCCCAGGCCGTCTATGAAGCCGCCAAATCTAACGGGCAGACGGCCAGTCTGCTCGATCAGGAACGGCCGAACATCTTCACGCAATCGGTGGCGAATATTCTTCCCGGCGAACAAATCAAAATCACGATCAGCTATGTCGAGACGCTGAAGTACGAAGATGGTTCGTACGAATTTATTTTCCCGATGGTGGTCGGGCCCCGTTATGTACCGGGTTCTCCCACCGGGGCGCAAGGGACCGGGTTTGCACCAGACACGAACCAGGTGCCCGATGCTTCCCGGGTCACGCCGCAGCCAGTGCCTGAAGGAATGCGGGCCGGACACGACGTTTCGATCGATGTGGCACTCGACGCGGGTGTGCCGATTGATGTGCTGGACTCGAAAACGCACGACGTTTCTGTCGAGCGTCCGGACGACCGCCGTGCAATCGTTCGTTTGAAAGATCAAGCGGCGATTCCCAACAAAGATTTCATCCTGCGCTACGACGTGGCCGGAAAGAAGATCGAAGATGCGCTGCTGACACATGCAAGCGACAAAGGCGGCTTTTTCACCTTGATTCTCCAGCCGCCGGATCGGGTCACCGCTGAAGACGTCATGCCCAAAGAACTGGTGTTTGTGCTCGATACTTCGGGATCGATGAGCGGCTTTCCGATCGAGAAAGCCAAAGAGACTATGAAGCTGGCGCTTGACAATCTTTATCCCTACGACACCTTCAACCTGATCACGTTCTCTGGCGACGAACACATTCTGTTTCCCGAACCGGTGCCGGCGACGAAAGAAAACCTGGCTAAGGCACAGGCTTTTCTCGAGTCCCGCACCGGCGGCGGCGGCACGGAAATGATGAAAGCCATCAAGGCCTCGATGGATCCGTCAGACGCGCAGGGCCACGTGCGCATCGTGGTCTTTATGACTGATGGATACGTCGGCAACGACATGGAAATCATCGATGAAGTGCAGAAGCACCCCAACGCTCGTGTGTTCGCGTTCGGCATTGGCAGCAGCGTGAATCGCTTTCTGCTCGACAACATGGCCAGGTACGGCCGCGGCGAAGTCGAGTATGTCGGTCTCAACGACGACGGCTCAGCGGCCGCGCGGCGCATGCATGAACGTGTGCGGAATCCTTTGCTTACAGATATTTCGATTGACTGGAACGGCTTGCCCGTGGCCGATGTCTATCCTAAGACAGTGCCTGATCTGTTCAGTGCCAAGCCGGTAATTCTCACTGGACGCTATACGGGAAATGGACACGGAACAATTCGGCTGAAAGGAAAGATGTCGGGGCGTGATTTTGTGCGCGAGATTCCAGTGGATTTCTCGAATGCGCAGCAACACGATGTGCTGGCAACACTATGGGCGCGAACGCGAGTTGATGATTTGATGAGCCAGGACTTCAAAGGGGCGCAGCAAGGCGCGATGAAGGATGATGTGAAGCAGGCTATCACGCAACTTGGCCTGGACTATCGACTGATGACGCAGTTTACATCGTTCGTGGCAGTTGAGGAGATGGTTGTGACCGACGGTGGTCAGCCGCGAAGGATCGATGTGCCGGTCGAAGTGCCCGAAGGTGTGAATCGCGCGGCGGTGTTCGGCCAGGAACAAGATAAAACTCTACCAATCAACGGGCGGGCATTTCAGAGCTTCGCGATTTTGAGTGCCGTGAGTACAAACTCAGTAACCAGGTCCGGTTCTAACTCAGTAAAAGCAAAGCGAGCCGCCGGCAGTGGAGGGGGAATTGCGGCGGGGAACGGGGCGGGAAACGGTCCCGGGCAAGCAGGAAACGTTGGCGGTTCCCGCGGAACTGCGCCCTCTCCAGCGCCTGCCAAGGTTTCCTCCGAAATAATAATGGATGAGCGCGACTCCGGTGCTTTGAGGACCCTTTCGCCGGAAGAAAAGAAGCGGGCTGACCTACAGTCGAAGTTTCATCCGTCGGTGCTGGCTGTCATCGATCGTTTGAAAGACCCCAAAGCGAAAGCGAGTGCGGATGAAACTAAATTCATCCATAACGGCAAAGCTGAAATTCAGATCTGGTTGACTGAGAAATCAGACGCAAACATGGCCAAGCTCAAAGAACTCGGCTTCGAAGTCGTGCTTGATCCAAAGACGGCCAAACTTGTAATTGGCCGGATATCGATCGAGAAGCTGGCGGCGCTGGCCGAATTGAAGTTCGTTCGTTACGTCGGCCCGCAAATGTTTAGATCAGCTTGACCTTCACGGACAAACCATTGCTGGGAGCGCGGAGGTCCTCGCCCGCATGGAGTTCGGTACAGAACCGGGAGCGGTAGCGACCGGGTCAGACACTCTACCTCGTGCCGATTTGTCCTGCCCACTGAGTTGGAGGGCTGGATCCCGTCGCTACTGCTCCGGGTTCTGAACCGAGCAGGCTGCCGACGAAGACGTCCGCGGTCCATCATTAAGTGACAATTGTCGTACAATGCTTCCGAATGACGCTAAAGCTTGCACCAGGCCTCTCGATCCAAAAATCACGAATCAACGGCAGAGGTTGTTTTGCTACTGTTCATTTCGCCCGCCGGCGCAAGATCGCCGAATACACGGGTGAGCGAATTCCAGATGGCGAAGCTCAACGCCGCGCTCATCGAGCCAAGCTACGCATCTGTGATGTCGATGGAGTCTGGAGTATCGATGGCAGTCGCGGTGGCAACGGCACCCATTACATCAACCATTCGTGCGAACCGAATGCCTATGTGCGGACGATCCATGGACACGTAGTATTCTTTGCTTTGCGCGACATCGATGCGGGTGACGAAATAACCGTTGACTATGAACAGACGCTGCATCCCGATTCAAAGCGCTGTTATTGCGGAGCGGCGAGCTGCCGTGGCCGGATCAATAAGATCCTGGGTGTCTAGCCAGTTAAGGGTCCCGAGCAGTGTCGCGCAGGCTCGGCCTTCAGCCGAAGTTGTTCGCGGTCATCGTCATTTGGCGACTCCGGCGCGGCTGTGCCGCCTGATGTGCGGAAGGCCTTCGGCCTTCCGGTCGTCCTGGTTCTATTGGGCTGCGCCCAAATGTCGACGCTGGGGGCGTAGCCCCAAAACATTTCCTGCCTTGCCGGAAAGGCGGAGCCTTTCCGCATATCGAGCGGCGTAGCCGCAACAAGAAGCACAGAGTGAATGAATGTCTGAATCAAGTCCGCCGGGCATGATTCGTCGTAGTCGTTAATAAATAGACTGGTTCTTGCGCGCAAGCGTCTGAGTAAGAGATCGTTCAAGGGAGAAAAGGAGACCGATCTCTAATGAAACGACTATTCTTATTGACGCTAACGCTTCTCTGTGTGATATCGAATGCCAGTGCCCAAAAGGGTTCTGCCATTCCAAATCCATCAATAGACATGCAAGGTTACCTCCGCATCTCAGCCGAGGCCGCGGAGCATCGCGAGTCGCGACGGTTAACCGAGGCAGCCTTCATCCAGATGAGTCGAGAGCCCGGCACGATTATTCTGGATGCCCGCAGCCCGGAAAAATATAATCAGCTGCATATCAAAGACGCTATCAACCTGAGCTTTCCGGACATTACGGTTGAAAGTCTAAAGAGTAGTTTGCCCGACCAGAACACACGCATCCTGATTTACTGTAACAATAATTTCCTTGGAGCCGAGAAAGCATTCCCAACCAAGATCGCCGTCGGGTCGCTTAACCTTTCGACCTACATTGCCTTGTATAGCTATGGCTATCGCAACGTTTATGAGCTGGGTCCGTTGCTCGATATCAAGACGACTAGACTTGAATTGACCTCCTGTTCAACCCGATAGGTCGTAATAGGGCCTAATGGGGCCTGGCCGCAGCTATCGCTTTACAGGCGAGGCAGAGCAAAACTGAATTGTGATCCGCGGCCAACTTCCGACTCAACCGTTACGGAGCCATCGTGTTGTTCGACAACTTCTTTGACGAACGCCAGGCCCAACCCGGTTGACTCTTCGTCTTTTTCCTGGCCGTCGCGGGCCACGCGATAAAACTTTTCCCAGATACGATCGATTGACTCGGCGGGCACGCCATAACCGTGGTCCTCAACGACTATGCGTACGGCCTCGGCCTCAAGCACGGTTGAGACGTTTACCGCAGTGCGTTCCGGACTGTATTTGATTGCGTTTTCCAGCAGCCTGGTGAGCACTTGGGTGATCAGGCTCTTATCCGCCGCAACCGGAGGAATTTGACCGCTGGGTAGTTCAATCAACCGAATGCGCTTCTTCTTGGCTACCGGCTGCAGCGTGCTCAACACCTCGCGAACGACTTCGTCCAGCCGCAGAGCTATCTTGGTTACCTCTTTCTTGTCGGCCCGTTCAAGTTGAGTCACCGAAAGAAATGTATCGATCATGCGTGACATGCGCTGAGATTCGTTGGTGATAATTTGGAGAAACTCACGCGACTCTTCAGGGATCTTGTCGTCGAGCACCAGTAGCTCGGCGAAACCATTGATGCTGGTGAGCGGGGTTCGCAGCTCGTGCGACATCAGTGAAATCATGTCGCTCTTCAACTGCTCAAACTCTTTCGTCTGAGTGATGTTGCGAACCCGGATGGCAAAGCAGAGAGGGCTCGCGCCGGCCCCGTTTCCGTTTGAGCCGTTCCCCTGGTCTTCGGTAGCAAGCGCAATCCGCAGTTCCAGAGTTTGATTGCGATCAGCAAAGTTCAACTCACATTGGTAAGGCTCGCCCGATTGCAACACCCGCCGCACTGCGATCGAAGGCTCATCGAAAACGCCGGCGCGAAATCGATCCAATAGTCCAAAGAGATCAACCTTTTGCACTTCCGACTCGTTCATGCGCGCGGACCAAAGCATCGCGGGGTTAACAAAGCCGAGTGTTCCATCGAGGTATGCGATCGCATAACCGTCCGCAGCCTCGGCCAAGACGTGAGCGACAAAACGGTTCTCAGTCAAGACTCCGCTGATGACATCAAAAGCGTTCAGCCGATGACTGGAAGTTCGTGCGGAAACGAATGCGGGCAGGCTGCCGTTGAGCTTTCGTTTGCGGGCCTCCTCGCGCTGAAGATTGCGCGCGACCTGAGCGCCTACCGCTGAAAGCAGTCTGCGATCACTCTGATCAAAACGCTCGCGCAGACGAAGGAGTAAAGCTCCCACAGTGCGGCCTTCGTGGCGTAAAGGGATCGCCACGCTTTCCAAAGAGTCGATCTGTCCGGTGGGAGCCTGGGCCATGTCGTCCGTCTCCACGGCCTGATCGCAGAGTTCGATCAAGCGACGCCATATGGTATTGCGCCCTGGCTCGAGCGCACCGCTCGGATTGCTGCGCAAGCGCGCGGAGGGAACCAGGGCTCCGATCTCATCCAGTTCAAAGACAACGGCCTCTTCCAGCGGGAGAATGGTTTGCAAGAGTTTGAGGCCGCTGGTGAGACGATTCTGCGCAACACTCTCCGCCGTGTCGGTCCTGGCGGACGTATGATTTAGGTGCTCGGTGAGCAGGGTGTCTATTAGCCAGAGTCGATGAAGTTGCACCAGAAAAACAGCACCCGTGGCGCCGAGTGCCATGGGCGCGAACAGGATGTCGATCTTAAGATACCGCGATGTGATCAAGCTGGCAGCCGCAGTCGCCAGAAAACCAAGGCCGAGAATCAGGAACGACCGCCGCGCGCCGGCACGACTGACAAAAAATCCAGCGCTGGTACTGATGGCGACGATGAGGAGTAATCCAATCCAGGTCTGAGGCGATTGGAGCGGCGCTTCGCCCTGGTCCACATTAACCACAAAGCCTGCCTGGACGGAATCGATCAAGCCGGCCCGCCAAATTGCACACGTAGCAGCGCCGGCGAGGAAGGCCAGGCTAAGGGATACGAACAGTGATTTCCACGTAAATGTTTTCAAAGTGTCAGGGAATATCGAGAGGCAATATGGCCGGAGCTTCGCAGGGCGGTTGAGCCGGCCGGGCGGAAGGTGCCAACGTGATTATACACTGCCGGGCAGTGTTATGCGCAACAATAAAGGCTCTAATTCTTAGGAGATGTATTCCAAATTTGATAAAAAACCGTAGCTCGTCGTCGCTTGGCTTGGCAGTCGTTGGTTAGATGGTGACTGCTCGGACGGCGCTCTCAACCCCGGCTTCTTCACTTTCGGCCACAGTTCGTAAGTCTATGAGGACGCGACCGTCGACGATACGACAGATAACGGGCGGCTGCGAGCGACGCAAGATCGCCTCGACCTGGTTTGGAGTCATTTCCTGGTGAGCAATCGAAATAAGCACGGTAGGGAGACATGAGGCTGGGCCTGAGCCACCGCCCGCTGCTGACTCGCCGCCGACCGTTTCCAGCTTAACCGACTCCGACATGCTGGGCCGCAACCGACTGATCATGCTTTCAGCCCGATCTTTGATTTCGAGCGCGGACAAGGCTATCAAGCGGTGGGACGGGACTTCGCTGGCGGAGTTATCACGAGCGTAAGAGTCGAGTGTCGCTTCGAGTGCAGCCAAACGGATCTTGTCCGCTCGCAGGGCCCGATAAAGCGGATGCCTCCGCATCCTTTCGATAATGTCTGATCGGCCTACCAGCAGACCTGCTTGCGGGCCGCCGAGAAGTTTGTCGCCGCTGAAGGAGACGATGTCGGCTCCAGCCTTGATGGACCTACTAATGACCGGTTCGCCCTCAATTCCATATCTGGTTAAATCCAACAAGGCGCCCGATCCGGCATCTTCATAAAACGCTAAACCTGAATTGTGGGCGAGGTCAGCCAACTCTCTTAACGCTGGCGTCGACGTGAAACCGACGACGCGATAGTTCGACGGATGCACCCGCATGATTAGTTTGGTGTTCTCGGAAATCGCTCTGCGGTAATCCGACAGACGCGTCCGGTTTGTCGTGCCCACCTCGACCATTCGGGTACCTGATTGCGACATCACATCGGGTACGCGAAAGTCGCCTCCAATTTCGACCAACTCACCGCGCGAGACAATTGTCTCAGCTTCACGGGCGAGCACCGTTAAGACAAGGACGGTCGCGGCAGCGCAGTTATTCACGACCAGAGCGGCCTCGGCGCCCGTCAAATTGGCAAGTAAAATTTCCGCTCGGGGCGCCCGCCGCCCTCTTTCACCAGTGACGATGTCATATTCGAGGTTGCAGTAGCCGGCTGCCTGGTCTGCGATGGCTCGCCGCGCTGCATCGGACAAGGGCGCTCGTCCGAGGTTCGTGTGCAATACCACGCCGGTCGCGTTTATGACGTGTCGCAGCCCGCTGGCGGTTTCATCCAAATGGATTTCTGCGAGTCGCTTTTCGGCTTCCCTTAGCAGGCTGGCTCGCGATCCGTTGGTTGCCGATTCAGCGCCCTTATCCGCCGCGGCCGCGAGAATCTCGCGACGCATCTGATCGGTAATCTGGCGGGCGAGATTGCTTAGGCGAGCCGCGCCCACCTGCGGCCGTATCGACCGGGCAGTCTCAGTTCGCAATAGCGTGTCCACCGACGGAAGTGCTCTCAGTGAAGTATTGGTCTCAGTTTTAGGCATTAGAATTTCGCGATTCGCTACGACAAGTGCCAGCAGAATATGCTGTTTCACCCATCGGAGGCAATCGCGAAAAACAATAATTGACACGTGAGGAACCGAGCCCCTACACTGAGATCATCGGTGGCGACCCTGCTTGCGCTGCCTGATTGGAGTTCACACCTTGTCCGTAAAAGACAATAAGTTAGCCAGGCTCGCTAAAGAGCGTCGGGAGCGGAACCGTGTAGGGATCTTTGAGGAACCCACGATCGAGGACCGCCTGACGCGACTCGAGGAAGAAATCCGCCGTCTGAAAATTGAGTATGACGTCTACTTCAATGGGGGCACAAAGCGTCCGCCTTATGATTCAAAGATGCGCGTTGAGTCGCATCTGAAGCGGTTGGGTGACGACCGCACACTTAATTTCGCGCAGCGTTATCATTACAACTCGCTGGCTACCAGATACGCTTCTTTCCGTGAGCTGTGGCGCCGTACGTTACAGGGCCGCGAAGAGGGGCGTGATGTCAATGCGGCCGCCCGCGCTGCTCACCGGCAGCCTGTCGTGCCGTTTGCTCATTCAGAGTTCTCGTGTGCGGACGTGCGCCACGACGTGCGCACCGTTAAGAGCGTCTACGACGCCTTGATAGAAGCGAAACGAAGTTGCGGGGAGGCAACGCGTGACCTTTCTTTCGCAAAATTTCACCGCCTGATTGTGGAACGCACGGACAGTCTGAACGGACCTGACAAATCTGATCGCGTAGCTTTTTCGATTGATGTGGAAGGTGGTCGCGTAAGTTTCAAAGCAAAGGCCGACAAGTGAGTAGCATAGACTTTTAGTCTGTGCCTTAAAATCACAGACTAAAAGTCTATGCTACCAAGAAGAAAGGCGATCTCGTCACCGAGATCGCCTTTTGCTTTTCGCGCCTTCCGGGCTCACGACCGGAAGTGGTCAGTGGCTTTGCTAAATAGCAAGCCGGGGAGACCTACGCCTTTGTCACTTTTTCGGCCTGTGGTCCTTTGGGGCCTTGCGTCACTTCAAATTCAACTTCCTGACCCTCTTCGAGGGTTTTGAAGCCGTCACCTTGAATGGCGCTATAGTGAACGAAGATGTCCGAAGAGCCTGGCTGTTCAATAAAACCATAACCCTTCGAGTTGTTAAACCACTTGACCTTACCGGTTATTCTAGACATACAAACGAATCCTCCTAACGATTCGGCAAAACGGGTTGAGGTAACACGCACTGAAGGCTTGTGCTACATCTCCTCCTTCAGGTTAATGCTGTGAGCCGGACGCGCTTACTTGTTGGGGCGCCATACGGAAACACACAACGAACAAAGTACACGCTATCCCACGCCGGGGCGAGCGATCATCGTGCACATACTTCCAAACAAAAGCTTAACTGCATTTGTTTTTTTGCGCTTGCAATTCGAAATGCAAAGGCGGGTGTAAAAGCCAACCCCGGCACTGATTGAAACGACGGCGAATCCTAAACGATGCGGTTTTGGCCTGTCAACAGAAAAATCCGGACCCCCGGGTTATAGTCGGCCAGCTCAAGCGCAGGTTTTGGGCGATTTATTGGATTTTCTTAATGCTGGAGATAAATTGCGCCGCCTCGTTTGCATGCTTTTCTGCAATTCCGGGGGCGGCAAAGGTCAAAATAATCACGACCTTCTTGGCCTTGAGCACGTCAACGCTCCACTCGATCGTGGTGCCCTCGACTTCGCCCGTTCCGCCTGTGCTGAAATGGGGCATACCATTGTGCGTGTCCGTGGTGCCCTTATCGTTGGTCTTGACGTTCTTGATCGTTTTGCCAAGTTCCTTGTCGAGGTCCTTCACCGCCGCGTCGAAGGTATCTTCATCCGGCACCCAAAAAACCAGCTGTAGACTGTCATCCGCAGTCGAGACGGTTATTACTTCGCCATCTGGTTTTGCCTTCCAACCTCTGGGCAGTTCGAATTGAACGCCGGCTTCCGCGTGACTGAAAGATCGGTTCTCCTGAGTAATTGTGGCGACTGTTTTGAGGATGGGCTTAGCTGACGCCGCGCCGGCAAGCATTGAACTCGCCAGCGCAAGACTCATAATCATTGTTAGTTTTTTCAAAATTGAATGCTCTCCTTATGCAAACTGAGTTGATTGATCCAGTCGTCGCTCAGGCAGCACGACGCAATACGGCCGGCGCGTTCTTGATATCCAATTCTTTCAAGATGTAACCGGCCCCTCCGAACTTATCAGCGATAAACAGTACATACCGAATGTCGACCGAAATCGCCCGACCCTTCGCATCGTTGTAGAAGAAGTCGTTACCGAGACCTTCATAGTTGCCATCAAAGATGATGCCAACCTGTTCACCGCGTCCGTTCATAATGGGCGAGCCTGAATTGCCGCCGATGATATCAGTCGTCGAAAGGAAGTCAACCGGCACATTTTGCCCATCGGGAGTAGCGTACGGTCCGAAATCGCGAGTGCGATAGAGTTGCTTGAGTTTGGCCGGCGCGTCGAAGGGTTCGCGGCCAATGTCCTTTTCGATGACTCCCGAAAGATTAGTGAATGCCTGGTAAATTGCCGCGTCGTGCGGGATGTAGCCCCTGACCTCGCCGTAGGTAAAACGCAGCGTGCGGTTCGCGTCAGGATAGGGAAGGCCCCTCCGCATTTCACTCATTCCGCGTACCAGGAGAGGCCGCAATCGGCCCACGACTCCGTTGAAGGCGCGCGTGCGAGCCGCAGCCTGAGCATTGAGCGCGGCCATGTCCGCGGAGAAATCGATCAGCGGTTCACTTAACTGACGCAACTGCGTCGGCGTCATGTCGAATAGCTTCGAAACCGATTCGGGCGTGCTCAGGCTCTTACTCTCGGTCACCGCCCGGGCAAATTCTTCTTCGGCGCGAACGCGAGCGTCACCCTTGAGGGTGCCAAAGCGCTTCTCAATTGCGTCAATTTTCTGTTCCGCAGGTAGTTCGGCCGCCTTTCTTAACAGGAACGCGAGCATCTCGCGCTCGAAGCTCGGCAGACGATCGGCGAATATCTCCGCGAGGCCCGCGCGCGCGCGCATTGCGGCCATTGCCAGATTCGGGTTTCTTTCCGCCTGAGGTCTTTCTTTGTCAGCGGCGGTGGAACTGATTAGCGCTGCGACCGTAAAGAAATCGCTGAGCCCGAGTATTTGCTGGATCACAGTGTCTCGTGGTTGGGTCTTTTGCAAATCAGCATAAGCATTCCCTAACGCCGGCAAGGCCTCGCCATATTTTTTCTGCCGATCCGGATTCTCGCTGATCCAACTAGTGAAGGCGGCTTCCTCTTTCCGCCTCTGATCGACAATGCCAAAGCGGCGCATTGCTACAACTGAACCTTCAAAGTCCTTTACGGTGTTGGCAATGTCGAAGATCTTGCTCTGTAACTTAATTTGAAGTTCGCGGTCGTTCTTTCCTGCTGCCTGCAAGAGTTCGATCTGTTTGTTGAAGAGGTCAATCAGGAAGGGCAGGAAAACATCCTGGTTATAAGCCACCGAATAGCTTTCACGATAGCGCCGCGTCGAGCCTGGGTAACCCATGACCATGACAAAATCGTTTTCCTTCACCCCGGCCATGGAAATCGAAAGGAACTTCGCCGGTTTATAGGGAACATTGCTGGGTGAATAGTCGGCCGGCTTGCCATCAGCCCCGGCATAGACGCGCATGAAAGTGAAGTCGCCACAATGTCGCGGCCATTCGAAATTGTCAGGGTCGCCGCCAAAGAAGCCAATATTCTTGGGTGGCGAATAGACGATGCGGACGTCCCGCAGCTCGAGATAAGTGAACAGGTAATAAGACAACCCTTCATTCAGCGGCAGGACGCGGGAAGTAATCCCCGCGTCGGGTTTTGCGCTGGCCATCTCGATCGCGCGGGACTTACCAGCAATCGCGGCATTTCGTTCCTGCTGGGGGGTCGTATCGGTGACTCCACTCATCACCTCTGCGGTAACATCCTTCAATTCCTGAGTAATCTGAACGGTGTAACCCTTGGCGGGTAATTCCTCGCTGCGGTTTTTTGCCATGTAACCGTTTGAGGCGTAGTCCTTCGACGGATCGGAAGCCGACACCAGAGCATCGAAAGCAACGTGGTGGTTAGTTAGCAGGAGTCCCTCAGGCGAAAGAAACTCGCCGGTGCCGCCGTCAACGATTACCACGGCGTCTTTGATGCTGGGTCCATTTGGATTGTAGATATCCGTAATTGGAATCTTAAGTCCCCGTTGTTGCAGTTTTTTCAGAGGCAGCTGGTTGATTTTGTCGGGCATGAACATGCCCTCATCACCCAGCACCGAGACGGAAAGCAAACTGAGAAAGAGTAGAACTGAAAGGCACAGCGCGGTTGCGCGCGAGTACTTAGAAATCATTGAGTTCTTCCTTTATGGATCAAGCTCGAAGAAGACGAAGGATATTATCAGAGGGGTTCCTAAAGCGGAAACGACACCTTCATTGGCAGGCGAGCTCAGAGAACCAACTCCAGTAGAATTTGCTACTGAAGTTGGTGTTCGAAAGATTACTACTGCTTTTCAGCTCCCGGAAGGTAAGGTCGCGGATCGACTGGTTGATTGTTAATGCGTACTTCGTAATGCAGGTGCGGACCAGTTGATCGGCCCGTCGAGCCAACTAATCCGATTCTCTGTCCGCGCGTCACGGTTTGGCCGATGCTGACATCAATTTCTGACAGATGGCCATAGCGAGTTGATAATCCGGCGCCGTGATCCACATAGACAACGTTGCCATAGCCTCTCTGCCATCCGGCGATGGTTACTCTTCCCGTTGCAGCAACCTGGACAGGCGTACCCCTGGCTGCATCGATGTCCTGGCCTTCGTGGTATTCAAAACCACGGCCTCCGAAAGGATTCCGACGGCCACCCACACCGCTCTCGAGTTTGCCTACTACGGGCCAGATTGAGGGAATCATTCCGTGTTGCCGGAGGAACGCTTCGTACATGCGCATTTCGCGCTCGAGTTTGGCGGTCTTTGATTCCAGGGCTAGCAGGGCCGCGGCGCTGTCAACTGGACGTGCCGGACCGCCCTGACCGTGAGCGGACGGATCTTCGGACTGGGCGCCTGGTACTTCGGCTGCCAGCTTTCGCGAAGTGTCTTCGACAGCCTCCACGCGGTTGTTCAGATTTTGCAGTTGCTGGCGCTGTTCTTCGTTCTCAGCGCGCAAGCGTGCATTCTCATGTTCGATGCGCAGATGGCTGGCCTGTTGCGTTAGACCATAGAATCCGTACGCGAGGCCACACATAACGGCGAACAAGCCCAGCGCAGACAGCTTAAGCCAGCGTTTATGAACGCATACGCGGCGGATACGAGCTCTGGAACGGGAAGTACGGGCAATAATAAAAGCGTAAAAACGGTCGTCTCGGGTCATCAATTCTGCTCCTGTCGATCTGTCCACGCGCTGGTAAATCAGGCCGCACGGCGACCGCGAAAGTAACAGTTGCCGACGACGGCGACTGATGGAACGTAAATTGGGAGGTCTTAAAAAAGAACCCGCCGGAAGATCTAAAAAACCCTGCTTGAAGAATCAGCAGCGGAAGACACAGCCAAATCGCCGGGTACCGTTTGGGATTTAGCGTGGGCCGTCCTGGATGCTGCTAGAGCGCGAACCCTATCATACGAGGCATGAGAAGGCAAACGCGGATAACACGGTCAGACGGAGTTGCTGAAATAGAAATTTGTGGAGGCGAGAACCAGAGTCAGGTGGTGGGAACTGGAGAGACAATCATGTTCCGTCCGCTTCATGTTTTCGTCTTGAACGATCGCGAACTATTGCTACCACGATCATTACCATGATCGCGATAAAGACGACAACAATTGCGAATTTGATTAGTACCAACAGGAAGCCAACGAGCACTATCAGCTGTCTGAGCAAAGCTACTACAAGAAGGATGAGTCCGAATACGGCGCCACCGCGACCGAATGCTGCCAGGATTGCCATGAATTACCTCTTAAGAATAATAGGTCCAATAGGTCCTGTGTGACCTATACTTACTTAAATCTTGCTGAGCTAAGCTGGCGCGGGCTCGCGTGTGTACGAAAGTCACCGGTATCCAGTCCCTCTCCCGATCGCGCCGGCCAACTTGCCACCACTGAAGGGGGCGGATTGTTCGTATCGAAGCCTCGCATCTCTTCACGTCGGCGCCGTCGCTTCAAATAATCAAACAACATGTAAGCACCCAGGATAACCAGAGCGACGGGCAAGGTGCGCCGCACGGGAAACTGCAAACCCAGCAAAGTGTGTGCTAGGAAAATCAAACCCAGGACGACGAGTGTTACACCCCACGCGACTGGATTGCCATAAAGCTGACGAGTGATAGCATCTTCTTCAGCGTCAGGAGCCAGGCCCGCCCGCATCAGTTGTGCGGTGCGGCAAGCGTCGACAGCGGCGAACAACCAGGTGCCGGCTACCCCCAGGACAAAGAACGTCACCCCATCAGTGACTACTGCCATCTGGAAAAAACTCGCGAAGATTGCAAAGTGGACGATCGCTTTGGAAGTCTGTCCGTTGTAAGCAGCCCCCAACCCAGGGACAAAAAATGAAAGTAAGGTAGCGATAAAAGGCGAAGTCTTGCGACGGATGACCTGCGAATCAGGTATGCGCCCTTGTTGATAACGCAACAGCTCGACGCCCGCCACGATGCAATCCTGGCAGAAGGCAAACCCACGTATACGGTGATCGCAAGCGGGGCACAACGGGCGCGCGCACTGGTTGCATTGCACGACGGCCGGGTTCTTTGTGTGATAAGCGCAGTTCATTAGTTCCGCTCTGTCCGACAAACTTCAGTCTGCCGCATACTTTCGGTGACGCACATAATCTACAAACTAAAGCTTCCCGGAAAACAGTTCAACGATTCTTTTGGCCTGAGCTTCCGCCCTTCGGTTTGCTCTGCGGGGCGCTATTCTGCGTGCCTTGCCGAGCCCCGTTTTGATTCGATGTATTCTGATTCTTGTTCGCATCATTTCCTTTTTTCGGGTCTTCAGTACCGCCCATCAGATCGTTAACGCTACCGGCAAGTTGCTTCATTCCGTTCGGAAGAGCCGAGCTTCTGGAAGCGTTCCCGGCAGCACGTTCCGCCAACTGCAGACTCGCCTGATAGATGCCGCCGACGGAGCCGTCGGTCGAAACCGTATTCGTTAAGACGAACACTGAGACTAAAAGCATAGTTGCCACTGAAGCGAGTTGTGGCGAGACGATCGGATCGAGGGCGCCACGCAGCCACTCGATCAAACGAGATCCCAACGGCGCGCGTATTTCCTGCGGAAGAACGTTGCCAATCGTGCTTTGCAAGATGCGCGCTTCGAGACCCGCTGGCACAGTCAACTCGTCCTGCTTATAGGTGTAGCAAGCGCCGATGGCCCGAACGACCGCCCCGGGCAGCTCACTGCAACTGACGCAAAGAGCCGCATGTCGTTCCCAGCGGTGATAGAGCGGCGCCATCAAAAAGCCGTCGAGATAATCAGTCAGGTGATCTTCGAAATCCGAGCAGGCGATCGCCGTTTCCGGCATTGTCTTTAGCAGGATACGCGCTTCCAGGCCGGCCCCCGCAACCGGAGCCTCTGACCCCGAACACGCGAGCAGGGTATTCTTTACTTCGCTGAGAAGATTGTGACACACGGGACAGCGCATAGCGTGCTCGGCAAACTCGCGGTTTGCGCGCACCTCGAGAGCTCCATCGAGGTAGTCGGTCAACTGATCTTCGAATTCATGGCACAGCATTTTATTTGCGCTCTCTCCAACTAGTGACAATAGACGTGACGGCCTTTATGCCTCCACTACTCGCATACGACGCAGAATCTTTGCAAGTTCAATGCGTCCGCGATTGATTCGGGACTTAACGGTTCCTTCCGGTATTTTCAACAGGTCGACAATCTCGTGATAGCTCAGTTCTTCGATGTCGCGAAGAATCACGCAGGTGCGCAAGTCCGCTGAAAGCTTGTCGATACCGGCTTGCACCTGCACGCCCAGTTCGCGGCGTTCCATCTCACGCTGAACAGTCCCGCCCGCAGCTCGCAAATGATACTGATGATCCTCAAGGTCGTCTGCCGCTTCGTCCTGCGGCGTTCGTTGTCGTTTTCGGTAATCGTCAATTATCAGATTTCGAGCCAGCCGCATCAGCCAGTTCTGCAAATCACCCTGCTTCGGATTGTATTGTTCAAGGGATCGATAGACGCGAATGAAGACCTCTTGCGTCAGGTCTTCCGCGGCGTCGGCGCGAGAAGTAAATCGGTAGGCCAGATTGTAGATGCGACGCGTATAAGTCTGGACAATCTCCTCCCATGCCGCACCGTCACCCGCGCGGCATCGTCTGACTATCTCACCGCCTTGATTAGTAGCCAAGCTTTTGGCGGCTCCCACTGGTTGCGTTCTCCGGTCTAGTCCGTTCTTACGAAATCAATTTCAGGCGTGATTACCTGACGGATCGTCTTACGTGCAGCCAATAAACAAAGTTCCGTTAACACTCTTCGACCAAAGCCGGAGCTCCCTGGCGATCGGATCGGCATTGTTGCGCGTGACATTAAACTGCTGTAGGCTTGCCCAGTCACACCATATCTTGTGGTCGCATTTAGATCTTAGTCAAGTTCGTCCGCGCTCCGAGCGACAACCCCGATCATTGTTGAAGACGTGCCGGATCGGGAAGACTCGCCCGACAATATCCAGGTTCATTGGGTCAGTCGTTCAAAACGTTTTGGCAAAGTATCGCAAATATCTTGAGTTCCTTGGGCTGCTGTTGCTGGCCGCTCTAATCATCTGGTTGTTTGGCCGGAAGCTTGACTGGGCGCAGGTCAAGATCGCGGTGCAGACGTCAGATTGGCGGCTAATCCTGCTCGCCGGAATGGTTATCCTGGTGGCTTATGTATGGCGTGCAACGCGATGGCGCGTTTTCCTGGCGCCTCTCGTAACGACCAGTTTCAACGAGATCTGGATAGCAACCACAGTCGGCTTCGCGGCGATATTTACGATTGGCCGTTTCGGCGAAGTCGTTCGTCCTTTAGTGCTGCCTATGCGTGATAAGCGCGTAAAGCCCGCAGCCTCTTTCGTGACCATCATGATTGAGCGGCTTTACGACTTTATTTCGGTTGCCTTGATCTTCGCCGTCAATCTTCTGTGGTTCTCACCTCCGGACAGTTCGGCTTCCGAACTTACCAACATCCGCATCGCGGGCGCGGCGATGGTGATCTTGCTCGCCGTGGCGGTTGCCCTTCTGATCTGGTTCCGGAGTCGCTCGGCGAGCGTAATAGGATGGCTGGACCTGAAAATTGGCGGACGGTCTCGGTTAGGTGGCAGGCTGAAACGCGCGTTGCTAAGTGTACTCGATCAAATGGCTACAGCGTTGAGTGTGCTTGGCCAGGTGCGCGAGCTGGCGCTCACGATCGGCCTGTCGCTGCTGCTTTGGCTTTCAGTTGCATTCGCGAACCTTCTGATTTTTCGAGCTTTTGGGTTGTCGTTCGGGATGTCTGAGGCGCTGTTTGTGTTGGGCTGGTCGATGGTGGCGTCGGCGGTTCCAACGCCAGGCGGAGGGGCCGGGGCATTTCATGCGGCCACTGGAGCCGCGCTTGTACTACTCGGGGTCGGCATTGATCGAGCCGCGGCCGTCGCCATCGTTTTGGGTTTGGTTGACTTTGCTCCGGCGGCCCTTTTTGGTTTCTTTTATTTTCTGCGCGGTGACGTGAGTATTGCTCGACTCCGCTCGATGATGACCGTAAGCAATGTTGAGCACGCGGTTGAGGATGAAAAGGTGACGCTGGCCGGAAATGCGAAACCGCTCCCAGCCGCTGCCGTCAACGAATAAGCCCGAGGGCAAGGATGAGAGTGAGGATCAACTTATGAAATGTCCCTTTTGCGCTTTTCTCGAAGATAAGGTCGTTGACTCGCGCGAATCGCGCGAAGGCGACGCGATTCGCCGGCGACGAGAATGCTTGAAATGCGAGCGGCGCTTTACATCTTACGAAAGAATCGACCACATCCCCTACATGGTGATCAAGAAAGACGGTCGTCGCGAAACGTTTGACCGCAATAAGGTAATGGCGGGAATCCTGCGCGCATGCGAGAAACGACCGGTGCCCCCTTCGAAGCTCGACAGCATCGTCAACGCCGTTGAGAAATATGTGCAAGAGTCTCCGGAGCGCGAACGGCCAACTAATAAGATTGGCGAATTGATCATGCGACGTCTGAAGGAACTCGATAAAGTAGCCTATGTGCGTTTTGCATCGGTATATCTGGAGTTCGAAGACGTCTCGGAGTTTATGAATGAGCTGAAGACCCTGGTGCGCGCGCGGCAGGAACGAGTAATGAAGAGGCCGGGCGGTTAATTGCGGTGGTTTGAATTTTGAGGTCGGCTGATGCAGTTGTTGAATCCACTGGCGCTGTTCGGCCTCTTTGCCGTGACTGCGATGCTGGTCTGTTACGCATTTGAAAAGCGCAGCCAATGGTTCGTCCTGGGATTTGCTCTGTCCTGTATCCTGGGATCGGCATATGGGTTTCTGCAAGGTGCCTGGCCTTTTGGATTGGTAGAATTTGTTTGGGCCCTGGTGGCACTGCGCCGCTGGCGGATGATTGGGACTCGCTAAGAGAATCAAATGGTCAAGAATGTAGGTCCGGCCGGCCTGGAACGCATTGAACTGCATCGTCTGATGGAACGCGTTGGACGGCTCTTCTCGGTCTTACAGGAAGCTGCGCAAGAGCAAGTGCCGGCAATCGCCGGTGCCTGGGTGCCTCCGGTAGATGTTTGCGAAACATCCGACGCGGTCTGTCTCCGCATCGAACTTCCCGGCGTTAGCGCCAGTCAGATTAAGATTGGTTTGAGCAGCAACAAGGTCCGCATTTATGGAGAAAAGAAGAAACGAAATCCCAGGCAGCGAATCGTTTCACATCTTTGCTCTGAGCGCGGTTATGGCCACTTCAATCGGGTCGTCCCGGTGCGTTGGACGATCAGCGTGACAGACGCGAAGGCAGAACTGAGCAACGGTATGCTGTTGATTAACCTGCCCAAGATAAAGGACCGTCGCGGTTCGGAATTGAGGGTGCCGATTACTGAGACAGAACCGACATAGCGGAAAGAGAGAATCCCAAAGAGAAGTATGACAGACGTTATCAATGACGAAATCTCCGCAGTGCTGGAGCCGGCGGAAGCGGAGCAGCAGCTACAAATTCCTGACCAATTGCCGCTCTTGCCCTTGCGCGATATTGTGATCTATCCGTTCATGATCGTTCCTTTGTTCGTCTCTCGCGAGAAATCGATCCGCGCGGTCGATGAAGCATTAGGCCAGAACCGGATGATTCTCCTCACCTGCCAGAAGGATCTGGACAAAGAAGAACCTCGACAGGAGGATCTCTACGACGTCGGCACCGTAGCCGTGATTATGAGAATGCTGAAGCTGCCCGATGGGCGCATTCGCATTCTGGTTCAGGGAGTTTCGCGGGCTAGTGTCGAGTCAATCAACGCCACCGGTGAATTTCTGCAGGCCAAACTCCAGGTGATGACCGAGGTGCTGGCGCCTGAGCGTTCGCTGGAAGTTGAAGCGCTGATGCGTAATATTCGCACCTCGATGGAAAAGGCGGCGACTCTCGGCAAAAACGTCTCGCCCGAGGTAATGGCGATCATCGCCAATCTGGATGACGCCGGCCGCCTCGCGGACCTTTCTGCTTCAAACCTCGAACTAAAAGTGGACGACGCTCAGTCGGTGCTCGATATTGCCGACACTACGGCACGACTGCGGCGGGTCAACGAACTCCTCAATAAAGAAATCGAAGTGCTCACGGTCCAGCAGGAAATCAACACTCAGGCACGCGCCGACATAGATCGTTCTCAAAGAGAGTTTTATCTGCGGCAACAGATGAAGGCGATCCAGAACGAACTGGGCGAAGGGAACGAATTGGCTGAAGAGATCCAGCAGTTCCGGGACAAGATTGAAGCCGCGAAGATGCCCAAGCCGGCCGAAGAGGAAGCACTACGACAACTGAAGAAGCTCGAGCGAATGCATCCTGACGCGGCAGAGACGGCAACGCTGCGCAACTGGATGGAGATCATAACCGATCTTCCCTGGTCAAAATCTTCGAAGGACAATCTGGATTTGCATAAGGCTGAACGGATTCTGAATGACGACCACTATGGCCTGGAGAAAGTTAAGGAGCGCATCCTGGAAGCCCTGGCCGTGCGCAAGCTGAAAGAGAAACCCAAAGGGCCAATTCTTTGTTTGGTCGGTCCGCCGGGCGTAGGTAAGACGAGTTTGGGCCGATCAATCGCAAGGGCCCTGGGACGTAAGTTCATGCGGCTTAGTTTGGGCGGAGTCCATGACGAAGCCGAGATCCGTGGCCATCGCCGCACCTATGTGGGTGCAATGCCTGGCCGAATAATGCAGGCGGTGCAACAAGCCGGAACCAACAACCCGCTGATCATGCTGGACGAAATAGACAAGGTCGGCGCTGATTTTCGGGGAGACCCGTCATCCGCACTGCTGGAAGTGCTGGATCCGGAACAGAACAACAGCTTTCGCGATAACTACCTGGGGGTAACGTTCGACTTGTCGAACGTGATCTTCATGACCACAGCGAACATTCTGGATACTGTGCAGTCGGCTCTGCGAGATCGCATGGAAGTGATCCGGCTGGCCGGCTACACCGAAGAGGAGAAACTGGAGATAGCTCGGCGCCATCTATTGCCAAAACAGATGGAAGAGAACGGAGTCACCGGACGAGATATGAATATCTCGCGTAGCGCATTAACGGCCATGATTCAGCGTTACACGCATGAGGCAGGCTTACGACAACTTGAGCGCGAGATTGGTTCGATTTGCCGCAAGGTGGCTCGCCGAATGGGTGAAGGTCACAAGGGCGCCGTGCGGGTATCAGTGAATAACCTGCACGAGTTTCTGGGACCCCCAAAAATTATTCCGGAAGAAGTCTTGAAGAAGGACCAGATTGGCGTCGCGACCGGATTAGCATGGACCGCGGTGGGGGGCGATGTGCTCTTCGTGGAAGCCCTGCGCATGAAAGGCAAGGGCAATCTGGTTTTAACCGGACAGCTGGGCGAAGTAATGCGCGAGTCCGCCCAGGCCGCTTACTCCTACGCCAAGTCGCGCGCTCGAGAGCTTCAGATCGATCCTGAGGACTTTAGTAACTTTGATATGCACATTCACATTCCTGAAGGTGCGATTCCAAAGGACGGCCCATCCGCGGGCATCACGCTGGCAACTGCGCTGGTATCGGCTTTGTCTTTGCGCCCCGTGCGCAAGGATGTAGCCATGACCGGCGAGATCACTCTGCGCGGCAACGTGCTCCCTGTGGGCGGTGTCAAAGAAAAGGTCCTGGCAGCGCGTCGAGCCCGGGTGACGAAAATCATACTACCCGCGCAGAACCGTCGGGACCTCGACGAGGTGCCCAAGGAACTGTTCAAGGACATCCGGTTTGTATTTGTTGACAACATGAGACAGGTTTTTCGCGAGGCTCTGAAAGAGAAGGTGCCACCGGCTTTGACCTCCAGCCCGCGTCCGGCTCGTTTGCCACAGGCCGCCAGTGGACGTAGAAGTCTTTGATAGACGGGCGCGGAACTCAAGACAGAGCACGAGCTCAGGAAAAAAGCAGAGAGTCGATTCAAGCGCGTGGTTTAGTCGATCTCGGGGCAGAAACCATGAACTTCAGGCCGGTTTTTGGCAGGTAAGTGGTTTGACACCTCTTTGCTCGTGTGCTAACCTCGCGGCTCTGGTGGCTGGTTTTGAGCCACAAAATCCGGAACTTTTCCACGTTCCGTATTGTTTTAGTAGTGAATGCCGCAGCGCGACTCAAACGGTGGAAGTCGCAGTCGTGGATTCGCCCGAAGTAATACCAGAGGAGAACAACGATTGATGACCCGCAGCCCTCTTCGTTTAACTGCGAGCGCTTTTTTTGCCGCTGCAGTCCTTTTTATTCCAGCAATCGTCCAAGCCCAAATTCCCGGCGGCTCTTCCGCTCGTGATATTCAGACTGAAGTCCAGAAGACCGATCCTCGGGTGGATCAGGTTCTGGAGCGTGCGAACGATCATTTCCGTAAGGGCAAACTCAATCTTGAGGACAACAAGCGCGAACAGGCTCGCGATGAGTTTGACAAGGCCGTAGACGAGATTCTGATGTCCGGCCTGGACGTGCGCGCCAGCCAGAAACTGCAAACTGGTTATTTGGAATTGGTTGAGAAGATCTATCGTGAAGAAGTTCCCCTGATCCAGGCTTCGCCCCAGCAGAACGCGACTCCAGTTGTGGCGCAGGGCACGCCCAATCCGAAGGTTGAAACCGTAGAGGTTGCCCGGGTACAACCACCAAAGCAGGTTCTGATCGGCTTTCGACAACAGGGTTTCGATCCTTCGCCGCTCGATCCGCTCAGCAAGCTGATTCTCAACCCAACTGAGCAGAAAGTTTCAGGCGAACAGCTTGATGCGCTGGAGCAGGCAAAGAACTCGCTCGATTTCAACTTCACAATCAATCCGCTGATTCAGCAGTACATCAACTATTATCAGGGACGTGGCCGCTCTACCATGGAAGCGGGGCTGCGCCGCTCCGGTCGCTTCATGAAGATCGCGCGCGAGACGTTCCGGAGACAGGGAGTACCCGAGGACATTACATGGCTCGGCCAGGTGGAAAGTGCCTGGAGCCCGAAGGCGCGATCCTGGGCAGCCGCTTCCGGTCTCTGGCAGTTCGTTGGCGGCACCGGCACACAATATGGTTTGCGCCAAACGGCCTGGGTCGATGAACGCAACGGTATCGAAAAGCCGACGCAGGCAGCAGCCGAATATTTGAAGTTTTTGGCAAAGCGTTATAACGGCGACTGGCTGCTCGCCATGGCGGCTTACAATACAGGTGCTTTAAACGTAGACCGCGGCATCTCGCGCGCCGGTGTGGCAAACTACTGGCAGATTTATCCCTACATTGCGCAGGAAACCCGCAATTACGTACCCAACATTCTGGCCGTGATCCTGATTGCCAAGAATCCCGAGAAGTATGGATTCCGTGGGATCCGCCCGGAATCGCCCATTAGTTTCGAACCAGTGGTGGTTTCTTCGGCGACCAGTCTAAGATTGATTGCGGACGCTACTGATACCAGCGTCGATTACATTCAGGCATTGAATCCAGAGTTGAAGCGCGACACCACTCCGCGCGGCGAGTCTTACTCAGTTCGCGTGCCGGCAGGAAAAGGGAAGCAGGTAGCTTCGGTGCTCAAACGCGTTCCGGCTGAACGTCGTGATGTGGCGCGCGTAATCTCAGTCGTTCCCGGCGAAGACCTGCAATCGGTGGCCAATCGCACCGGCGTCAGCGTAGCGACTTTGCAAGCCATGAATAGCGGCGTTGACCTGAAAACTACAAATAAGTTGGTGGTTCCCAGCAGCGGGATTAAGTTGACGAACTGGCGTCGATCGCCGGGCGGACCAGAAGCGGCCAGCGCTGCAACGTTAACAAAGTTGAAGGCGCGCAAAGGCGACACGATTGCCAAGATTGCCGCGGCGCGGAAACTATCTGCAGACGAACTGGCGAGACTTAATGGCATCGGACCCAATGTCGAGTTGCAGGCGGGACAAGAGGTGAAGCTACCGAGCAGTCCGGCTCTCCTGAAACAGAGATGACTTAACTAGCCGATCAAGTCAATGATAAGCGTTCGCTTGACAGCGACCGCTAAAGAAATGGCGAGCGCGCTTCGTTAGAGGCGCGCTCGGTCTGTTTTACGCGGCACAGACTCTAAGTCTGTTCGCACTTACCAGTGATGATAGCGATACAAGTAACAGACTGAAGTCTGTGCCACTGAACTCCCATGCTTTTCCGCACCCAGTCCGCGGCCGTCTATGGCATCGACGCCAACCTTGTCGATGTTGAGGTCGATCTGACTCCGGACACGCCTGCATCGGTGACCATTGTCGGCTTGCCGGACCTTGCGGTGCGTGAATCTCGAGAGCGTATTCGCGCGGCCATCAATAACAGCGCCTTCTTCTTTCCGTTTCACAAGACCACGATTAATCTGGCGCCTGCGGACGTTCGCAAAGAGGGGGCGAGTTTCGACTTGCCGATAGCGCTGGGCATCCTCGGCGCCAATGGCGACCTCGGCGATACGCAGCACTTAACCGACATTCTTTCCGTCGGAGAGTTGTCTTTGGATGGTCGGGTGCGGCCTATTCGGGGCGCATTGTCAATCGCCCTTCGCGCGCGACAGTCGCAGACTAAACATTTGCTATTGCCGGATGAAAACGCAAAAGAAGCCGCGGTAGTTTCGGATGTCAACGTCTACGCAGTCACCGATCTGCGTAACGCGGTGGAGATGATTGCGGCGATTAGATCTGAGAACCCGCCCGAGCCTCTGCGCGTCGATCCTTCGCATATCCTCATCAACGATGATTATTACAGCGTAGACTTTCGCGAGGTGCGCGGCCAGCAAGCCGCGAAGCGAGCGCTGGAGGTTGCCACCGCCGGGGGCCACAATATCCTGTTAATTGGACCGCCAGGCTCAGGCAAGACCATGTTGGCCAAACGTCTGCCCACGATTCTGCCGCCGCTGGAGTTCGAAGCCGCGCTGGAACTAACCAAGATTCATTCAGTCGCCGGGCTGACGGGCCGGGCCGGCCTGATTACTCAAAGGCCTTTTCGCTCCCCTCATCACACGATCAGCGATGCGGGATTGATAGGCGGCGGCGCGCTGCCAAGGCCAGGTGAAGTCTCTCTGGCCCATCAGGGCGTGTTGTTTCTCGATGAACTACCGGAATTCGATCGGAGCGTTTTGGAAGTTCTGCGTCAGCCGCTCGAAGATCAGAAAGTGACCATCAGTCGCGCGGCGATGTCGCTCACATTCCCAGCCTCTTTCATGTTAGCGGCCGCGATGAATCCTTGTCCTTGCGGCTTTTGGAACGACCCGACCCGCGAATGCCGCTGCACGCCTTTGCAGATTCAACGCTACGTCGGACGCATCTCCGGCCCGCTGCTGGATCGCATAGACATTCACATCGACGTGCCCGCCGTGCGTTTCCGCGATCTAACAGGGGATCCACCGCCAGACGCAGAGGATTCAGCCGCAATTCGCCGGCGGGTGATCAGTGCTCGCCAGCATCAGGCTAAGAGGCTGTCATCCGACGGGATTTTTTCCAACGCAGCGATGACGCCCCGTTTGATTCGCCGCTTTTGCCGGATTGATGCCGAAAGCGAAACCATGCTCGAACGCGCCATGACCCGTCTGGGTCTGTCGGCGCGCGCTTACGATCGCATTCTCAAGGTCAGCCGCACGATCGCAGACCTGGAAGATTCTGACCAGATTCAATCCGCACATGTCTCCGAAGCAGTGCACTATCGCTCACTCGACCGCACTTACTGGACCTGACCGACCTGCATCATGTTGATCCTCACTGAAGGCATGACTGCGCGGCGGAGCGCGGAACCGGGTCTGAAATGATCGGACACTTAACGAAGCGCGAAATGTATACTATTCTCCATCAGGCTTAACCATTCAGTTTTTGGAGAGTCCAATGAAGCAATGCCCGACGTGCAATCGTACGTTTGACGATACTATGAGTTTTTGTCTGGTGGATGGAACGATTCTGTCTGCCCCATTCGACCCACACGTCACTCACCAGAATGCCGCCGCCCGTCAGACCGATCCAGCTCCGACCGAGATTTTGCAATCAGCTGTGAATATCGCCGACCCAACTCCAACACGGCAAAAAGAAAGAGAACCGTCGCTTCTTCCGCCAACGGTTGCGAGCTCCGGTATACCTACTCAAGCGGAGATCTCCGCAGCTGCGCCGCAGGCCTACCCTTCGACCCAGGAGGTGACAGCCCGCTCGGTCATGAATACGATCAAAGCCCCTCCTCCCGAGCAAATCGGAAATGATCCCAGGATGGCATTTGCGGTTGAATCAGCCGCGGTCAACCATTTCACCCCAACTCAGAGTACCGGAGGCAAACGTTGGGCGATGATCGCCGCCGGGGTGCTTGCGGTCATTGTTATCGGAGCAGTTGTCTGGTTTATTCGCGGCACTAAAACGAAAACGGGAACAGCGGCCGCGGCACAATCACAAGAGGCCAAGGCAACTGACAATAAGGCTGTACCAGGCGGGCAATCCTTTATAGAGAACCTTAGTGGCACGCCGATAGAGATGGTCTACGTTTCCGGCGGAACGTTCTTAATGGGATCCCCGCTTTCAGACGCCGAACGGGACAAGGATGAGGGACCGCAAGCTGAGGTGACGGTGCAAAACTTTGATATGAGTAAGTACGAAATCACGCAGGCGCAATATAAGGCGGTAATGGGAAGCAATCCATCAAGTTTCAAAGGTGACGATCTTCCTGTCGATAGTGTCTCTTGGGCCGAGGCGGTCGAGTTTTGCCGCAGGTTATCAAAGACGACCGGTCGCGAATATCGCTTACCGACCGAAGCCGAGTGGGAATATGCCTGTCGCTCAGGGACGAAGGGGCCGTATCCGGGCAACATTGAAAGTTTGATGTGGTATGACGCTAATTCAGGGAATCAGACACACCCTGTGGGTCGAAAGCAGCCGAATGGATTCGGGCTTTACGATATGAACGGAAACGTTTGGGAGTGGTGCCAATCTAAATATGCGCCTTATCCTTACCGGGCTGACGACGGCCGGGAAGATTTGAACAGTACGGATGCCAGAGTGATGCGGGGTGGTTCATGGCGAAGTCCTGCGAAGGGTTGCCGTGCTTCTTACCGGCGCCGCGTGCCACCCGACGATCGAACGATTGGATTTCGTATAGTGCTGCCGGCACAATAGAATCTCAGATCTTTTTGAGTTGCCAAATCTGGCATGTCACGCGCATTAATGAGTAGTGTCCTAATAGCGTATTGCTGAGAGCTGACTTGCGCGGGGCACTAGCCCGACCGTAAGGGAGGGCTCAAAATTCGCCGTAATGGAGCCCTCCCTTACGGTCGGGCTAATGCCCCGGCGCGGCAACACATTATTAGGACACTACCAACTCAAAAG
>WNFP01000537.1_pt1 | contig 32567 bp, 28 predicted proteins | sample 5400201 | NCBI WGS metagenome assembly WNFP01 (sample SAMN13153355, study PRJNA577476) | soil metagenome | isolation source: 115 cm saprolite under Madrone tree | place: USA:California | collected 2016-06-14 | reverse complement strand
TGCCATCGCAAGAGGGCGTGATCACTGCACCAATCGGGCAAGGGGAGTTCCCCAGCGGTCCGGTGCTGAACGAGGTCAGCTCCCCAAACTCGTATTGGCCGGGCAGCCCCAAGTCCCAGTTGCGGTAAAGGATGCCGTAGTTGCCGCTACCACCAAATTTCAGGGCGTGACGTCCCACGGTATATGTCACATTGTCCTGCAGCGACCAGCGGTCCTGAGTGAAAGCAACAACCTGGCCGCCTTCGCCGGGGCCAATGATATAATTCAGGCAGCCAGCCGCTCCATTGTCAATAAAAGCTTGGGGGACCGTTTGCATGGCCGGATTGCCTTCGATAGACGGGTTGAAGAACCGATTGTGAGAGAAGTTTAGCTCGTTCGCAAGGCGGGCGTTGTAGGTGTGCGTTTCGATGAGCGCCAGATTGTGCTGATTCTGGATGACCGTGTTAGGAATGCCGCCACCATTCGCCTGCAGGCCGCCCCCGCCAAATGTGTCCACGAAATTAAGCCGGGAAATGTTGGCCACAAAACTGAGCCTGTCTGAGGTACTGAAGTTCTGATCCAATCGGCCGTAGTAGCTGTCCGTCGTGGTGGTTTGCGGGTCCGAGAAGGAAAGGCATCCTACCGTGTTGGTGCCGCCGGTTACAAATACCGGTCCCGCATCAACGCTTAGTGGGCAACGCGAGTCAGAAGTCCTTGGAGGATACGCGGCGAGAATTTGCTGGCCGATCGGCCCGGCATTCGCCTTCGCGAAATTAAGCGCCGTACTGGTGGGCACGAAAGTGTTTGCAGCGGTGACCCCCTGCAGCAATTTGAACCGATCGTAAGCAAAGAAAAAGAAAGTCTTGTCCTTGCGGATGGGGCCGCCAACAGCCCCGCCAAACTGGTTCTTGATGTATTTCGGCCTCTTGGGAAGGAGGGCCACGTTCGGGTCTGTTTTCTGGGCGGCGAGCGCAGCATTGTAGTCCCGGTTATAGAAAAAGTCATTGGCGTTCAGGGTCGCATTGCGGTTCTGCTCATAGAGCGCGCCATGAAACTGGTTTGCACCGGATTTCTGGTTGGCGGTGACGAGGGCCCCCGCGCCACGGCCGTATTGGGCGCCCATGACGTTGGTAAGGAGAGTAAAATCCTCCACGGACTCTAGGGGCGGGTTGATATTTATAGCGCCAGCACTAAAGTTGTTATTGTCCTCCGTGCCATTAAGTATGTACGAGGTGCCGGCCTCCCTGGCCCCGCCGGACGTCGGCGACATGTCCAGCCCCGGGCTTACCGAGGGGGCCATAAATGGAAGGACGTCAAAAATGTCGCGGTCGACCAGCGCGGCATTCTCGATGGTCTTGGCGTCTACTGTGAATCCGAGATCAGAGGTCGCCGTCTGCACCAGCGGAACTTCGGCGGTCACTTCGACCAGTTGCGAGGTCTTGGCCAATTCCAACTGACGATTGAAGGGGACGACTTGGCTAGCCTCGACGACGATTCCCGAAGCTCTGACCCCAGCAAAGTTGGCAGCCTTAATCTCAAGGGTATAGGTTCCGGGCGGCACCAGTGCGAAACGGTATGAACCATCGGATCCCGTCGTGGTGGTCTGAGAGATGTTCGTTCCTGCATTTGTAATGGTCACAGTCGCGCCTGGCACTACCGCGCCCGTCGGGTCAGTGATCGTGCCGGTGATGACGCCTTGCACGGATTGAGACCACGCCACACCACTGCCGGCCAGAATCATGAGGAAAGCAGCAAGACAAACAAAGAAAGTTCCCTTTCTCACACTACACCCCCTGAATTTAGAAAGCTGATTGAGGATTTTGCAAACCACCACAGGGCCCCGTATCTCTCGACGATTTAGGATTTCGTCACCTCAGCCGCGCCGGGGATCACAGGCGAAGCCACTCATTTGCGCGTATTGAATAACCGCCGGAAGCGTTTGTCAAGCATAAAGTTAGACGGACCTGAGATAAACTTTAGATAAAGCTAAATCGATTTTATGCGCTAAAGGGTTGAGAACGAACGCGCTTCGCGTCGCCAATTTAATGTCTATAATGCGCACCGGTAGCGATTCTCGCGCCCGCGGGAGGAAAGCCTGTTTGCGGAGTTAAACGTCTGACGCCTGGCAGCCAGCAGAGCAAAAAGTTTTAGCGCAGCATCGAGCGCTTGGACGGGCATCGCCCCGGCAGTACACTGAACGATGTCTCGCACAGGTCGGAGGGCTTCGATGAGGCTCCATGCAGTACTGGCGCTTGCTGCGGCTTGGCTTGCTGCTACCAATTCCTACTCCCAGTCTCAACCTCCCAACTCAGTCCAAAACGAGCAGGCTGAGCGTGAGGCAGCGAAGCGCCAACTGAGCCAGGTGCTTGAGCACGATCCCAACAACAAGGAAGCATTGTTCGGGCTTGGGCGGCTGATGGCCGACGAGGGCGATTTTTCGTCCGCTGGCGCGCTATTTGGAAAGTACGTTGTGATTTCGCCCGCTGAGCCGGGGGCCTGGGCTTACCTGATGCGCTGCGCCGTGAGGGTAGACGATCCGAAAAGGGCAGCCGAGGCACAGCGCCAAATCGAGACCTTGGCACCGACCAACCTCGCTCTGCACGCGCAAGCTGCCTGCTGGCTGGCCGGTTCAGCATTCCGCGAAGTGACAAACAAAGAGTTCGAACTGGTTATGTCTCTCGCACCCTCCCAAGGCAAGGGCGGGAGTCTCTGGTTCTCGCGTTTGGGACAATGCTATGAGAGGGCGAAGGACTCAACCAGGGCTGCACGGGCTTTCCAGGCGGCGATAAACCTCGATTCGGATACGCAGGGCCATTACTTCCAGCTTGCGCATCTGTACGCCAGCGAGGGCCTGGCTGGCCCTGCTTCGGAAACAATGACTCATGCGGTCGCGCACTTCCCTCAGTCGGTGCTGACTCGCGTCGAGGCCGGAAGTATTGAGTTAGAGGACGGCAATCCAGAGCGGGCCTTGGAAATACAGCGGCAGGCCGCCAGCCTTGACCAACAGTTCCCCGGAGTGCTGTCACTGTTGGGAAGGATTCAGCTGGCGCAGCGGCGTTATCCCGAGGCGGTCGCCACTTTGGAGCAAGCTGCCAAACTTGCGCCCGCAGATGCAGGGGTCCATTTCTACGCAGGCCAGGCGTGGATGAAAGCGGAGCAAGGAACAGAACGCGCGCTCGAGCATTTCAAACGCTCGCTAGAGCTGGATGCGAACCGCCCCAGCACGTATTACTGGCTCGGTTCGCTGTACTTTTACCGCAAGCACGATTATCGGACAGCAATGCAATACCTCGAGCAAGCAGTGGGGCGGTCGCCGGATATGGAAGCCGCTCACCAGATGCTCATCCAGGCCTACAAAAGATTGGGCGAAGATGAAAAGGCCTCGGATCAGCTCCGGCACTATCGGGAGATGGTTCAACAAAGAGCCAAAGCCGAGGCTCCGAAATGACGGTTCTACGACTGGTCCAGGCTGGGGCCCTGGGCCTTCTGGCAGCGGCGACAGGCGGGGTAGATCCGATTCGCTTTGAGGACCAGCCGGCGCCGCAGTTCGTTACTCGCACGGGGCGCACTGCGCGTAAGTACTTGCCGCAGACGATGGGCGGAGGAGTCGCCGTCTTCGATTACAACAACGATGGTGTGCTGGATATCTTCGTCGTGAACGGCGCGAGGATGCCCGGCCTGGTGAAAGAAGGTCCGCAATACGCGGATCGCCTCTTTCGTAACAACGGCGATGGCACTTTTACAGACGTGACGGAAAGAGCCGACGTGATGGGCGAGGGTTTCAACATTGGTGTAGCCATCGGCGATTACGATAACGACGGCCTTGAGGACATCTTCGTGGCTGGCGTAGGCCGGAACACCCTCTATCACAACAATGGAGACGGGACGTTCACCGACGTCACTGAACGCGCCGGTCTAGCACGCCCGGACCCTCAGTACGACCGAGCCGGTTTGCGAGAAGGGCGGCCTGCCGGACTTCTGCTATCCGCGAGCTTACGCCGGCGTGCCGAACTCGCTGTTCCACAACAACGGGGACGGCACATTTACGGACGTATCTGCCGCCTCCGGGATTCGCAAGAACATTGGCAAGGGCATGGCAGTAACCGCAGCCGACTTCGACGGCGACGGCTGGCCGGATTTGTTTATCTCGAACGACACGCTTCCTAACAGCTTGTTCCTGAACCAGCACAATGGCACGTTCAAAGAGTCCGCAATAGAAAAAGGCGTTGCGTATACAGAGAACGGCGCCGCCATCTCTGGGATGGGAGTAGACGCTCGCGACATCGACAACGACGGCCTCCCGGACATCTTCGAGACGGCATTGCTCAACGAGACCATGCCGCTGTTCCGCAATTTGGGCGAGGTGGGCTTCGAGGAGATCACGTTCGCAAGCGGTGTGGCACACGCCTCGCTGGCGAAGACCGGGTGGAGCAACGGGATCTACGATTTCAACAACGACGGCCGCAAAGACCTATTCGCCGCCTGCGGCCACGTGATGGATGCCGAGGGCAGTCTGCATGCCACGGTGCCCCAGACCAACATTATCTTCGCGAATCTGGGCGACCAGAAGTTCGCCGATGTCTCTGCGGAGGCCGGCGTGGCGCTTGCCCGGAGGGGCGTGCACCGCGGCGCCGCCTTTGGCGACCTGGACAACGATGGCCGCATCGACGTGGTCCTTACGGAGCTCGACGGCCCGCTGCGAATCCTGCGCAACGTGAGCCCAACAGCTAATCATTGGCTGCTCATCCGCACCATAGGAACGAAGAGCAACCGCGACGGCATCGGCACGCGCATTCGTCTAGTGACGCAACACGGCGTCCAATACAATGCCGTCAGTACGAGCGGCGGCTACGCCAGCAGTTCTGATGTGCGCGTTCATTTTGGACTTGGTCGCCGGGTGCTGATACAGGAACTTGAGTTATTTTGGCCCAGCGGTACGCATCAAGTTCTCAAGAACGTGAAGGCCGATCAGTTGCTCACAGTGCGTGAGCCGTAAATAGATTCGGGAGCGGACGACTACTTTGGGGGGTAGCATGCAAGGTTCTCTACGAAGAGTCCGCTCCGCGGCTGACTAGGTTAGGATATTCCTCAGGTGTTCTGGTGATGCGATGGAGGACGATGCTGACGCGGCGGGCTTTTGCCAAGAACAGCGCACTGTGCGGCGGTGCACTGCTGTCCGGATTCCAGCGACTTGTTTGGCCAATGCCAAGCCTGGGCTCGCCGCAATATCCGTCCGGCGATCCGTTTTCGGGCGGCCAGCAGCTTGGCGTGGCGGAATTCCTCCACGAAGGGCAGGCGCCTGCGCAAACGCTGATGGGAGAGGAACTCGATGGCCGTATGTACACCGACCTGGCGAGCCTTTCGTTGCAAGACACGGCGACGCCGGCGGAAAAGTTCTATATCCGGACGCGAGCATCGAAGCTCTTGCCTGATACCAAATCGTGGCAGGTGCGTGTCGAGGGATTCTCGGAAAAACCTCGAACTCTGACGCTTGAATATCTGAGAAAAGCGGCCAAGCCGATGGGTCTGCACTTGATGGAGTGCGCGGGGAACGTGCAGCAGGCGCATTTCGGGATGATTAGCGTTGCAAGTTGGGCAGGAGTCCCTCTTTTGGAAATTTTTGAAAATACTGGAGCGAAACCCCGAGGGCCGCGTGCTTTGATTACTGGGTTCGATCAATACGCCGCAAAATCGGTGACCTCCATTCCGGGCGCGAGCTGGGTTTTTTCATTGGACGAGCTTCGGAATGCGCGGGCCTTCCTGGCTACGGAAATGAATGAATCACTGCTGACATCCGACCACGGCGCGCCGGTGCGTCTGGTGGTTCCAGGATGGTACGGTTGTACGTGCATTAAGTGGGTGACGCACATTGCGCTGGTGACCGAAACCGCGGAGGCGACTTCGCAGATGCGGGAGTACGCGGGAAGAACTCACCAGCGCGGCCTGCCGACACTGGCGCGTGATTTTCAGCCGGCAACGATTGATCCAGCGGCCATGCCTATTCGAGTGGAGAAATGGCTCGTCGAAGGAAAGATCAAATACCGGGTCGTGGGGTTCGTGTGGGGCGGAACTGCTCCGGTTAAGAATCTCATGATTCGCTTCAATCCGGAGGAGGATTATGTCCCCGTGGATAGCTTCGCTCAGACTAAGAATGATCCCTGGACGTTCTGGACGCACGCATGGTCGGCCAAGGAGCCGGGAACATACTCGATTCGCTTGGCCATCAAAGATCCTGGCGTTCGAACGAGGCGGCTGGATTCGGGATACTATGTGCGCACGGTCGAGATTGCGGAAGTATGAGTTGGTTTTCTCCGTAACGATGAAGACACCGAGGTGAGTGCGTGAAGCGAGTTGCGTGGTTAGCCTTTTCATTTCTATTGGGCGTCAATCCGGGCGTGGCTTCGCCAGCGCAACAATCACCTCATGAGGGGCACTCCAGTACAGGCCCGGTCCCACTGGAAATTCTGCAGCGGCCCGTCACGCTACGCACTGGTATTGGCGAGCTTCATGAAAAAGTGTCCACACAGTCGGCGGAGGCCCAGTCTTTCTACGATCAGGGACTTTCCTACCTGCATTCCTATGTTTGGATTGAGGCGGCGCGTTCGTTTCACCAGACCTTGCGCGTGGACCCAAACCTGGGGATGGCTTACCTCGGCCTGACGGATGCCTTTATCGGTTTGCACGACATTGGGACAGCGCGAGCCACGTTCGAACGCGCAAAAAAACTCGAGAAAGGAATGAGCGAACGCGAGCGGACGTGGCTGTCGATCCGCGAAAGCGAACTTGAGTTTGCGCAGGACCCGGAAAATCCCAATAGTTACCCTGCCTACCGCAGATCGATCAACCAGGCGCTGAAAACGAACCCCAACGACCCCTGGCTGTGGATCCAACGTGGATTGGCGGACGAGGCTAGTCCGTTCACTCATGGCCAGGTTGCCAGCGTGGACGCACTCGCGTTTTACAGAACCGCACTGGCGCTGGCGCCGGGGAATCTTGCCGCGCATCACTACAGCGCTCATGCTTACGAAAACATGGGGCGGATGAAGGACGCGCTCGAAGAGAGCGCCCTCTACGCGCGGCTGGCTCCGGCGATTCCGCACGCGCATCACATGCACGGTCACGCGCTCATGCGAAGCGGGCGCACCGAAGAAGCGATCGCCGAATTCCTGAAAACGAAAGAACTAGAGGAAAGTTATTACCAGACGGAGAAAATCCCTGCACGCTACGACTGGCACCACGCGCACAACCTCACGTTGCTGGCGATGAGCTACCAGTCGCTGGGGCAAATGAAATCCGCCGAGGCACTTTTTCACGAGACATTTTCCTCGCCTGCGTATACGGATTTTCTAGAGTACAACCGCAAGTGCTGGCCGGAGTTTCTGCTCAGCCGCGGACGGTTTCAGGAGGCACTGGACGCCGCACAGGAATTGGCAAAGAGCGAGTGGCCGCTGCCACGCCTTGCGGGGCATACTTTGGCTGGCGAAGCTCTGCTTGGAATGGGTTCGGTTACAGATGCTCGCGAGGAAATGACGCTGGCAGAAAGAGAAACCGAACGGCTCCCCCCTGGAGCGGTCGCTGCACTCCCCTACCCCGCGGTGCTTCGAGCCGACATTCTCTTGCAGGAGAAGAACACGGCTGAGGCTGAGCCACTTGCAACGGACGTCGCCAAATCCATCCAAGCGATGCCCGGTCCCGACGCATGGATTGCCGCGCAATTCGAACTGGAATCCATCGCGCGCAGCGCTCGCAATGCCGGCGACTGGCAGCTAGCTGGCTTCCTGGCCCGGCAGATGATACTGCACAACCTGAATTACGCGGGAGGCCACTTTGCGTATGCCCTGGCCGCAGAGCACGCCGGCAATTCCGCCGAAACGCGCCAAGCGCTTGCGACTGCTGAAAGGCTCTGGGGCAAGGCCGATCGCGATTTGCCGGAACTCCAACAAATTCACAAACAACTTGCCGCAGGACGCTGAGCTGATGTGTCTGGGTTACATGAATCGGCACGAAGGCAGGCGCACGAAATCCGTATACTCTGAAGGGCTGATGTTTTTGCCGTTGAAAACTACTCGGCCGCGTAGACGGTGCGACCGCCGACAACGGTGCGAAGGACGCGTGTTTTGGTGAATTGAGCAGGAGGGACTTTGGTGAGGTCGTTGGAAAGAATGACGTAATCGGCGTACTCGCCCGGTTTCAACTCACCCTTCTTACCCTCTTCGAACTGCGCGTAGGCGGAACCTGAAGTATACGCGCGAATGCAATCTTCGAGCGAGACCTTCTCCTGCGGCTCCCAGCCGTTTTTCGGACCGCCATCGGGACGTTCGCGCGTTACGCAAGCATACAAACCGCGAAACGGACTAATGGGTTCTACCGGATAGTCCGTTCCAAAGGCCAGTGGCACGCCGTTCTTGAGCATCGTGGACCATGCATAGGCGCCTTTGATCCGCTGAGGCCCGATGCGGTCCTCCGCCCAACGCATGTCCGTGGTCTGATGTGAGGGCTGCATGGAGGCGATTACCTTGAGTTGAGCGAAACGCACGAAGTCCAAGGGCTCGACAACCTGCGCATGTTCGATGCGGTCGCGGCGATCCCGAGGGCCGTTGGCTTTGAGCACGGCCTCGAAGACATCCAGCGCAATGCGATTGGCGCGGTCGCCGATGGCGTGGAAGGAGAGCTGGAAACCACCCCTGTCGCGTTCGATGGCCATGACGCGCAGTTTTTCCGGATCGTTGATGAGGATTCCGGTGGTGGAAGGATCATCGGAATATGGCTCCAGCATTGCCGCCGTGCGCGAACCCATGGCTCCATCCAGGAATGCTTTCAGAGCGCCTACCTTCAACCACGGATCCCTCGTGCCGCCCTGAGCCTGCATGTTCTGCAATTCGTTGAGCGGCAGATTGAACGGCAGCCACTCCGTGATGCGCACGGTGAGTTTGTCTTCCTCTTTGAGCTGCTTGTAAACCTGAAAATCCTCCCAAGCCGAATTGTCCTGTACGGAAGTGACGCCATTCCTGGCGACGTTTTGGAGGACCATCTCGATGCCCTTGCGTCGCAGATCGACAGGCGGATCAGGAATCCGCACTTTGACCAGCGACATCGCCGCGTCTTCTTTCAACATACCGGTGGGCTCGCCGAGCGCATCATGCTCGATCTCGCCCCCTGGCGGATTGGGAGTGTGTTTGTCGATCTCCGCGCTCTTTAGCGCGAGAGAATTCGCGACCGCCACGTGGCCGGAGACATGCGTAAGGATCACGGGATTTTTGGGCGCGACGGCATCCAGTTGCTGGCGATTCGGAAATCTCTTTTCCGGCCAGATAGTGTGATCCCAGCCGCCTCCGGTAATCCATTCACCTGGCTTGTGACGCGCGACGGCATCGGCGACGCGCTTCTGCATTTCCTCCGGTGAAGGCACGCCCGTCAGCGGGACGGAGAGTTCTTCCGCGCCTGCGCCGCCGAGATGCACGTGCGCGTCATTGAAGCCGGGCATCACGAATCGGCCTTTGAGATTGACGCTCTCAACGCCTTCCTGGCCGCCGCCGCAGTCCGTGAGCACATGATCCATCTTGCCGATGCAACTGATTCTCCCCTCGCTGACCGCCATAGCCTCCGCCCACGGATGCTCTGGATCATTCGTGTAAATGCGTCCATGAGTGTAGTAGGAAGTCGTTGGCAATTTTTGCGCCGCGCTCGTTTTCGCGTGAAATGGTGCAACGCAAGCAACAACAAGCAGGAGAATCCAGACGAGCAATTGAATGCGATTCGTCCGGATCTTCACTGTGCTTTGTCCTCAGCAACTCCGGAAATTCCCAGGACTGTAAGGAGTGCCCGCTTCAAACCAGTCTCACGGCCATCGGAGTCGTACCACTCCTGAAGCGAGTGCGCACCTCCGCCGCTGCCTCCAGCGCCGATGGAGATGGCATCGATTCCGAGCGAGAGCGGGATATTGGCATCGGTCGAAGAACGCTCGATGCGGGACTGATTGCCGACAATCTCATCGGCGGCACGAAGCGCAGCCAGCAAGGGCGAATCCGCGGACAATTCCCCGCCTGGACGGCTGCCGAGCAATTCAACCTTCCACTCCAGTTTCCCCTTGGAATGGTCGCGCGACGATTCCATCTCGTCCCGAACGCCGGCGATGACGCACTCGCGAAGGGCGGATTCGAGGCGTGTCAGTTCGTCCTCGCTCTCCGAGCGAATGTCGACTTTCAAGCGCGCCTCGTGAGGAACGGAATTCACTGAGGTGCCGCCTTCGATTTGGCCAATGTTGAACGTAGTGCGCGGACTGGCGGGAACCTTGGTGTTGATGAAGCGCACGGAACCGCGCACCAGAGCATTGATGGGATTGGGCATGCCGAAGTCAGACCAGCTATGGCCGCCCGGGCCGGTGATTAGGGCTTCGAGCCGTCGCGAAGCCAGCGCTTTCGTAGTTACATGATCAGTGCCGGAGCCATCGAGGACAACGATTCCTTTTAATTTTCCGCCGTAGGCATCCACCACCGCTCGCATGCCGCGCAGATTGCCTTCGCCCTCTTCCCCGACGTCGCCGACGAAGAGAACCGTGCGCTGCGGCTTGACGTGCGCGAACTGCAGGGCGCGCGCCATAGCTAATAATGCCGCCACGCCGGTGCCATTATCGGAAATTCCGGGTGCGGTCATGCGGCTGCCGTCGCGGTGAACCTTCACGTCCGTGCCCGGCGGAAAAACGGTGTCCAGGTGGGCCGCAACGACGACAATCTCCTTTTCATTCGCGCCACGCAGTTCCCCGATGACATTGCCGCTCTTGTCGATCTGCACAGCCAGGCCAGTTTCGCCCAGCAACTCTTTGACTACCGAGGCACGCTGCGCTTCCTGAAATGGCGGCGCGGGAATTTCCGTGATACGCACCTGCTGGTCGTTGACCCAGGAAATGTTTGGTGTGAACCAATCGAGAGCGGCGCGGACTCGCGCGTTGTCAGTGAGCCGGGAACTTTGGGCCTGTCGAGGCGGGCGGGGAGAAGCAACGGAGCGAACCGGCATAGTCAGAAGGATAACGCAAACGAGGGCGTGTTTCACCGTCGGCTTAGGACATGGTTTCCGGCTCAATTGCGTGCGGCCTCGGTGCACAGTGCGAAAACTTCCGCATCGGAAAGGACCCGCGGAGATTGCTTAGCAGCGTCAAAGATGCGCGTGACAGTGGCATCGTCAGCGGGAATGCGGTGCTTTTCCAGCCAGAACAGCACGTTGGACTTTCCGCTCATCGGGCCGATCTCAATCACCTGGTCGAGGCCGAAGAGATGCGCGGGCACGCCGCTGTAAACGGCGTTGGCGAGCTCGAGATCATTTTTTCGGAAAGCTTTGATGAGCGCTGCAGCGTGAACTCCCGTCGCGGTGCGAAACGCGTCATGGCCCACGACGGGATAGTTCGGCGGAATCGAGGTATGGGTAGCCTTAGCCACTTTTTCGCAATACTCCTTAAGCCGCGAGAGATCCTGTTGAATGAGGCCCATGAGGCGAAGATTGACGAGCATCAATTCCATGGGGGTGTTGCCAACGCGTTCACCGAGGGCATTTGCGGCGGCGTGAACCTGGTGTGCGCCGCCAGCCACAGCCGCAAGCGAATTCGCGATCGAAAGCCCGCGATCGTTGTGGCCGTGCCAGTCGATGCGAATTTTTTCGCCGGATGGTTTCACGACCTCGTCGACGGCGAACTTCACAAGGTTGAACGCACCATTTGGCGTGGCGTGGCCGACGGTGTCGCAGAGAACAATGGCGCGCGCACCGTTTCGAATGGCCGCGGAGTACAACCGCTTCATGGTATCGGGATCAGTGCGAATGGTGTCTTCCGTGACATACATGGACGGAAGTCCGTTCTCGACCGCGAACTTTACTGCTTTTTCGGTAGTGCGTTCGAGGTGATCGACCGTCCAATCTTCCACCAGCCGGCGGATGGGACTGCAGCCGAGAAATGTAGCGGCTTCAATCGGTATGCCCACGCTCTGCGAAATTTCGACAATCGGACGAATGTCATTTTCATGCGTGCGCGCCGCGCAATTGGGCTTGATTTTCATCCGGTGCGTGGCGATTTCCCGTGCCAGTGCTTTGGTATGCGCAAAGGCACGCGGCCCTGCGCCAGGCAATCCGATATTGACTGCGTCGATTCCAAGCGCTTCCATCAGATGCAGGATTTCGATTTTTTCTTCAATGCTGGGGTCGAATACGGATGGATTCTGCAAGCCGTCGCGCAGCGTTTCGTCATCCAATAGGACGCGCGTGCCGGACGGAATCGCCGGCGGCGTCGCGGTGTTCCAGTCGTAGATCCATTCGTTCTGCGGCACGGCGGGCCTCGATTGCTGCTAAATCATAAGCTCTAGTTGCGCAAAGTGTAGCTCTGCGGCTGCTGCGCGGGATCTGGTCGGTAAAGCGTCTTGCAGAATTCGCAGCGGTAGATTTCCGCTTTCGAACCAATGACCGCCGCGATTTCCTTGGGATAATCGTAGTAGCGCTTCAAATGGCCGTTGCAGAGCTTGCCCTTTTCATCTTTTTCATCGCAGGCGCGCTGCCGAGGCTTGCGCGTTTTGATTTTCGGTAAAGCGGCAGTCTCTTCAGGCATGGAGCTCCTCTCTACAATCCGTGGTTGCGGAAAAACGTTTTCATCGCGCTGCGGGCGTTTCGCAACTTTGTGCCGATACCAGCCGAAAACTCAAATTGGAGAAAAGCATCCGCGGCGCACTCCAGGTCCGAACCGTAACGGTACCACCAGGGTTTTTCGCTTCGCGGCAGGCCATCGACATCAATATATTTCATTTGAACCGTCTCGAGCAGTCCGGCCTTCCCATGCGTGCGGCCCCAGCCACTCGTGCCACAGCCGCCATGCGGCGCTTCCGCAATGCCGAAATAGCTGATGGCATCGTTTACCATGACTGCGCCGGCTCGGAGTTCCCCTGCCAGCGCCATCCCTCGAGCCTTGTCCTTTGTCCAGATGCTCGCCGCCAGCGCAAACGGTGAATCGTTGGCCTGCGCAATCGCTTCCTTTGCATCCTTCACAACTTGAATCGCCAGGATTGGCCCGAAGGTCTCTTCTTGAAATAATTTCATGGTGGAATCGACGCCAGTGATGACCGTGGGTTCGAAAAAATTGGCCCCAAGCTCCGGGCGCGCGCTGCCGCCACACAGAACACTGGCCCCTCGCGAGACGGCATCATCGACTAAATCGATCATGCGCCGCACATGCTGGGGCCGAATAAGCGGGCCGACGTCGGTCGCGGGATCGCTGCCAGGACCGATGCGCAGCTTTTTGGTTTTTTCCATGCAGAGCGCTACAAATTTCTCCGCGACGGCCTGCTCGACAAACAACCGTTCCACGGAAAGACAGACCTGGCCACAGTTCGTGTAGCTGCCCCAGACAGCGGCGCTTGAGGCCACGTCCAGGTTCGCATCCGCCAACACGATCATGGCATCTTTGCCGCCAAGTTCGAGCACGGAAGGGATTAGCCTCTTTGCGCAAGCTTCGGCGACGCGCCGCCCAGTCGCGACGCTGCCGGTGAACATGACCTTATCCGGCGAGGCGTCGATCAAAGCCTGGCCAACTTCCCCGCCGCCTTGGACTACGGTGACAAGGCTTTCCGGGAATCCTGAGACGGTGAAAAGCTTTTCGATCAGCGCACCACACTGCGGCGTGAAGTCGCTCGTCTTGCATACCACGCCATTTCCGGCGGCGACGGCCGGAATGATCTCGCTGAGCGGGATCGCAAGTGGGTAGTTCCACGAAGAAATGACGGCGATGACACCGAGCGGGTCATAAGTCAGATAGCCGCGCTTGGCTTTTGCGGCAGTACTGTGGTGCGGAACGCGCCGTGTACGAAGCGCGCTCACTGCGTTCCTGGACCAGTATTCCGCCGAATCCAGCGCAACGAAAATATCCGCAAAGAGGGCTTCCACACGGGGCTTGCCGGATTCGCTCACAACGGCGTCCGCCAGTTCGTTGCGCGAAGCCATGATCTCTTCGCGGAGGTCACGCAACTTCGCGCATCGATCGCGAATCGGAACCTTCGCCCAATCTCGTTGGGCAAGCCGCGCACGTGAAACGATATCCGGCAGCAAGGACGCCGGCGTTCTCCCAAAATGTGCGAGTACTTCCCCCGTGGCCGGGTTGATGGAAGGAAGCGAATCGATGGGAATGGCTGTGGCCGCCATAAGCAGGATTCTAACCGATTTTGAGGCCGGAAGGTGGCCGCGCCCCACTTCTACAACTACCATAGTCGGCGAACGGAGAACCGGTCGAACACTTTATCATTGCTGACGATCTGAATTCCCTCGACTTGTGCCTGGGCGATCAACAAACGGTCGAATGGATCTTTGTGAGGAGAATCAAAACTGCCAGCGAGCAGAGCGTGCTCCATCGAAATAGGCAACTCGATGAAGCCTTCTCTCTCAATCTCCCTCTCAAGGACACGCACGAGGTCGGCTGACTTGAATTTGCCAATTTGCGTCTTGATCGCTAGTTCCCAACCAGAGGCGGCAGAAACGAACACAACCGTTTCTGAATCTTCGATAGTCTCCGTAGCTTTGCGTGAAAGATTCTCCTTTGCTTCGAGCCACCACACCAAAGCATGGGTGTCCAGAAGGACTTGCGTCATTCGATGCCCCATTCGGCGAGCTCTTCTTTGGTAAGCGGCGCGAAAGCATCAGCGGTGTAAGAAATCTTTCCTTTCCACCGGCCCGGGATGCGCTTGTTTTTCTGGCGAGGCACAGGCACAAGTTTGGCCACTGGCGTTTTGCCGCGCGCAATAATGACCTCCTCGCCCCGAGCAGCCTTGCGAAGAAGCTTCGAAAGGTTAGTCTTGGCTTGATGGACGGTGTACATGGTTAGCTAAGTATATTAGCTAATCGCGCTTGTGGCAAGATTTTTGCGCGCCAACCGTAGGGTGACGGCAATCCCATCCACGCAATCAACTGATTTAGAAGCGCATATCGCTCAGAGGTGCCATGCTTCCTCGTGCTGCACTTCGACCATTACGAGGCCGTGCGGAGGCACGGTAGGACCGGACTTCGAGCGATCCCGGAGTTCGAACAATCGCTCGATATCTGCAGGGGCTATTTTCCCGCGCCCAACATCCAGTAACGTACCCATCATTTTACGCACCATATAACGCAGGAACGAGCGTCCGCGCACGGTAAAGACCAACTCTTCGTTGTCCGCCGTGCGAACTAACTCGGTCGCAAAGATTTCTCGCTCCGTGGCTCTCTCTTTGTCGTCCTCTTCGGAGCCCGTCGAAGCCGCAAACGATGCAAAGTCGTGCATGCCTACAAACCGGGCCGCGGCGTCGCGCATGGCGTCCTCGTCGAGCGGAAACGGATAATGGAGCACGTAACGCCAGATCATCGGTGGCACGACTCTCCCGCGATACAGCCGGTACCGGTAGGTCTTGCCACGCGCCGACCAGCGGGCGTTGAAGTCCGGGCCGACCTCATCCGCTTCCACGATTCGAATCGCAGGCGGAAGCAGCGCGTTCAGCGCGCGTTGAAAATCCTGCGCGGAAAGACGCGATTGCGTTCGGAAGCTCCCGACTTGGCCAAGCGCATGAACTCCGGCGTCGGTCCGTCCAGCCCCATGCAAAACGACATGCTCCTGCGTGAGCCGCCGCAACACTTCAACAATTTCGCCTTGGATTGTGGGCTTGCCCGCTTGAATCTGCCAGCCGTGGAAATCGGTGCCGTCGTACGCGATGGTGAGCTTGAAATAGCGCATGCCGAGCCGGGTGCCGGGCATCACAATGCGCTGCGAACGAAGCGGCTCCCCGGCTTCACCGCCACACTGCCGCCGCGGCAGAGCGGACAATCTTCTTCCTCGTACTTGTCGATTGATAGTTGAATCAGCGACTGCGCTTCCACATCGAAGTCAATCTTCCCGCCGCTCCGATCCATCAGCGCACCGGCAGCAACGACTCGCGCGCCAGCCTCTTCCACCACACGAATCGCTTCCTGCGTCGAGCCCCCGGTAGTCCACACGTCTTCGACAACCAGCACATGCTGGTCGGGAGCGAGCGAGAATCCGCGCCGCAGCGTCATCATGCCGCTCGCGTCGCGCTCCACAAAAAGTGCAGGCGTTCCTCCACCCGTCGAACTCTTCCGCTCGGGCAGGGCTCGCGCGACTTCCTGCCCGATGATAAGCCCTCCCATAGCGGGCGAAACGACTGCGTCAATCCTGGCATCCGAAAAGAGCGCCGCCAGCGCCTGCCCCAGCTTCTCGGCAAAGCGCGGATATTGCAGCACCAGCGCACACTGGACGTACGTGCCGCTGTGCAACCCGCTGGAAAGCTCAAAGTGCCCATGGCGGATGGCGCCCGCCGTCTCAAACAGCTTCAACAATTCTTCCCGTTTCAGCATTCCGCCTAGCTAACTCCTGCCAGCTCCTAACCGTCGAAATGTCAGCAGCCTAGCCGCCGCCTCTCGCGTTGTCAAGGATGTGGGCCCCTGTTAGACTGCTTCCTTCGCCCGGTCGATGTCGGTGCGGTGCAGCCTTCGGGATGGCTTCCGGCTCCTCTCTCGTCGGCGTGGCCGCAAGACGGTCAACTTCTTGAACTCGTGAAACAAATTCCATTCTCAGAACGTTTTATTAAGGTTGAGTACCTATAAATTAAGCCCCTTGGGGGATGAAATCTTGAGGGTAAGGAGCACTATGAAGACGCTGTATGCTCGACCGCTGTTGGCCGCCATCCTGGCAGTAACGCTCGTGGGAGGACCCATTTCCCCAGCCTTCGGGCAAGACGCGCCGCAAACTCCGCAAGCAGCGCCCGCCAAGCCCGCCGCGCCAATCGTGCCGGTTTCTCTTGGCTCTGCAAAATACAATTACACCCGCGCGCCCAAGCCCTTTCCCAACCTGGTTGCTCCTTACAAGCCAATCAAGATCGAACCGGCCGGACTTACTAATTCTCCTCGCATCGACCAGCTTATCCACGACGGAAAGCTGGAGTTAAGCATGCAAGAGGCTGTCGAGTTGGCACTTGAAAACAGCATGGACATCGTGGTGCAACGCTACAATCCATGGTTCGCGGACACCGGCATCCTCAAAGCGAAAGCCGGCGGCTTTGGCGGCGTCACTCCCGGCGCCGCGTTTGGCGGCTCCACGGCCAACAACCCGCTCTTAAATTTTGACCCACAAATCACTACTACGGTCTCTTATGATTCGCGCGTTTCACCGGTCAATAACCCTCTCACTTCCGGCACAGGAACTAGCACGACATCGGGCGCCATTCCGCCAGCCTTCAAGAGCCATAGCGCAATCTATAACACGCAGTTCACTCAGGGCCTGCAAACGGGCACGAGCCTTTTCGTCGCCTGGGATAATACCAGGTCGTCGAATACGTCTTCGTTTCAGCTCTTTAACCCTTCCGTGTTGTCCTCCATTTTCGTAGGCTTCCAGCAACAATTGCTCAACGGGTTTGGTCGCTCCATTGGAAGCCGAAACATTCGCATCGCCAAGAACAACCGCAAAATCGCCGATTGGGCATTCACTCAACAGGCCATCACTACCGTCACGAATACCATCACCGCTTACTGGGAATTGGTCTTCGCCCGGGAAAACGTGAAGGTCCAGCAGCAAGCCGTAACCGTCGCCGAAAAACTCTATAACGACAACAAAAAACAATTGGAGATTGGCACCATGGCGCCGCTCGACGTCACTCGCGCCGAGTCTGAGCTCGCCACTGACCGCCAGAACCTGATCTTTGCTCAGACCGTGAACCTTCAGAATCAGCAGATTTTGAAAAATGCCATCAGCAAGAATCCCCTGGCGCCTAATTTCGTGAACGTGGAAATCATCACCACGGATTCGCCGTCCCACCCGGAAGCCATCGAAGCACCTACATTTGAGGAAGGGGTTAAGGAGGCTTTTGCGAAGAGGCCTGAACTACAGGAAGAGGCCCTCAACTTGTTGAATGGTGAGATCGACCTGAAGGCCACGCGTAACGCGTTGCTGCCGACTGCCACGCTACAGGCGCAGTACGGCACGTCCGGCCTTTCCGGCAATTCGCTTAAGACCACCTCCACGCCGGCGCCCGGGGCGCCGGTAGTCGGAGCGAACGGCCTGCCAGTCATGGTGGATCAGAACGGAGTCCTTATCCCAATCTTCCTGCCCGGTCAGCAAGTGACCGTGACCGGTACAAACAGCAGCGGACTCAATGGAGCGCTAAGCCAGGTCGTTCACAACCAATTTCCTGACTACCAGGTCTCACTAAATGTTACCATCCCCATTCGCAATCGTTCGGCGCAAGCAGACAACCAACGCGCCATCCTTTTTCAGCGCCAGCTCGAAGCGCAGTTGCAGCAATTGAAGAACGCGGCGCTCCTTGACGTGCGCAACACCTATATCGCTCTTACACAGGACCGCGCCCAGGTCGAGGCCGCTAGCAAGGCGCGCGAGCTCCAGCAACAGACCTTCGACGCTGAGCAGAAAAAGTATCAGCTGGGCGCATCCACGGTCTACCAAGTAATTCTGACGCAACGCGACCTCATCAACGCACAAGGAACGGAGCTCCGTGCCTTGGCCAATCTCGTGGAAGCCAAGGCCAATTACGAGCGCGCTGTCGGGCGTACCCTGGAAGTCAATCAGGTTACCATTGCCGACGCCAAGTCCGGCGAAGCCGATCGCGAGACGCTCATTCCCGGCACGTTGCACGGACAGGTCGTAGGCACTGAGAAACTCTTTTTCAACGACGGCCAAAAGTAGTTCTGACTGGGTATTCTTCACGGCCCGGGCGCTCTCGCCCGGGCCTTTTTTCTTGGGTCTTGCCTCAGCTAGTTCGCTATTCTGACCGCGAATCCACGCCACGCTTGCCCCTTCCGGTGCTTTCGCATAGCATTAATCTTGGTTATGTCGCGATTCGTTTTTACGAATCCCCACGGGGGCGACCATCATGAGCGAAGAATCCAAAGGCACCACGCAAGCTGCCCCACCGCTGGAAACCTCATCGCCGGATCGAAAACCCTCACCGAAAGAAAAGGCCTGGGAGAAAGACACACTTCAGCCTGCGCTAGAAAAAAATCCCGAAAGGCAGTCCGAATTCACCACCATTTCCGGACATCCCATTCGCAGGCTGTACACCAAAGCGGATCTGCCCAATTGGGATCCCGACCGTGACCTTGGCTTTCCTGGCGAGCCTCCCTACACCCGCGGCATTCATTCCACAATGCACCGCAGCCGCCTCTGGACCATGCGCCAGTTCGCGGGCTTTGGCACCGCAGAAGACACCAACCAGCGCTTCCGCTATCTGCTTGCCCAGGGGCAGACCGGCCTTTCCACGGCCTTCGATTTGCCCACTCTAATGGGCTACGACTCCGATCACCCACTATCCGAAGGAGAAGTCGGCAAGTGTGGCGTGGCCATCAGTTCGCTCGCCGACATGGAAGTGCTCTTCGACAAGATTCCCCTGGCCAATGCCACCACTTCGATGACCATCAATTCTCCCGCCGCGGTCATCTGGGCCATGTATCTCGCGGTTGCCGAAAAGCAGGGCGCGGACTGGAAGACAATTTCCGGCACGCTGCAGAACGACATCTTGAAGGAATACATCGCGCAGAAGGAATACATCTATCCGCCGGAACCCTCGATGCGCCTGGTGATCGACACGTTCGAATTCGGCGTCAAGAACACTCCCAAGTTCAACACCATTTCGATTAGCGGCTATCACATCCGCGAGGCCGGCTCGACCGCCATTCAGGAACTGGCCTTCACTTTGCGCGACGGCCTCGAGTACGTCGAATGGGGAATGCGCCGCGGCCTCGACGTGGACCAATTTGTCCCGCAGCTTTCCTTCTTCTTCAACGCGCACAATGATTTCTTCGAAGAGATTGCCAAGTATCGCGCCGCTCGCCGCATCTGGCACAAAGCCATGGTCGAGCGTTACAAATCCAAGAATCCACGCTCCTGGGCTTTGCGCTTCCACACGCAAACTGCTGGCTGCTCATTGACCGCGCAGCAGCCTTACAACAATGTCGTTCGCACCGCGATTCAGGCCCTCGCCGCGGTCCTCGGCGGAACGCAATCGCTTCACACGAATTCCCTCGATGAAGCTTGGGCGCTGCCGACGGAATTCGCCGCCACTATTGCCCTGCGTACGCAGCAAATCATCGCCCACGAAACCGGCGTCACCAACACCGTCGATCCGCTCGGCGGTTCCTATTTTGTCGAATCACTTACCAACGAAGTCGAGCGCGGCGCGTGGGAATACATCGAGCGCATCGACGCCATGGGCGGCATGGTCGCCGCCATCGAGCGCAGTTACCCGCAGCGCGAAATCGCCGAAGCTTCCTATCGTTACCAGATGGCCGTCGACAAAAAGGAAAAAATAATCGTCGGGGTAAATGATTTCGTAGCCGAAGAAAAACCTCTCGATATTCTGCAAATTGACGAGACGGTCGCGCACCGCCAGGCCGCCCGCCTCAAAAAACTCCGCGCCGATCGCTCTCAGGCCGAAGTCGGTCGCCGCCTCAACGCCCTCCGAACCGCCGCCAAAGGCAAAGAAAATCTCATGCCTTTCCTTTACGAAGCCGTGAAGTCCTACGCTACCCTCGGCGAAATCTGCGACGCCCTCCGCGACGTCTTCGGCACCTACGAAGAAGTGGCCATTACTTAAACGCGACCAACCTGCCTCACACATGATGCACAGCCGGGGCAGACGCGCTCTAATGGGATTCGAGGTGCTGACCCATGTCGCTTCTAAAGAAATATCTTGGTTTGATTCTCGGTCTAGCCGCGATTGTGATGATCTATATCATCTGGGAAGAGACCGCGAAAATCACTGGCGAGATATCCGCGGCCGGCTCCACTGGCGCTGTTGTGGCGCTCTCGGGTGCGCGCGTCACCCTTTATGAGGTGACCGAAGAGCAAGGGCAGCGCAGCTCTGCCGCGCTTGCTACCTTGCAGCAAGAAAACCAGCAGGAGAAGGCCGATAACGCTCGCGTTTACTCCGCCGAGAGCAAGGACGAAATGGTTCGCTCAAACTTGGCGAGTTTCAACAACCTCTCGGATACGAAACACTGCTTCGCTCTCGAAAAAGCTCTGGATGAAGTCCGCAAATCCGCCGTGCGCAAGGAAACCACGGACAGCCAAGGCCGCTTTGGATTCCGTGCTTTGCCGGGACACTATGTCCTGGAGATTGTCAGCCAGGCGAACGGCCAATATGCAGTTTTCGTTGAACCTGTCGATCCAAAGTGGCACACCCATTTCAAACTCGCTGAACCGACCTGCCATTACAGTCTATCAAACTGACCGGCGTGGTTTCGCGAATTCCGTGGCATAGTGATACTCACTTATGACGCAAAAGAAGATTCGTGTGTTGATTGCCAAGCCGGGCCTTGATGGCCATGACCGCGGCGCAAAAATAATCGCCCGCGCTTTACGCGACGCCGGCATGGAGGTAGTTTACACCGGCTTGCGCCAGACGCCCGAGATGATCGCCTCCGCCGCCGTCCAGGAAGACGTCGACGTGATCGGCCTCTCCATCCTCTCCGGCGCTCACAACACCATCTGCCCTCAACTGATGAAGCTCCTCCACGACAAAGGCATGAACGACGTCACCGTCCTCGTCGGAGGCATCATCCCCGAAGCCGACATTCCCGCCCTCAAGCAATCCGGAATCGCCGAAATCTTCCTCCCCGGCACCTCGACCCAAGACATCGTCGACTTCATCCACAAACGCATCGTTTAGTACTAAATTGAGCCTGACATAAGTAGTTCCTGTGCTACCATGCGGCAATCTAGGAGGCTCTGATGAATACTTTGTTGCGTTGCGCGGCCGCCGTAGTTCTATTTTCTCTGCTGCCTTCCGCACAACTCGCTCCGGCCCAAGAAAAGCCAAGTACAGCTTCTCCCACTCCCTCAAACTTCCCGGCGGAACACCCGGACGATGGTGTCAGCGTCCTCGTCGAGAATTCCGGTTGGTTACCTCTTTCGCAGGAATCCTCAGCCAAGCCTCGAATTAGACGGGGCTTCATCGGATCGCTCACTTACGGAGCAGTCGCTGCGGTCGTTATCATCGAATATCCGGGACAGCACGCAGCGCTCCAGATCGAAAATCGCAGGCCGGTCTTTTCCAGTTGCAACGTCCCATCCTTCCCGGGCGGCCCGGTGCTTGTGAAGCTGCATCCCAAAAAGGATTCGCGTGAACTCGACGGCGGCAGGTTACCCGCCTTGGGCGCCAAGATCGCCGAGGCCAAGCGGTCTGATCAGGTTCCCACAGAAGCGGTACAGCCGGAAAATGCTTGTTGGCTCATGCGCCCGCGCGAAGACCTCCCGACCGGTGAGTATGCTCTGATGCTAGGAACTCAGAATATGGGCATTTTCCCGTTCACGATTACCAATCCGCCGGCTGGGAACCCGGCCCCAGCCCCAAAGAAACCGTAGCGGCTATTGAACAACCTTCCCATCCGTATCCCGAATCTCCACCTTGCCAAGATTCAGCTTCTTCATGTCCTCTTCGATCTTCACGCGGTCACCTACTGCGAGTACGATCATCTTTTCCGGCAGAATATATTTCTGCGCCATTGCCTGAGCCTGCCCGACAGTCACCGCATTGATGCGTTCCGGCAGCGTCGAAAAATAGTCCAGCGGCAAATCATACGTGAATAGTTCCGCGAAGGTTGCCGCGGCCGCCGTCCCGCGCTCGAACCGCCCAGGCAGCGACCGTGCGATGGAATCCTTCGAGAGCAGCAGTTCCGCCGGCGTCATCTGCATGTCGCGCATCCGCTTCAATTCGTTGAATATTTCCGAAGTTGCGGGCGCCGTCACGTCCGTCCGCACATCGGAACCCGCGATGAACGGCCCCGGCGTACGATGGTACATAAAGAAGGAAAACGCTCCGTAGGTATACCCGTGCGCTTCGCGCAAATTCATGTTGATGCGGCTCGAGAAAAGCCCGCCGAGATCCGTGTTCATCACTTCCACCGGCGCGTAATCCGGCGTCGACCGTGCCAACCCCATCGAGAAGCACACCAACGTTGTCTGCGGCGCTCCCGGACGGTCCACCAGAATCAGCTTCGCATCCGTTGTCTCCGGCGAACCCAGCGCTGCCGGAGTTGGCCTCCCCGGCTTCCATGCGCCGAACTGTTTTTCGACTAGCGCCTTCAAGGCGGCCAGTTTAATGTTTCCCGTAACAACTAGCGCCGCATCGTCCGGAAAATAATTCTGCTTCCAGAAATGTTCCAGATCATCTCGCGAAATCGCCTTGATGGATTCTGTTGTTCCGCTGTCCGGATACCCGTACGTGTGCCGCGATCCGTACAACGCGGCGTCCAGCACGCGGACCGCCAGAGAAAATGGCTCGTCCTTTTCTTGCACTATCGCTGTCAAGCGCTCGGAGCGTACCCGCTCAATTTCCGACAGCGGAAAGGTCGGATGCAGCGCTACGTCCGCCAGCAATTCCAGCGCCTCGGGAAAGCTTCGCGAAAGGGACCGCGTGGAAACTCCAGTCGTGTCGGTTCCCGCGCCCGAATTCAATGTCGCACCCAAATCCGCAGCCCGATCCGCAATTTGTAGAGCTGACCGCGTGGTGGTTCCCTGCTGCAGCATCCGCGCCGTCATGCTCGCCAGCCCCGGGCGATCCACCGGATTCACTCCGCTTCCCGCGTGCAAAACCAGGTCCGCAGCGACTAGCGGCAGTCCCGGCCTTTCGCTGTACAGCACCGTCAGTCCATTCGCAAGCTTGAATTTTTCTGGCACAGGCAAATGCAGCGCGCTGGCCGGACCCGCCTTTGGCGCATCTTTGCGCCATTCCGCAACGGCGTTCACCGGCTCACCGTTGTTCTTCGATGGATCCTTCTCCGGCGCTTTCGGAGTCGGCACCTCTGCGCCTAAGTCCTGCTTCCCCGGCAAGCCATAAACCACTGCGCGTTGATTTCCATTCAACTGCCTTTGCGCGAATGCCTGAATCGATTCCGTCGAGGCGCTCTCATACCGCGCGATGTCCGCCTCCAGAAAATCTGGCGTTCCCAGATAGTGGTTGTAGCTGTTCAGCCGGTCTGCAACTCCGCCGAATCCACCCAGTGTCTCGAGACCCGCAATGATTCTCGATTCGATCACGTTTCGCGCTCGCGTGACTTCTGCCGCCGTCGGTCCCTCCTTGCGGAACGCATCCATTTCCGCGTTGACCGCCTTCTCGAGATCCTCGGGCTTTACGCCGGCTTTGGCCGTCACCTGCACTTCAAATACGGAACCGAGAATCAGCGACTGCTGGTTCACCGTCACATCCTGCGCAATCTGTTTTTCGTAAACGAGCTTCTTGTACAGGCGGCTGGACCTCCCGCCGCCCAGTATCGTCGCCGCGACGTCCGCTTCTGCATCGCCAGGCTTGAATATCGGCGAAGTCAGCCATCCCATGTAAACGCGCGGGAGCTGGACGTTATCTTGAATCACCACGTGACGCTCGGACATGATCGGCGGCGTGTGTGCCTTGATCTTCGGCACTTCCTCACCACGTTTCAGAGGCCCGAAATATTTTTGTACCAACTCGCGCGCTTTTTCCGGATCGAAATCTCCGACAATGGCCAGGCTCGCATTGTTGGGCGCGTAATACAGTTTGAAAAAATTCCTCACGTCTTCGAGCTTCGCCGACTGAATATCGAGGTGCGAACCAATCACTTCGCCGTAGTAGGGATGCTCTTTCGGAAAGAGCTGGTGAAATAGCCCCTCTTCCACGATCCCGTATGGCGCATTTTCCACGCTCTGCCGTCGTTCGTTGCGCACCACGTCCTGCTGATTCGAAAGATTCGCCTGGTCGAGCTTGTCCGGCAAATAACCCATGCGGTCGGACTCCAGCCACAACGCCAGCTCCAGTTGATTCGAAGGCAGCGTTTCGAAATAATTCGTGCGGTCAAAATCCGTCGTTCCATTGATGTCCGAAGCCCCGGCGGCTTCCAGATAGTGGAAATGCGAGCTTCCCGGCACGTGCCGCGACCCTTCAAACATCATGTGTTCGAATAGATGCGCAAAACCCGTGTGGCCCGGCAGCTCGTTCGCCGGCCCAACGTGATACCACAGGTTCACCGCCACCATCGGCAGCCGGTGATCTTCGGAGAGAATCACTTCCAGCCCGTTGTCCAACTTGTATTTTTCAAATTTCAGTTCAGGCGCCACGAGTGGTGCGGCCTTGGCCGCTGCAGGCTTCGCCGCTGCTTGCGTTGGGGTTTTCGCGGGCGCCTTCGCCGGAGGCGCCGTGGGCGTCTGCGCACGCAATGAAATGCCAAATGCCAGCAAAGCAAACAAACTGAACGACAGTGTGTTCCTACGAACGAGCCTCATAGAAATGTCCTCTCGATATGCCGCAAATAAGATGATTAACCAGCGGACAGCAGGCGCGGATGTCCCCAAACGGCCCCGCTGTTAGCTTACCTTGCTTGTGAATGAGTGCAAGCACTTTGCGTCATTGAACCCTCGACCGAAAGCCGAAGCGGTTCGCGTAACTCCGGTCAAACCTCGTATACTGTCAAGCTTGGCTTGCATGATTGCCGGTGCCGGCAAGTCTTCTCAAGGTTCGTTTATGCGTGAGGTCGTCGCGTGTCTGCTTCGGTTCTGAAAACCAGTGCGAATCGCAAGTCCCCCGAATTCGAAAAGAATGCCCGCCGCATCGTAGATTTGCTCACGGAAATCAAGAACGAGGAAGAACAAATCCGGCAGGGTGGCGGCGCGAAAGCCATCGAATCGCAGCACAAAAAAGGCCGCCTCACCGCCCGCGAGCGCATCGCCAAGCTGATCGATCCCGGTTCGCAGTTTTTTGAATTGGGAATCTACGCCGCTTACGAGATGTACGAGGAGTGGGGCGGCGCGCCGTGCGCGGGAACGGTCACCGGGCTTGCGAAAGTCTGCGGGCGCACCTTCACGCTTATCGCCAATGACGCGACTGTGAAGGCCGGCGCGTTTTTCCCCATGACCGCAAAGAAAGTCATTCGCGCGCAAAACATCGCCATCGAAAATCACATTCCCACGATTTATCTCGTCGATTCCGCGGGAGTCTTTTTGCCGCTGCAGGAAGATGTCTTTCCCGACACCGATGATTTTGGCCGCGTCTTCCGCAACAACGCCGTCATGTCCGCGATGGGAATTCCGCAGATTACCGCCATTATGGGGATGTGCGTAGCCGGCGGCGCGTACCTTCCTGTGATGTGCGACCACATTCTGATGACTGAAGGTTCGGGATTATTTTTGGCCGGACCTGCTCTGGTGCAGGCGGCGATTGGTCAGAAAACCTCTGCCGAAGACCTCGGCGGAGCGAAAATGCATGCGCAGATCAGCGGCACGGTGGATTTTCGCGAACCGGATGACGATGCGTGCATAGCACGCATTCGCGCGCTGGTCGACAAAATTGGTGCACCCAACGTTTCGCCCTTCAGCCATGTAAAATCGCGCGACCCTCTTTATTCGAGCGAAGACTTTTACGGGATTTTTTCCAGTGATCCGGGCAAGCAATATGACATGCGCGAAATTATCGCGCGCATCGTGGACGCCAGCGAGTTCGAAGAATATCGCGCGGAATACGGGGAGACGCTTCTTTGCGGCTACTCGCGCATCGGCGGCTGGGCCGTCGGTATCGTTGCCAATCAGAAAAAACACGTGCAGACCCTGGCGCGCGGCTCGGACCAGAAGCGCATCGAATTTGGCGGCGTGATTTACACCGAGTCCGCGGAAAAAGCGGCACGCTTCATTCTCGACTGCAACCAAAACCGAATTCCTTTGATTTTCCTGCACGATGTCAACGGCTTCATGGTGGGCAAAGATGCGGAGTGGAGCGGCATTATCCGCGCGGGCGCGAAAATGGTGAACGCGGTGGCAAATAGCGTGGTGCCGAAAATTACCGTGATTTGCGGCGGCAGCTTCGGCGCCGGGAATTACGCCATGTGCGGCAAAGCCTACGATCCGCGTTTCATGTTCGCCTGGCCCACCGCGCGCTTCGCAGTGATGAGCGGCGACGCCGCGGCCAGCACCCTCGCGGAAATAAAGCTGAAGCAACTCGAACGCGAAGGCAAAAAAGTAGACGAAAAACAAAAAAAAGAACTGGTGGAATCCGTCCGAGCCACCTACGAACACCAAACCGATCCGCGCTACGCCGCCGCGCGCCTCTGGGTTGACGCCATCATCGATCCCGCGCACACCCGCGACGCGCTTATCTGGGCCCTCGAAGCTGCCGCCCTCAATCCCGACATCCGCGAATTCAAAACCGGAGTCCTGCAGACGTGATCGGCCAGAGAACAAAGCTTCTATTTCGCCTGAGCGCTATCGCCCCGCTGTCTCTCCTCGTGGGTTTTTGGTTTGCCCTTAGAACGCCTTTCGACGCACCCCTTGTGATCCGGCTAATAATCAAAGTGCTCATTTATCTTGGGGTTATGCTAATGATTTGCGCTCTGATCTCACGAATGATTGACCAATCCAAACCAAGGAAGCTCTGACCCGTGCTAGAAGCAGCGAAGTTGATCGAATGTCCGCGGGACGCGTGGCAGGGATTGCCGGATTTCATCCCGACAGATTATAAGGCTGAATATCTCAAAGAACTTGTGCTTGCGGGTTTCAAGCATATTGATGCGGTGAGCTTTGTTTCGCCTAAACACGTGAAGCAGATGGCGGACAGCGAAGAGGTGATGGCTAAGTTGAATGCTTCCCTTCCCGCCAGTGTTGAAGCCCCAGAAATCATCGGCATCGTCGTGAATGAGAAAGGACTCGAACGCGCGCTGGCTACACCAGGAGTCACGACCATTGGATATCCTTACTCCATTTCGGCATATTTTCGCCGGGCGAATGCCAACATGTCCAAGGACGAATCGCGCTTGCTCGTCGAAAAGTTGCGGAAAGAAACGGCGGCGGCCAATCGCGGACTGGTGATTTATATTTCGATGGCGTTTGGGAATCCTTACGACGAGCCGTGGGGGCCGGAGATTGTGGCGGATACGTTGGAATGGCTAAAAGATATTCGCGTGCGAACGGTTTCGCTGGCGGACACCGTGGGCAATGCTTCGCCGAAACTGGTCGGCGATTTGTACCGCAGCGTGAAAGATCACGTCGCCGGCATCGAGCTCGGAGTTCATCTGCATAGCAGGCCGGAGAACGCGGAAGAAAAACTTCTCGCAGCGTACGAGGCGGGATGCCGGCGGTTCGACGGGGCGCTGACCGGGCTTGGCGGTTGCCCCTTTGCGGGAGACAATCTGGTCGGGAACATCGCGACGGAAGATATCCTTGCAGCGCTGCGCAAGGCGGGTGCCGATCCTGGCGTTGATTCCGCGCGCTTGACGAAGGTACTCGAACTGACGAATGAGATTCGCGCGAAGTATGCGCACGCACCACTTTTGAATTGAAAAGGAGTTCCAACCATGTATTCGACACTCCTTCTCGAAATTACGGGAAATCTCGCGACCATCACGCTGAACCGGCCGGAGAAACGCAACGCCATTTCCACTCAAATGATGGCGGAATTGCAGACGGCGCTCGACCAAATCGAGAAGAGCCATGCGCGGGTGGCCATTGTGACTGGCAGTGGCAAAGCATTTTGCGCCGGCATGGATTTGGACATGCTAGCGGCCATCGCAAAACAATCTCCCGCGGAAAACCAGGAAGACTCACGGCGGATTGCAAAAATGTTTCGCCGCATCTGGAGTTATCCCCGGCCGCTGATCGCCGCCGTAAATGGTGCGGCGTACGCGGGGGGCTGCGGTATCGCCACTCTCTGCGATTTCACCCTCGCGGTGCCGGAAGCAAAATTCGGGTACACAGAAGTGAAGATTGGCTTCCTTCCGGCAATTGTTTCCGTGTTCCTGACGCGCCAGATCGGAGAGAAACGCTCCCGTGATCTATTGCTTACTGGCCGCATCATCGAGGCGCCCGAAGCAAAGGAATTTGGCCTCGTCTCCGAGGTCGTTCAGGCAGAGCATTTGATGGAGCGAGCGCATGAGCTTGCCGACCAACTGATCGCCGCCAGCCCCAGCAGCCTCGCTCGTTCCAAGCATCTTCTGGTCTCTTCGGCGGCTGCAGGCGTGGATCATGATTTGGAACGAGCCATCCTGGAAAACGCGCGCATTCGTTGCACGCCCGATTTCCAGGAGGGAGTCGCTTCGTTCCTCGAGAAACGAAAGCCGGTCTGGCAGGGCGAGCCGAAAAAATAAGGACATGAGAATGATTGAATATCATGATGCGGTAGTGCGCGTGCGCTACGCGGAGACGGATCAGATGGGCGTGGTTTATCACGCGAATTACCTGGTGTGGTTCGAGGTTGGCCGCGTCGAGCTGATGCGCGCACTGGGATTCGAGTACAAACGCATGGAAATTGACGATGATTGCCACATCGTGGTGGCTGACTTGCACTGCCGGTATCATCATTCGGCGATGTACGACGAAGTCTTGCGCATCCGGACGCGCATCGCGGAATCACGAAATCGTATCGTCAAGTTTTCCTACGAAGTCATACGCGACGCGGACGGAAAAGTCCTGGCCAACGGTGAAACGACGCACGTGATTTGCGGGAGCAATGGCCGGCCGAAATTACTGCCCAAGAAATATGAAACGGTATTCGACTCCATCGTCGCGCCGCAACCCGATCGGAGCAGAGCATGAGCGTTGCGCTAAGCGGAAACGATCTCACCTTTCCGCAACTCTACGATGTGGCGCTGCGCGGCGAGCAAGTCCAACTGACGGCTTCCGCTATCGAGCGGATGAAGGCTTCCCGCGCGGTAGTGGACCGCCTGGTGGCTTCCGGGGACGCGGCTTACGGAATCAATACGGGATTTGGGAAGCTTGCTTCCGTGCGCATCTCCGCGGAGCAAGTGCGGCAATTGCAAGTGAATCTGGTGCGATCGCATGCTTGCGGCGTGGGCGCGTCGCTGAGCGAAGCCGAAACGCGCGCAATGATGCTGCTGCGCGCGAATGCGCTGGCCAAAGGACTGAGCGGCGTACGGCCGCGAGTGGTTGAGACGCTGTGCCAAATGCTGAACTCCAAGGTGCATCCGGTGATTCCGTCGCAAGGATCGGTGGGTGCTTCGGGCGACCTTGCGCCGTTGGCGCATCTGGCGCAGGTAGTGATTGGCGAAGGGCGCGCGGTATTTCAGGGAAAAGTTTTGCCCGGCGGCGAGGCTATGAAGCACGCCGGGATTACGCCGGTCGCGTTGCAAGCCAAAGAAGGGCTTTCGCTTCTGAATGGCACGCAGGGCATGCTGGCGCTTCTGAGCCTGGCTTTGCGGGAAGCGGACATTCTCGCGGATACGGCGGATGTGGCCGCTGCCCTTTCGCTGGATGCTCTGCGCGGAAGTCCCGGCGCATTTGATGCGCGGATCATGCATGCGCGCGCGTATGCGGGAGCGGCGACGACGGCGCGAAATCTGGCGCACTTGAATGAGGGCAGCCAGATTCGGGAGTCGCATCGCTCCGCTGAAAAAGATAAGCGCATGCAGGATGCGTACAGTCTGCGCTGCACGCCACAGGTGCACGGAGCGGTGCGCGACTCGCTGGCGCAGGCGCGGGAAATGGCGGCAGTGGAGCTGAACAGCGCGACGGATAATCCGCTTGTTTTTGTGCGCGATGCGAACAACGGAGATATTATCAGCGGCGGAAATTTTCACGGACAGCCGCTGGCGATGGCCGCGGATCAAGTGGCAATCGCAATTGCTACGCTCGGCGGGATTGTCGAGCGACGAATCGAGCAGATGACGAATCCGCTGACCAGCATGCTGCCGGCGTTCCTCACGCCGGAGCCTGGGCTGAATTCGGGCTTCATGATCACGCAAGTGACCGCAGCGGCGCTCACGAGCGAGAACAAAGCCTTAGCTATGCCGCATTCCGTCGATTCCATTTCCACGAGCGGGAATCAGGAGGATTACGTGTCCATGGGAATGAGCGGGGCGCGGCGGCTCGGGCGCATGCTGGTCAATTTGCGGAATACGATCGCGATTGAATTGCTATGCGCTTGCCAAGGGATCGATTTGCTGGCGCCGCTGCAAACGGGCGCGCTGGCGAAGAAGGCATACCAAGTCGTGCGCGGAATTTCGCACAAAGTCTCCGAGGATCGGCCTCTGGCTGCGGACATTGAGGTGTTGTCGACTGTGGTGGCCGATGGAACGTTCTCTGCTCTGCTACGATAGCCTTCAGGGTTAAGCATGACGGCCCCCACCCCCCCATCATTTTGTATGAATATCAAAAGAAAGGAATTACAGAAATTGCATTTCGCAAGTCGTTGATTTTAAAGGACGCGATTTTGGTTGTTTTGGGCTTGCAAGCGTTTAAATGGCCTGCCCAGAAAAAAGAAAAGCGGGAGCAGCCTCCCGCACTCCATGCGTAGTTATCTACGAGATGAAGTCTATCACAGATTAAGGATTTGTCAAGGGCAATCTTGCATTATTTCAGGGGCTCACGAGGCAAGTTCAGGAACTCGTCGAGGGAGTTGGCGACGGTTTCGCCGTGGGAACGGCTGCCATCGTAGTCGAGGTAGATGACGGGAGAATCCTTTGCGCGCTCGTCGGAGGCGGCGATCCAGTACCAGGAGCCGCGGCCGGTGGTGGCAAAACAAAAGCCCGGGCCTAACTCTTCCTCGTATGGCGACTCGTTCAAGGATTCGAGGTCCAAGGGCTCGAAACAATAGACTTGCCAGCGTTTTGGCCACCAGCGCTTGCTGCCGGACTTTTCGAGTTGGAAGCCGACGGCTTGGATGGCGGATTGGTCCTCGTACAACTGTAGGAGCCGTTGCGGCAGCAACTTGCCCAATTCACGTTCGACGGCACCGGGTTGGGGATTCAGCAGACGGCGCAGGTAGGCCTCGTATGTAGCCTTGATTTGATCGGGGGTGGGGCGAGAACGGTATGCCGCGATAGCGCGGCGAATCCCTGTGGCGATGACGAGGAGAGCAGCGGCGAAGGCCAGAGGGCCGAAGACGAAGACGAAAAGCTTATCCACCCTCTGATGATACTGCATGGGGGAGCGCAAGGGATGAAGGGGTGCGCGGCCCACTTTATTTGGATTGGCAGTCGCTGGCGATGCTGCGGCGCTAATTGGCGGCGAACCGCGGGCGGCTTGCAGAGTAGGTGTCGGGACTAGACAGATCGCTCGTGCGCTTCTTCTCTCGTCAGGTAGCGGTCTTCAGATTTTGAGGAAGGGCTTGCCTGCCAGTGCGCGGCGTTTGGCGGCTTCATAGTTGGTGGCTTCGCTCATCCGCTCTTTCAAAATTCCGGACAGAAATTGGGAAACAGTTTTGTTTTTCCTCGCGGCTTCGATGCGCAGCCACGTGGCGACACTTTCTTCTACGGTGATCCTCATCTTGCGAGACCTTGATTTCATCACCTGAATATGATGTCGCAGTGAGTTGGTGTCAAGATTTTGGGAACGAAACCTGACAGATCGAGTATGTCAAGCCAAGGATTCGAGGAAGAAGATAAGCATGCGATAGCCGGCGATGTAGGAGAAGGGGGGCAGTTCGAGGGAGTAGTGGCCGCAGGGGAGTTCGAGGGTGCGGGGATCGGCGCCGTGGCGGCGGAGCGAGTTGAGCATCTGGCGGGTGAGCTCGGGGAGCATGGTGGGGTCATACTTGCCGTAGACCATGAAACCGGTGCGGCCAGCGGCCATGCCGCGCTCGACGTAGGGCATGGGGCTGATG
>WNFP01001489.1_pt1 | contig 32582 bp, 18 predicted proteins | sample 5400201 | NCBI WGS metagenome assembly WNFP01 (sample SAMN13153355, study PRJNA577476) | soil metagenome | isolation source: 115 cm saprolite under Madrone tree | place: USA:California | collected 2016-06-14 | reverse complement strand
TCGGGACCTCTTTCTTCTCGGTCAGCACGATCTCGGTCACGTCTCGGACGTCCCGGTACTGCGGCGCGCCTGCCTTGACCGACACCGAGCCGATGAACGGGTGTTGGACGCTGGCCCAACTCTTGGACTTCAGGAGGTCGGGGGCTCCATCGAAAATCAGAAACGTTTTCCTGATCTGCTCGCCGTTTGGAAGCTTGCCCGCCGGGTGCATACCGGGACTCGTGTATTCCTTGGCGAAGGTTTTATAGAAGAAAACGACCTGCAAGTCTCGAAGCGGTCATACCAACATCGAAAGAAGCCAAATTGCGCTGCATCGATTGTAAGCGGCCCAAACGGTATCCGAGGTAAATCACGGCACCGGAATGCAGGAAAATCCGGGCGTCGCAGCGGGCGTCCCCCCGGTTCTTATGGTGACTTTCCTCACTTTCGAAGATCGCCCGCGCAACGCACACTGTGGTCGTTCTTTGCCGGTCCGTGCGGCATTCGCGGAGTTCGGGGCAGTGGGGAAGCGCAAATGGTCTATGTACTGGTGCTCGCATGTCTGTGGTCGGCCGTCGGCGCGTTGGTGTTTTTTGTGCGAGCAAAGATCACTTTGCCTCAGAGATTGGCGCTGACTATCGGCACATCTCTCGTGTTCGGAGCTGTCGGCTGGTTCGACGTTTCCAGCATTTTTCGCGACGCCCGCTCAAATCCTCCCGTCGTTGCGAAGGGGTTGGTCAAGCCGGATCTGCGGTCGTCGACGGCGACCAATTAAGCACGAATCACCTCCAGCGCCGGGCTTCGCACGCCACCTGGATTGTCAATTACCGTTCTCGAATCGCAGCAGGTCGACGTCAATAACCCCTGGTAAAGCCCTGACTCGATCCAGTACCAACGGCTCGACCGCACCGTCGACCGCCACCAGGCAGACAGCCGTCGCCCCGGGTCTGCTGCGTCCCAGGTTGAAGTTTGCGATGTTGATTCCGGCCACGCCGAGCAGCGTGCCAAGCCGCCCGATGAAACCCGGTTTGTCTTCGTTGCGCATAAAGAGCATGTGCGGCGTCAGTTCCGCTTCCAGCGTCACATCGTCGATTCCAACCAGGCGCGGCTTGCCGCCGAACAGGGTCCCCGCGATCCGCAATTCGCCCGAATCGGCTTCGACGTCGAGGCGGATCAGCGTGTGGTAGTCGCCTTCGGTCTCCAGTCGGGTCTCACGAACCTTGATGCCACGCTCCTTCGCGATCACCGGCGCATTGACCATATTGACGTCGTCCAGTGACGGTCGCAACAGGCCCATCAGCATCAGGTTCGACAACGGACGGCTGTTGACCGCGCCCGCGTGGCCCTCGTAGCTGATGCTGACCGATCGGATGCCGCTGTGGGTGACCTGGCCCGCGAAGCCACCGAGCAACTCGGCGAGCTTCGTGTAGGGCCGCAATTTCGGCGCGTCCTCCGCCGACACCGACGGCATGTTCACTGCGTGGGTCACGGCGCCCGTCAGCAGGAAGTCGCTCATCTGCGCGGCGAGCTGCTGCGCCACGTTCTCCTGCGCCTCCATCGTCGAGGCACCGAGGTGAGGCGTGCAGACGACGTTGTCCATCCCGAACAGCGGGTTGTGCCGGGCCGGCTCCTCGGCGAACACGTCCAAACCGACCCCGGCGACCTGCCCGCCGATCAGAGCTGCCTTCAGATCGGCCTCGACCACCAGCCCGCCGCGGGCGCAGTTGATGAGTCGAACGCCCTTCTTGCAGCGGGCGAGGAATTTCGAATCGACCAGATTGCGCGTCTCGGCAGTCAATGGTGTGTGCAGCGTGATGAAATCCGCACGCGGCAGCAGATCCTGCAGATCGACTTTCTCGACGCCCAGTTCGGCCGCGCGCTCGGGCGTCAGGAACGGGTCGGCGGCGATCACTTTCATCTTAAGACCCAGCGCGCGGTCGGCCACGATCGATCCGATATTTCCGCAGCCGATGATGCCGAGCGTCTTACCGGTGACTTCGACGCCCATGAAACGCGATTTTTCCCATTCGCCAGCGTGGGTCGACGCGTTGGCGGCCGGCAGCTGACGCGCAAGCGCGAAGATCATCGCGATCGCGTGCTCGGCCGTGGTGATCGAGTTGCCAAACGGCGTGTTCATCACGACGATCCCGCGCGCAGTGGCGGCCGGCACATCGACGTTGTCGACCCCGATCCCGGCGCGACCGATCACCTTCAGATTCGTGGCAGCCGAGATGATCTCGCTGTTGACCCTCGTCGCCGACCGGATCGCGAGACCGTCATAAGCGCCGATGAGCGCCTTGAGTTCATCCGCGGCCAGGCCCTTTCTCTGGTCGACCTCGATGCCGCGTTCGCCGAAGATCTGGACCGCCCGCGGCGACAGAGTCTCGGTGATCAGGACGCGAAAGCTCACGCGGCGACACCTGCTTCGGCCCGGCAGGTCGCGTACGCCCAATCGAACCACGCGACCAAGGCTCGGATATCCTCGGACTCGATTGTCGCGCCGCACCAAACGCGCAGGCCCGGCGGCGCATCGCGATAGGAGCCGACGTCGTAGGCGACGCCTTCCTTGTCGAGCATCGACGTCAACCGCCTGCAAAACGCCGCCTGATGCTCCAGGCTCATCGAAGCCAACGCCGGGTCGGCGAGCTTCATGCACACCGACGTCGGCGAGCGAGAGGCCGGATCGGTGGCCAGGAAATCGATCCACGGCGTGCGCTCGACCCATTGCGCCAGCACGCGAAAGTTGTCCTGCGTGCGCTGCGTGAGCCCCTGTGCACCGCCGACCGATCTGGCCCACGCCATCGCATCCAGCGCATCCTCGACGCACATCATCGACGGAGTGTTGATCGTCTCGCCCTCGAAGATGCCGCGGTTGAGCTTGCCCTCCCTCGTCAACCGGAAGATCTTGGGCACCGGCCAGGCCGGCTTGTGCGATTCGAGGCGTTCGACCGCGCGCGGCGAGAGAATCAGGATTCCGTGCTGCGCTTCGCCGCCCAGCACCTTCTGCCAACTGAACGTGACTACATCGAGCTTGTACCAGGGCATCGGCACCGCGAAGACCGACGACGTGGCGTCGCAGATCGAAAGCCCCTGGCGATGGTCGTCGATCCAATCGGCATCGGGAACGATCACACCCGAGGTCGTGCCGTTCCAGGTGAAGACGATGTCGTGATCACCATCGGCCTGCGACAGGTCCGGCAACCGGCCGAAGTCGGCGACGAAGCTACGGGTCTGAAGCGGCTTCAGTTGCTTCACACAATCGGTCACCCATTCCCTGCCGAAGCTCTCCCAGGCGAATACGTCGACCGGACGCGGCCCGAGCAGCGACCACAGGGCCGCCTCGACCGCACCGGTGTCGGATGCCGCCACGATCCCGACCAGATATTCCGGCGGCAGCTCGAGCAGGGCCTTCGTTTCGTCGATGACCTGCTTGAGCTTGTCCTTGCCGATCTTGGCTCGGTGAGAGCGGCCGAGCGCTGCGCCGGTCAGCGCCTCGAAAGACCACCCGGGGCGCTTCGCGCAGGGCCCTGAGGAAAAGTTCGGGCAACGGGGGCGAACGGACGGTTTTGTGAGAGCAGACATACTCGACGATCTCGAAGGACTCGACCTGGCCAGTGCGCCAATGCTACTGGAAGCCACCTGAGTCACGGTTATCGCGTGAACGACGCCCCGGCACTGTCCCTTCGCCGATCTTGCTACCACATGGCGAAATATTGTGGTCTAATGCCTGTAGGGGAACGGGAGGCGACGGCCGCAGTCGATGACGGTGCGGCTGAAGGAATGCGACGTGACCCAGCGACCTTTGTACGGCGTGCTCGTGATCGGCGAACTGCCGCATGAAGCCGATCCTCGCGCGGCGGCGGCCAGACAGCCCCAGGCGGCATCGGCGCCTGCCGAAAGCTTCCTCAGGAGAACGTTGTCCCGTTGGGTGCGCAAAATGCACTCAATACGGGAGCGATCAAGCTAAGGCGGGCGGGCAGTAGTTCGGCACCGCCCCACCTTCAAATCCAGTCAACCTTCCAGCGGCGCCGCTCCGTTGGTCGGGTGCTCGCGAGCCAGACTCCGATCGCCCACCCAGCCAGTGGGTCGCGCCGTGTGGGCTCGCTCGATGTCGAATCGAATCCTCCGCGAGAGGCAATTCGATGACTAGCACTGTCTTGAAACCCGGTGCCACCGGCGCTGACGTGATCGAACTTCAGCGTGCCCTGGCCGCTCACAATTTCAACCCCGGCGACCTGGATGGGCTGTATGGACCGGCAACCGTTGCGGCCGTCGTTGCGTTCCAGAACAGCAATGGCTTGCTCGCAGATGGCATTGCCGGCCCGCGAACCTTGTTCGCCCTGGGTCTGGCAACCGACGACACGTTGCCGGACTCGACGGGTTCCGTCTCCGTTCAGATGGTCAGCCAGATGTTTCCGGCAACGCCCGTGCGAAACATCAGAGCGAACCTGCCGCCTGTTCTCGAAGCGCTGGTGCGCCACACGTTGCAGGACAAGACCATGGTGCTGGTGGCCTTGGGAACGATTCGCGCAGAGACCGAGGGCTTCGTTCCGATCAGTGAGGGTGTTTCGAGCTTCAATACGTCGCCAAACCAGCATCCCTTCGATCTGTATGACTACCGGGCGGACCTGGGAAACCAGGGCCCTCCGGATGGCCAGACTTTCTGCGGCAGAGGGTTTGTCCAGCTTACCGGGCGGGCGCACTATCAGGAGTACGGGCCGAGGCTGAGCACGCCTGTCGATCTGATCGCGAATCCGGAACTGGCGAATCGTCCCGACATCGCGGCAGACCTGCTCGCCCTGTTCATCGGCGACCGCCAACTGTCGATCAAGGATGCACTGCTGCATGGAAACTTCCAAGCGGCCCGACGCCTCGTCAACGGAGGCACCCACGGACTTGATCGCTTCGTCGACGCCTACCGGATCGGCGACCGCCTCATTGCCTGAGTCCGCTCCTGGGAAGACCTCAGAACCGTGGCCTCGGTCATCGATGAAAGGGCCGATCGAGTCGGCCCACTGTTTTCATAGTTGAGCGACGGGGCGTCAGTCGGCCGCGTAGATGTCGCGGTCCTTGGTTTCCGGCAGGAACAGCGTACCGATCACGAACGTCATCCCCGCCACGATGATCGGGTACCACAGGCCGGCGTAGATGTTGCCGGTGGCGGCCACGATCGCAAACGAGGTCGCGGGCAGGAAGCCGCCGAACCAGCCGTTGCCGATGTGATATGGCAGCGACAGCGAGGTGTAGCGGATCCGGGTCGGAAACAGCTCCACCAGCATTGCGGCGATCGGGCCGTACACCATCGTCACGTAGATGACCAGGATCGTGAGGATCCCGATCACCATCGGCTTGTTGATCTGCGCCGGGTCGGCCTTGGCCGGGTAGCCGGCCGCCTTGATGGCCTCGGCCAGCGCCTTCTTGAACTCGGCCGCCTGCTTGGCCGTGTCGCCCTGAACGGAGGCGCTGATCTCGGCGAACGAGACCACCTTGTCGCCGAATTTCACCACGGTGGGAGATCCGGGCGGGGCGGCCTCATTGGTGTATTGCACCGCGGAGGTGGCCAGCGTGCTCTTGGCCAGGTCGCACGGCGTGGTGAACTTGGCCGTGCCCACCGGGTTGAACTGGATCGAGCAGGTGGCCGGGTCCGACACCACGACCGCCGGCGCCGTGGCGTGGGCCGCCTCCAGCGCCGGGTTGGCGTAGTGGGTCAGCCCGTGAAACAGCGGGAAATAGGTCAGCACCGCCAGCAGGCAGCCGGCCATGATGATCTTCTTGCGCCCGATCTTGTCCGACAGCGAGCCGAACACGATGAAAAACGGCGTGCCGATCAGCAGCGAGGCGGCGATCATCAGGTTGGCCGTGGCCGGGTCGACCTTGAGCGACTGGGTCAGGAAAAACAGCGCGTAGAACTGGCCGCAGTACCACACCACGGCCTGGCCGGCCGTTCCACCCAGCAGCGCCAGCACCACGATCTTGGCATTGCTCAGCCGTCCGAACGACTCCGTCAGCGGCGCCTTGGAGGTGCGTCCGGCCTTCTTCATCCGCGCGAAGGCGGGCGATTCGTTCAGGCTCAGCCGGATCCACACCGAGATGATCAGCAGGAAAAACGACAGCAGGAACGGCAGCCGCCACCAGCCGCTGTTGGCGAACGCGTCTTCCCCGACCCAGGTGCGGGTGCCCAGGATCACCAGCAGCGCCATGAAAAGGCCCACCGTGGCGGTGGTCTGGATCCAGGACGTGAAGTAGCCGCGCCGGCCGTGCGGCGCGTGCTCGGCCACGTAGGTGGCCGCTCCCCCGTACTCACCGCCCAGCGCCAGGCCCTGCAGCAGGCGCAGCGAGATCAGGATCACGGGAGCGGCGATGCCCCAGGTCGTGTAACCGGGCAGCAATCCGATCAGGAAGGTCGACGTTCCCATGATCGTGATCGTGATCAGGAACGTGTACTTGCGGCCCACGATGTCCCCGATCCGGCCGAAGATCACCGCCCCGAACGGGCGCACCGCGAAGCCGGCCGCAAAGGCCAGCAGCGTCATGATGAACTGCGCGGTGGTCGACAGCGGAGCGAAGAACTGCTTGCCCACGACGGCCGCCAGCGTGCCGAATATGTAGAAGTCGTACCACTCGAACACCGTGCCCAGCGACGAGGCGAAGATGACTTTGCGTTCTTCCGGCGTCATCGGTCGCCCGCTTGCCCCCGGCGACCGTTGCGCGCCAATGCCGTCCGCTGCTGCAGTCATGCGCCTCTCCTCATAGAGTCGTACTCCAATGCGCCTCTCCACCTGGGACGAGCGCCGAGGACTCGCATCCTCGGCGATCGCTTCGCCTTCTAGGCCTCTAGTTCTGCAAACCTGGTGGGGTGGTGGAATCCTCGAACGGCCATACTCCGCGCTCGAACTTCAGCATCAGCAGGCCGTTGTCCTGGCAGGTCGTCCAGACCGTTCCGCGCTCGGCATCCAAATGGACCTGCGCTGAGCACCAGTCAGGACCACCGGCGACAAAATTGTTCCCAAGTGGATGATTGGACCCGCCGCTTAGCGTCGTTGCACCGGCCGGATAGAAGTAGGCAATTTCCTTCGGCCGACGCGGATTGCGGATGTCAAACACACGAATACCCGAGTTGAACATGCCACACGCCAGAGTTGTCGCGTTGTTGCGGTTATCGACACTGCAGTAATGGGTGCCGTATGTGAAGATCGATAGGCCCGCAAGGTCAGGAAGCACGCTTGCGCACTTCTCAGGCGCGTTCATCTCCAAAAGGACCTCCGAAACTTGTCTCGGGTTCGTTTCGTCACTGATGTCGACGATGCGGGCCATCGGGAACGGCGGAAAACCAGCCGCGCACGCGCCCGACCATCCAGCGTAGAACAACCCCCCGCTACCTGCCTCGTCGACATGGATGATGTACGGCTTGCCCCTGATGGTCACCGGGATGGTGTGCTGCGCAACGGACCCGTCCTTGAACAGAAACTTACTGATCACCTTGATTTGTGGATTGGGAAGCCGCGCCTGCACCTCACTCGTATCCAAAATCACGAAACCATTGGTCGGGGCTACGTTCGGATTGGTCAAATCCGCTACAGAAAGAAGGCCAGGAGACACGCCATAGAGCCGATTGCCATCGTTACTGACGGAAAGGCCGTGTGACGCGAGTCCAAGCGTTTTCATGTCGAATGTGGCAATGTACTTCGGCCTTGTCGGGTCGGTAAGGTCAACAGCGTGGTATGAGCGGTTTCTCGTATCTCCGATGTAGTAAGTCAAACCGTCCGGCGCGAACGAGCCTTCGTGTCCAATCGGGGTGACGGGCGCCACCGTTCCGCCGTCGGTGCCAGTGCCTATCGCAAAAGAGCCGATCAATTGGGGGGAACGGCAGTCCTGAGAAACATCGTAGATGTCCACCGCAGGGCCACCGCCGCCGTTCGTGCCTTGGTCCGCTGCCAACAGCTGGCGACGTTCGTTGACCTTCAGCGACTCCCATGGATCAAGCATCGAAGTGGTCTGAAGATAGCCCGTCAGAGTCGGTTTCTTCGCATTGGTAATATCGACCACACGCACTCCGTAGGTCGCCGGATCGCGAGTCTTCGGACTTAGTGCTGGAGACTGCGAGCCATAGTAGCCGCATGTGTGAAGCGGCTTGGCTTCGGCGCCGTCGCCATCCTCACTGTCAGCTTGCCTTCTTTCTTTGAACTCGGCCGATTGCCAATTGCCGCCGTCGTTGCGACTCTGACCGATCAACTTCAGGTTGCAATTGAAGCCCTGGAATCCAGCCGCTCGCAGCGCGGCCGGCACCTGGCCCTGAAGGCCGGTTTCGGGATTGTCCTCAGGGCCGCACACCGCCTTGGGTACGGTCCGCCCGATCCTGCCTTCGTCCGACGCCTCGTCCTCGGCTGCCAGCGCGATCACTGTCCCGGCGACAGAACCACAGAGCAGGGTCAAAGCTCCGTACCTGATCAACTTGGACAAGCGGTAGTTCATCATCGTCCCCCTCCGGTCTTGTCGAGTGAAGCAATGGCACACCGTGCGCAGCCTTCCCGCAATCAGGATGCCTGCTCAAGAAACCGCCCCTGCCCCGTCATCGCGGGGCAGTCGCGGAAGGCGCTCTGATTCTTCTAGTTCTGCTGGCCAGGCGGCGTCGAACTCTCCTCGAACGGCCACACCCCTCGCTCGAACTTCAACATCAACAGTCCGTTGTCCTGGCACGTCGTCCACAAGGTTCCCTGCCGGCCGTGATCCTCCGAGACCCGCAGGTGAACCTGCGCCGAGCACCAGTCGGGCCCGCCCGCGACCCAACCGCCTGCGCGAAGGTGATTGGACCCGGGGCTGGCGGTGGTCTCTCCAGCAGGGTTGTAGTAGGCGATCTCCTTCGGACGACGCGGATTGCGGATGTCGAACACGCGGATGCCCGAGTTGAAGTAGCCACACGCCAATGTCGTCGCGTGCTGCTTGTTGTCCACGCTGCAGTAGTGACTGCCGTAGGTGAAGATCGACAGGCCCACCAGGTCCGGCAGCACCTTGGCGCAGTTGGCCGGGTTGTGAATCTCCAGCGCCAGACGCGACACGATCTTCGGCTTCGTCTCGTCGCGGATGTCGATGATCCGCGCCATCGGGAACAGCGGCAAGCCAGCCGCGCACGCCGCCTGCTCCTGGATCGGACCGCTGATGCCGCCGGAGCCGCCTTCGTCGACGAAGATCACATAGGGGTGTCCGTCGATTCTGACCGCGATCGTGTGCTGTGCCACCGAGCCGTCCTTCCACAACAGCTGGCTGATCAACCGCACCTGTGGGTTCGGCGCCCGGGCCTGGATCTGGCTCAAGTCGTAGATCAGCAGCCCGTTGGTCGCCGGCTTGGTCGGGTCGGTCAGCGCGGTCGGATCTCTTCCCCCGAGCGATACAAAGTAGCCTCGATTACCGTCGTCGCGGATCGACATACCGTGCACGTTCGCGCCCACGATCCCGGTGGTCCAGGACGTGATCAGTGCCGGGTGGGTCGGATCGGTCGTATCGACCGCGTAGTACTGGCCGCTTGCGGTGGCCGTCGAGCCGGCCGGCGTGTACGTGTAGCGCAGATCCCCGCCGTAGTAGGTCAGCCCGTCCGGCGCCCACGCCCCCTCGTGGCCGATGACGGGGTGCGGCGAACCGGTGCTTCCATCGGCCTTACCAACCGCCACGGTCGCCAGCAGCTGCGGGGTGCGGCAATCGCCGGAGACATCGTAGATATCGACCTCCGGGCCGCCTCCACCGTTGTGGCCATTGTCTGCACCGAGCAACTGCCGGCGTTCGTTGACCTTTAACGACTCCCACGGATCCAGCATCGAGGTGGTCGTGAGGTAGCCGGTCGGCGTCGGGGCATCCGGCTCGCTGACGTCGAGCACCGGCACCCCCAGGTGCGTACGGTTGGCCGTGCTGAACGACGTGCCGTGATAGGCGCAGATGTGGTGGTGCTCGTCCCGAAACTCGGTCGTCTGCCAGTTGGCGCCATCGCCCCGGCTCTGGCCGACCAGCTGAAGGTTGCAGTTGAAGCCCTGGAAGCCGGCCGCGCGCATCGCCGCAGGCACCTGGCCCTGCAACGCGGTCTCGGGATGATCGTTCTCGCCGCACACCGCTTTGGGCACTGTGAGGGGAGCGGCGCCGTCGTCGTCCGAGCCCTCGACCCCGGCTGCAGGCGCGACCACGATCGCACCCACAAACACGCACGACACAACCAGAACCCCGGGCTTGATCCACTGGGACATGGGATTTTTCATAGTTGTCCCCTCCTAAGGTTCGAAGAGCCTACAACGCGCTTACCCGCCCGTAAATGAGACTTAGGTCGAAGGCTGTTCCAATCAAATACCGCGAGCGCGCAAATTATTGGTGGCCACTCTTCGAAACGATGACGACCGGCTTCAACTCCTTCTGGCCCTCGCGGATTTCGTAGACTCGGTCGGCCGCGATCGGTCCGCTGAAGCGCTGCACCAGGCCGCTTCCGGGCCACCGGATCTCCAGCGCATCGATCGCGGCCGCCTGGCCGAGCCCGATGTGCGGACGCAGGCTCGAGGCGCCGAAGCTGCCGCCGCTGTTCACGGTCCTGAAGATCTCGCGCGCCTTGCCGTCCTCGGTCGTCTGCACGCGGATGCGCGCCCCGACCGCAAAGCGGTTGGCTTTGACCCCGATCAGCCTGAGCTTCACCCAGTGGTTGCCGTGGCCGGGATTCTTGAAGAGCGCGCTCCAGAACTTGTCGCTGGTGTAGGCGCCGCCGATGACCTCGAACACGTCCTGGTTGCCATCGTTGTCAATGTCCCCGAACGCCACCGCGTGGCCCTTTTGCAGGTGGCCGAACCCGCCCGACGTCGTCACGTTCTGGAAGTATCGACCCTGGTAGTTCCGGAACATCTGGTGGGGCACGATGTTGGTCAGCGGCGCGGCGCCCGTGCCCGCGTAGAAATCGAGCCACCCATCGTTGTCCAGATCGCCAAAGTTCGCGCCCATCGTCAGCAGCAGCTGGTCCAGGTGCGCTTCGTGCGACATGTCGGTGAAGGTCCCGTCCCGGTTGTTGTGGTACAGGCGCGGGCGGTCGCCCACGGCCTTGTCCTTCTGGCCGATGTACTCGCGGACGATGTTCGGCATCGTGGCCCAGTACCCCGATACGAAGATGTCGGGCCATCCGTCGTTGTCGTAGTCGAAGAACCAGCAAGTGAAGCTCATGTTCGGCTCGGCGACGCCTGCCTGCGCCGTCACGTCGGCGAACTTCGGCGTTTTCCCGGGCACACCGAGATTGCGAAACAGATGATTGGGCTTGCCCATCACCGATACGTACAGATCCTGCCAGCCGTCGTTGTCGTAATCGTCGGCAGCGGCTCCCTTGATCATTCCGCTGAGTTCAATCCCGGTGTCGGGTCCGACATCGGTGAAGGTGCCGTCGCCATTGTTGATATACAGCCGGAAGTTCCTGGCATCGGCGGGCCACTGCACCTTATCGCGCACGATCTCGTTGCCCACGAACAGATCGAGCAGCCCGTCGTTGTTGAAGTCGGCCCATACGGCCGTCTGGGTCGGGTAGTTGTTCAGCAGCCCTGCCTGCGCCGTGACGTCCGTGAATGTGCCGTCGCAGTTGTTGCGCAGCAGCGAACTGGGAACCTGGCCTTTATCGTGCAGCCAGGCGCCGCGGGGGATGAAGACGTCGATGCAGCCGTCGTTGTTGTAATCGACCTGGACGATGTTAAGCCCGCCCGTGATGCCCTTCAGGCCCGCCTGTTCGGTCATCCGGGTGAAGGTGCCGTCGCCATTGTTGTGGAAGTATTCGAGCTGCTCCTCGATCCCCATGTGCGAGATCATCAGGTCGAGGTGGCCGTCGTTGTCGAAGTCCTCCAGTATCGCGCCGCCGGCGCGCCCGAAAGCGTTCAGGCCGCGGGACGTCGCGACGTCGCGAAACAGCCCGATGTCGTAGTCCGACCTGAAGGTTTCCGGCGGGATCAGCCAGGGCTTCGGAACCCCGTCGGGGTACTTCCCGAGCACCATGTACGAAATGTTCAGCAGCCAGCGGTACACCAGGGCGTTCTCGGGATCGGTAGTCGGATCCGACAGCAGCTCGCCGAAACGCCTCGCAGCCTCAGCCGCTCCCAGCTGCTCCTTGTGCACGCCCTCGTTCTTCACCGGAAAGATGCACGAGTCGGAGTTATGGTTCCAGGTGCAGTTCTGCAGCTCGCCGAGGCGGAAATAGGCAAGCGCCTGGTCCCCTTTCAACGTCTCGATGTCGCGCGCCGGCAGCGACTTGCCGTACTCGGCCAGCAGCTTGTCCAGCAGGGCGATGGCCGCCTCGGATGCCCCGCCGTAAACATATTGCTGTGCCAGCTCGCGCTGGGCAATCAGGCGCTTGATCGGGTCCGTTTCCGACGCGAGGTCGGATTTCAGGCTCGCGATCTTCTTTTGCTGCAGGTCCCACGGATTGTCCCAGGCGCCCTCCTTCTCGGCGATCGAGGCGAGCGTCTTGACCATGTCGAAGCGCTGCCGCTGCCACATCAGCGCCGCAATCGCGACCACCACGGCGATGCCCGCCAGAACCAGCCAGGCCACCGGCGTTGCGGTCAGCCGCGATCGCCGGGGCGCCGCGCCGTCGCCGCCGGGCTCGGCGGCTCCAATCCCCGGTCCGGGTTCGGCCGGCGCCGCGGATTCGCCACGCGACTTGGCGGCATCCGCTGCGGCGTGTGATCTTGCGCGTCCGCGCCGGCCCATCTTCGATCCGGGTGGCTATCTGGTCTTCGGAGCGAACGCGACGTCCCCCGTCGCGAGCGCAAACGCGGGTTCAGCGGAACTGCTGGGCTGCGGAAGCGGATCCTGCACCTGGCCGGCGGCGATCGGCAGCGACAGGATCCTCAAGCCGATCGTCGTCAATAGCACCATCAGCACCAGCATCGGCAGCTGGCTCCACACCCCCTGCTTTCCCTTCGGAAACACTTCCAGCGCCTGCACGTGCGCCAGGTACACGCTGACGATGTGTCCGAACAGGATCAGGCCCACCTGCGTGTGCCAGACGCCATCGGCCAGCAGGATGATCGGCGCCCGGACCGTGTGCGCCGTGCCGAAAAGGTCCCACCCGATGCCGAAGGGGTCGGAGACCATCGTCAGGATCGCCGGCGCCTGGCCGACGAGCAGTGTGTAGTAGTGCGTGACGTTATAGACGAACGCGATCGGGATCAACGAGAAGGCGAATTGCAGCGCCAGGTCGCGCAGGCTCCTTTGACTGCCGGTGACGATCTTCATGATCCACACGAAGAGCAGGTAGATCGCCAGGTACAGGAACGGCGACAGGAAGAGCATCGCCCATTGCCAGTCGTAGTAGATGTCGACGAAGAACAGGTACGGCTGGGCGATGAAGCGGGTCAGCTGCGGGTAGATCCCCTTCCAGAACAGCAGCACCCACGGCCGCGTCTCGTGCACGCCGTCGAATGCGGTCGAAGACAGCATGAACAGGACGAACAGCAGCAGGCTGAAATGATCGGCCGGCTCCTGCAGCAGTCCGATGAAAGGCTGTCGCAGGCGCAGGCGGCCGCGCTCCCCGGGAGCCTGGCCGCGCCGGTACTCGAAGGGGGAGATCTTCGCAATCAGCCGCAGGAAGACGGAGAACAGCTCTGCCTGGCGGAACCACGCGTCCCGGCCGAACAGCGCCGCGCCGGCGATGTTGACGATGCTGTACACGAGCAGGATCAGCCCCAGCGTCCGCGGGGGGGCCTGGCCGAACAGCTCGAGCCAGATGAACGCCATGTAGAACGCCAGCGCGGGGTAATAGCCGAGCCATGGCGGATACCGGAGTCGGGGCCGGAAGGCGCCAGGGCTGAGTCGCTCGATCCCGTCGCAGATCACGCGCCACGGATTGATCAGCGCATACAGGTCGCCGATCAGCGCCGTCAGGTAAGTGAACCCGAGCGCGAAAATGATCCAGAAGAAGGTCACGCTGAAGTTGCCGAACGGATTCGCCGGTCCGAGCAGCCCTGTCAGGATCGTCAGCAGCAGCGCGAAAACGCTCAGCGCCCGCATGGTGCGCAGCGTAGCGCCGGCGGCCATCGCCGCCCGAACGTCGACATCGATCGTGCGGAAATTGCGCGCCGCGCCTTGCGCGGTGACGAAGTAGCCGACCACCAGGAACGACAGCACCAACGCGGCTGACGCGGCGAAGGCGTACATCCAGAACGGGATCGGGAGGTTGTAGACCACCCCCATCATGTGAGCCAGCGCGCTGCCGGAACACAACAGCAGGATTAGCGCTGCCACGCCGCGAGCGACTTTCTCCATGGGAACGATGCCGGGTTCGGACGAGGCTATTGCGGATAGACTTCCAGCGCACCGAGCTCAGAGTGCGCCTTGTGCAGTTCCATGCCGAAGCGCCCGGTGCGGTCGGCGATGAACTGCAGGCTCGCAGTCTCCCCCGGTCCGAGCTGTGCATGCAGGTCGTACCCGTGAAGATGCAGCTCGTCGCGGCTGTCCGACCGGATGTTCAACGTCACACGTTCTCCCTGGTGGACCTGGAAGACTTCGGGGCCCGATCTCAGCTTGCCGCCCTTGATCGTCAGATCGAAGACATCAGCGCGGACGGACGGGGTTCCCACCTCCGCGCTGCGCGCTCCGGCGGGCACGCCCATTGCCCCAGGTGCGGCGACCCCGGCTGCCTTTGCACCGTCCTGCGCCTGCTGCTCTGGAAACTGCGGCTTGAAGTAGATCCAGAGCGCGACCAACACGATCAGCGAAACGACCACGAAAGCGACTGGCTTCAGCATCACCCGCATTTTCTCCGATCGCGCACAAAAACGAAGGCTCCGGCGACACCGCCGCCGGAGCCCTCAGCCGAAAACGATGAGGCAGTCGCCGGATCGGCCTCCTTGGCTAGTTCTGCTGACCCGGCGGTGTGGAGCTGTCCTCGAACGGCCACACCCCGTTTTCGAACTTCAGCATCAGCAAACCGTTGTCCTGGCACGTGGTCCACAGCGTCCCCTGCCGGCCGTGATCCTCCGAGATCCGCAGGTGCACCTGCGCCGAGCACCAGTCCGGACCACCCGAAACGAAGTTACTAGAGAAAATATTATTGTGGTTGGACCCGGGGCTGAGTGTCGTCTCGCCGGCAGGGTTGTAGTAGGCGATCTCCTTCGGATGATGCGGATTGCGTATGTCGAATACGCGGATGCCCGAATTGAAGTAGCCGCAGGCCAGCGTCGTTGCGCGGTGCTTGTTGTCCACGCTGCAGTAGTGACTGCCGTACGTGAAGGTCGACAGGCCCACCAGATCAGGCAGCACCTTGCTGCAGTTAGCGGGGTTGTGCACCTCCAGCGCCAGCCGCGACACGATCTTCGGCTTGGTCTCATCGCGAATGTCGATGATCCGCGCCAGCGGGAACGGCGTTAAGCCGGCCGCGCACGCCGCCTGCTCCTGCGCCGGGCTGCTCAGACCGCCGGAGCCGCCCTCATCGACGAAGATCACGTATGGATGGCCGTCGATCCTCACGGGGATCGTGTGCTGCGCGACCGAGCCGTCCTTCCATAGCAGCTTGCTGACCAGGCGCACTTGCGGATTCGGGACGCGAGCCTGGATCTGGCTCAGGTCAAAGATCACCAGCCCGTTGTTGGCAGGGACGGCCGGATTTGTCAGGTCGCCCGGGCTTCCACTGAGCCCACCGATCGATACGAAGTAGCCGCGATTGCCGTCGTCGCTGATCGACATCCCGTGCACGTTCGAACCGGCGATGCCGGTGGTCCAGGCCGTGATCAGCGCCGGGTGGGTCGGATCGGCCGTGTCGACCGCGTAATACTGGCCGCTCGCTGTTGCGGTAGACCCGGGAACCGTATACGCGTAAACCAGATCTCCGCCGTAGTACGTCAGCCCGTCCGGTGCCCATGACCCTTCGTGGCCGATCACCGGGTGCGGAAGACCCGTGCTCCCATCGGCCTTGCCGACGGCCACCGTCGCCAGCAGTTGGGGGGTGCGGCAATCTCCCGAGATGTCGTAAATATCGACTTCGGGACCGCCAGCCCCGAACCCGCCATTGTGAGCGTTGTCCGCACCCAGCAGCTGCCGCCGCTCGTTGACCTTCAGCGATTCCCACGGATCCAGCATCGAGGTCGTTGTCAGGTAGCCGGTCGGCGTGGGGTCGCGCGGATCGGTGATGTCCACCACCGGTACGCCCAGGTGGCTCCGGTTGACCGTGCTGAACGACGTGCCGTGATAGGCGCAGATGTGATGGTGCTCGTCGCGGAACTCGGTCGTCTGCCAGTTGGCGCCGTCGCCCCGGCTCTGCCCCAACAGCTGCAGATTGCAGTTGAATCCCTTGAAGCCGGCTGCGCGCATCGCCGCCGGCACCTGGCCCTGCAGCGCGGTCTCGGGGTGATCGTTCTCGCCGCACGTGGCCTTGGGAACGGTGAGCGGAGCGGGCGAATCGTCCTGCTCATGCTCGTCGCCGGAGGACCAGCCGCTGAAAAACGATAGTGCACCGCACGAAAACGCGATCAGCGCGAACTTAAGCGAATTGCCATACCCGCCGCGCAACAGCCCTGGTTTCATGGTTTCTCCTTGAGAGATGACACCCGCCTCCTTATTTAACTTCTTCTTCCTTGGCTAGTTCTGCTGGCCCGGCGGCGTCGAGCTTTCCTCGAACGGCCACACACCGTTTTCGAACTTCAACGTCAACAGCCCGTTGTCCTGGCAAGTGGTCCACAGCATCCCCTGCCTGCCGTGGTCCTCCGAAATCCGCAGGTGCACCTGCGCCGAGCACCAGTCCGGACCGCCCGGAACGAAGTTGTTCCCGACCACGTGGTTGGACCCGGGACTGACCGTCGTCTGCCCGGCCGGGTTGTAATAAGCGATCTCCTTCGGCCGGCGCGGATTGCGGATGTCGAACACGCGGATGCCCGAATTGAAGTAGCCGCAGGCCAGCGTTGTCGCGTGGTGAATGTTGTCCACGCTGCAGTAGTGACTGCCATACGTGAAGATGGACAGGCCCACGAGATCCGGCAGCACCTTGGCACAGTTGGCCGGGTTGTGTGTCTCGAGCGCCAATCGCGACACTATCCTTGGCTTCGTCTCGTCGCGGATGTCGATGATCCGCGCCATGGGGTACGGTGGGAAGCCGGCCGCGCACGCTGCCTGTCGCTGCGCTGCACTGCTGAAGCCGCCGGAGCCGGCTTCGTCGACGAAGATCACGTACGGCTTGCCGTCGATCTTGACCGCGATCGTGTGCTGCGCGCCCGAACCGTCCTTCCAGAGGAGCTTGCTGACCAGGCGCACCTGCGGATTCGGTACTCGAGCCTGGATTTGGCTCAGGTCGTAGATCAACAGCCCGTCATTCGCCGGCTGGTTCGGGTCGGTCAGCCCGCTCGCCCCGCCCGAGGTCCCCAGAGATACGAAGTAGCCGCGGTTGCCGTCGTCGCTGATCGACATCCCGTGTACGTTCGACGCCGCAATATTGATGGTCCAGGCCGTGATCAAGCTGGGGTGGGTTGGATCGGTCGTGTCGACCGCGTAATACTGACCGGTTGCTGTTGCGGTAGACCCGGGAACCGTATACGCGTAACGCAGATCGCCGCCGTAGTAGGTCAGTCCGTCCGGCGCCCAGGAGCCTTCGTGGCCGATCACCGGGTGCGCAAGGCCCGTGCTTCCATCGGACTTGCCGACGGCGACCGTGGCCAGCAACTGAGGCGAGCGGCAATCGCCAGAGACGTCGTAAATATCGACTTCGGGACCGCCGTCGGTCCCGAAACCGCCATTGTGAGCATTATCCGCAGCCAGCAGCTGGCGCCGCTCGTTAACTTTCAGCGATTCCCACGGGTCCAGCATCGAGGTAGTCGCCAGGTAGCCGGTGGGCGTCGGAGCTTCGGGCTCGGTGACGTCGATCACGGGCACGCCCAGGTGCGTGCGGTTGGCCGTGCTGAACGACGTGCCGTGATAGGCGCAGATGTGATGGTGCTCGTCCCGAAACTCGGTCGACTGCCAGTTGGCTCCATCGCCCCGGCTCTGGCCCACCAACTTAAGGTTGCAGTTGAAGCCCTGGAAGCCGGCTGCGCGCATCGCCGCCGTTACCTGGCCCTGCAGCGCGGTCTCGGGGTGATCGTTCTCGCCGCACGTGGCCTTGGGCACGGTGAGTGGGGCGGGCGAATCGTCCTGCTCATGCTCGTCGCCGGAGGACCAGCCGCTGAAAAACGATAGTGCACCGCACGAAAACGCGATCAGCGCGAACTTAAGCGGATTGCCATACCCGCCGCGCAACAGCCATAGTGCACCGCACGAAAACGCGATCAGCGCGAACTTAAGCGGATTGCCATACCCGCCGCGCAACAGCCCTGGTTTCATGGTTTCTCCCTGAGAGGCGACGTCCGCCTCTTCTTCATTTGACTTCTTCTTCGTGCACGAACGCCAGCCAAGCGCACGGCGCCGCGATCGCTTGAGGGTATGCGGCCTGTTCCGATATGTAAAGTAGACCAAGGTCGAATGCACAGTGCGTGGTCCGACCACTGCCGGACATTGCGGCCATCGGGCGGGTGTGGCAATTGCGTGAGGTACCATCGCTCGCGGAGGAGTGATGATCGTCGCGCGAATTTTCGTGTCGTCAGGATTGTTGTTCGCTGCAGCAAGCTCGTCAGGATTCGAAAGCGATGTGCACTTCGGATTGACGCAGTGGCTGGCGCTGCAGGCGGGTTTCGATGAAGAGTCGGCCAAGACCATCGCCGTCGGCGACCAGCGCGTCGAATCGGGCGACATGCAATACGTGGGGCCAGTGCTTGCGTACGCATGCGTCGCCAAGGACGACTTGAGATCGAAACTGGCGGGGGAACGTCACTATCCCTCGGCCGGCACCTTTCCCGGTGCGCCGGAGACGCGCACGGTCCTGCCGGGCGGCGACCCGGCGAAGAAGGCGGCTCTGGACGTCATCAAGGTGCCCGCCGGCCAGGCGAATTACATGCTGTTCAGACTCGGTGAGGCGCTGCATATCCTGCAGGACTCCTGGTCGCACCAGGGGATACCGGGCATACCGCAACCCGCGGACGGCATCTTTGTCTGCGACCGCGCGCGAGCGTGGGGGCATCCGGCCGCGCGCGGCGGCTGGAATTCGCACAAGGCCGACCTTACGATGGCCTGGCCCGCCGACACGGTCGCGATGGCCAAGGCCGTCTACGAGGTGCTGATGCAATACCCGCAGCTCTCGCAGACCGCGCGAACCTCGCGCAAGTGGGACCAAATCCGTCCGTCATTGGACGGCTTCATCACGGCGTCGACCAAGACCGAAAAAAAGCGCTGGTTCGCGTCCCACGGCATCAGCGACGTGTCGTTCCTGGAAGGGATCAGCTTGAGAGACGGCGCCCAGCCGTTCGACCTGAAGTGGGCCGGGCGCAAGCTCCCGCCGCTTGCCACGCCGCAATCGCGCCAGCACGCCGTGGACGCCGACCTGCTCGATTTCTTCAACCGATTCTTCGCGCAATGGGTCACGACGGCTGACTTCGACGCGCTCGCTTCGGCGTTCGGGCCCGAGTTCGGCTCCAGCATCGCGAAGCGGCCGGCCGGATCCCTGCCTGCGGTCACAAAGGCGGAGCTCGCAACCCGTCTGAAAGTGTGGCGCCTGCGGGACCATGGCCGGGTCGCCGAGATAGCCCACGCTCAGCGGGCCCTGACCGGGGAGCAGCGCTCGGCGATCGATGCGATCGGCAAGGACCGCAAGGCCTACGCGGCCTACGACCCGCCGTCGGCGGCCTTCTTCCCCTTGCTGCCCAGGGGAGGCGAGGATGTATCGCCGCTGGTGCCGTTCTTCGTAAGCGCCGCGGTGGCGGCGGATGGCAACGCTCCGAGGGCCGTCGCGGTGGTCAAGTTCCGCCATGTTCCCTACGATACGTTGGGTGTGGTCGCGGAAAAGATCGGTGGCCGCTGGCGCGTGATGTCGATCGTGTCGGTGGTCGATCACTGAAGAACCAGCAGAGGACGCGAACCGACGAACGCGATGGCCTTCTACGCCGCCGCCTGCCAGACCGATTTCCCGAATCCGAAGACGCGGACGGAAATTGCCTCGCACACCCAGCGCATGTGCGCGATCATCGAGCAGACGATCATCGGCTACGAGCCGTTTTTCGACGTACGGCTGCTCGCCTTTCCCGAGTTCGCGCACGCCGCTCCGATCTACGAGACGGTGGCCCAGTTGCGCAAGCACCTGGCCGTGCCCGTTCCCAATGAACACACGACCGCCTACGAGCGCCTCGCGCGCAAGCACGGCTGCTACGTCCAGACGGGAAGCTTCCTCGAGACCGACCCGGACTGGCCCGAGGCGGTGTTCAACACGACGGTGCTGATCGGACCAAAAGGCATCCTGCTCAAGTATCGCAAGGTGAACCCCTGGATACCGTGGGAAGTGCATGCGAGCCCGCACGACCTGCCCGGGTACGACCGCGATCCGTTTCCGGTCGCCGATACCGAGCTCGGCCGCATCGGCGTTGCCATCTGCTACGACTGGCTGTTTCCCGAAACGATCCGCCAGCTCGCATTCAATGGCGCCGAGATCCTGGTGCGCGTCTCGGCCTACATGGACCCCTGGGGAGCCACGCCGCCGATGGACTGGTGGACGCTGTTCAACCGCGCGCGCGCAGCGGAGAACACCGCGTACGTGGTCGCAGCGAACCAGGGCGCGCAATTTGGCAACTACCCGCCCTTCAGCTGGCCCGGCGGCAGCATGGTCGTCGACTATGACGGCAGGATCCTGGCACAGGCCGATCCCGGCCCGGGCGAGAAGGTCGTCGTGGCGCCGATCGATGTGGCGGCGCTTCGGGCCGAACGAGCTCGCCGCGCCGGCCACGACATGCGGGCCCACTTGCGCAGCGAAGTGCACAGCTACCTGCGCACGACCTGGCTCGCTCCCGGCGGGCACAAACCCATCGAGAAGACCCGGATCGAGCGGCGCATCCGCGATGCAAAGCGCAAGCTGCCGAAATAGCGGCGCACTGATCGCCGCGGCGCTGGCGCTCGCGCTCTCGCTCGGCGGATGCGGGCGTGGCGACGTGTCCAGCGCGAAGTCCGCCCCGCCGAGCGGCACCGAGCTGGCGGAACTCGATCGCGGCGTCGGCCTGATGGGTCAGTTCGATTTCGCGGGCGCACATGACGTGTTTGCCGGCCTGGCCTCGCGGCATCCGGATTGGTACGAAGCGCGGTTCGACCTGGCGGTCGCGACGCTGAACCGGCAACAGGCGGGCGACGAGCGCGCGGCGGGCGAGCAGACCCGTGCGCTGCTGAAGGAGCGGCCGGACGATTTGCGGGCGCTGTACCTGCTCGGGCTGATGACGCTTCGCACCTCGCCCAAAGATGCCGAGCCGTTGCTGCGTCGGGTCGTCGACGGCGATCCGCATGACGCCTACGCAAAGTACTTCCTTGCCCAATCCCTGCTGTCCCAGGGGCGTGCCGATGCGGCGCTCGCCCTCTTCGATGAGGCGATTGCCCTGGATCCGCGACTGCGCAGCGCCCAGTACGGCGCATCGCAGGCGTTGTCGCGCCTGGCCCGTACGACCGAGGCCGCCGCGCGCCTGGAACAGTTTCAACTGCTGCGCAACAACCCGCTGGCCCGCCTGGCCGAGTTCAAGTACACGCGGATGGGCGCCAAGGCCGAGGCGATCAACGCGGCTCGAAGCGAGAGCCGTGCGCCTGCCCCAAGCGGCGCGCTGTTCGCCGAGCCGGTGCCGCTGCGTGCCGGGCCCGCGACTTCGACCCGGCCGGTCGCCTCGGCAGCCGACATCGACGGCGACGGACAGCTCGATCTGTTTCTTCCGGGGGGGCGCGGCGGCCGCAGCCAGGTGCTGCTGCGAGTCGGCGATCGATTCGAAGCCCATCCGGAGCATCCGCTGGCCCGGTTCGCCGACGTCGAATTCGCCGCCTGGGGCGATATCGACAACGACGGTTTGACCGACGTGTTGCTGTGCCGCTCGGGCACTTCGCCGCTGCTGGTCCGTCAAGCACCACGTGGCCGGTGGACAGCGGCGGACGTTCCCGCGCTCAGGCGACTGGGCGAGGCCCGCGACTGCCAGATCTTCGATGCCGACAATGACGGCAGCCTCGATATCTTCGTGGTGACGCGCGCCGGGGAGCGCGTGCTGCTGTCGAACAACGGCGATGCAGCGTTCCGCCCGTTGACGGATCGGCTGCCGCGGCCGGCCCGGGCCGACGATGCGATCCAGACGCTCGCGACCGACCTGGACAACGGGCGTCGACTGGCGCTGATCGTGCTTCACGCGCGCGGACCGCACGAGGTGCTGGAACAGGACGGCCTGTGGAACTGGCGATCCGCGCCCGGCTTCGATGCGTTCGTCCGAGAGCCGGCCCTGGCAGTGGTGGCGGCCGATCTGCAGGCGCGCGGAGAACCCGACCTGCTGACGCTGACGCCGGAATTCGCCGTGCGCCGCTGGACCCGGGGAAGCGATGGCTCATGGGCTGCGACCACGATCATCCCGAGATCGAGCCCGCCCGACGGCGTACGCGCGCAGCTCGCCGCCGCCGATCTGGACGGCGATGGACGACCCGACCTCATCGTCACGTCCGGCCATGGCCTGTCGGCCTGGCGCCTGCGGGGGGCAACCGTCGAACGCATGTTCACGCTGACCGACGAGACGATGACCGCGTGGACGCTCACCACGCTCGACGACAAAGGCCCCGCGTTGATCATTCATCACCGGGACGGCTCGGTCTCGCTGCGCAGGCCGGGGCCTGGCCGGTTCGGCTACGCCCTGCTCACGCTGAGCGGGCGCGATGACAAGGCCACATCCTCCCGGTCCAACGCCTCGGGAATCGGCGCGCGCGTCGCAGCCCGGATCGAGGGCCGCTGGGTCGTGCAGGACAGCCTGCGGGACTCCTCGGGTCCGGGCCAGAGTCTCACCCCGATCGCCATCGGCCTGGGCGGAGCCCAAGCGATCGACTACGTGAGCATCGACTGGTCCGATGGAGTTTTCCAGACGGAGCTGGCCCTGGCCGGCGCGACCTCGCACCGGATCGCCGAGACCCAGCGCCAGCTGTCCAGTTGCCCGCTGGTGTTCGCGTGGAACGGCGATCGATATGCGTTCGTCAGCGACATCCTGGGCGTCGGCGGCATCGGTTATCTGCTGGCTCCAGGGCAATACGCGCCGCCGCGCCCGCGGGAGAATTTCCTGCTGCCCGATCTGGCGCTCCAGCCCAGGGACGGGCGCTACCTGATCAAGATCGGCGAGCCGATGGAGGAAGCGGCCTACATCGACTCCGTGCGACTGGTCGCACACGACCTGCCGCCGGGCTGGAACGTGGTTCTGGACGAGCGCATGAGGGTCGGCGGCCCCGAGGTGACCGGCCAGCCGTTCTATTTCCGGCGAGAGGCCCTTCCGATCAAGGCGGTCAACGACCGGGGCGAGGACGTTACGGCTGTGCTGCGCGAAGCCGACGGGAAAGCCGCCGATCCCGGGTCGCGCGATGCGCGATTCATCGGGCGATTGGCCCGCGACCATGTGCTCACGCTCGAATTCGCGACCGACCTGGATGCCGCTCCGGGGCAGCCGCTATTGGTGGCCGACGGCTGGATCGAGTATCCGTATTCGCAAACGATGTTTGCGGCGTGGCAGGCGGGCGCGGACTATCGCGCACCCACGCTGGAGGCCAAGGGTTCCGATGGCCGCTGGCGCACGCTGCTCAAGGAGTTCGGCTATCCCGCCGGCATGCCGCGCAGGATGGCGATGCCCCTGCCCCGGCTGCCCGCGGGAACGCGCTCGCTTCGATTGCGCACGAACCAGGAAATCTACTGGGATCGTCTCTCGGTCGCGTGGGCCGAGCCGTCAGCGGCGGTGCAGCACGCGCTGCCGCTGGCGGCCGCCGAGGTCCGGCCGATGGGATTTCCGCGCCGCTCCACCGGTCCCCAGCGACAGCCGTCCTACGACCTTGGTCGAATCGCGCCGCTGTGGGACACCCGAATACAATCCGGCTTGTATACGGCATTCGGAAGAGTCGACGAGCTGGTCGCCGACGATGACGACGCGCTGGCGATCATCGGGCCGGGAGAGCAGGTTCATCTCGAGTTCGAGGCCGCGCTCGCCCCGCTGTCGCAGGGGTGGTCCAGACGGTTCGTGCTCGAGACGCACGGATGGGCCAAGGACATGGATCTGTACACCCGCGACGGCGATTCGATCGCTCCGCTTCCGGTGACCGGAAAGGATGCCGCGCGTCGCGACCGGCTCAACAACAAGTACAACACGCGGTTCGCGTCGGGGCGCTAAGCGGTCTGGTCCGGGCCGCGGTGTCGAAGGAGGAGGAGCGGAAAGATGGGACTGCAAGACCCGGTCGAGGCGGGCGCCGCCGGTCGTGCCAGGATCCGCTACGTTCCGGCCGTCGGACCCCGGCTGAGAAAGCTGCTGCTCGTCGTCTTCGTGCTGTTCGCCCTGCTCGCCGTCGACTCGGTGTACCTGGGCACGATCACGTGGTTCGAATGGTGGTCCGGCAACACGCTGCAGGACTACTTCTACCAGGTCGTGTTCCTGCTTCACCTGGTGCTCGGATTCCTGATCATCGCTCCGGTCATCGTCTTCGGCCCGCTGCATTTCCGCAATGCGTGGAAGCGTCCCAACCGCCGCGCGGTCGGCGCCGGCATCGCGCTGTTTTCCACCGCGCTCGTGCTGCTGCTCTCGGGAATCGCGCTGACCCGCCTCGGCTTGTTCGACCTGAAGGACCCGGCGTTGCGCAACGGCACGTACTGGGTGCACGTGATATCGCCGCTCGCGCTTGCGTGGCTTTACGTGCTGCACCGCCTGGCGGGCAAGCGGATCAACTGGAAGCTGGGATGGCGATGGGCCGCGTTCGCGGCAGCGTTCGCCGGCGTCATGCTGCTGATCCAGGCGCAGGATCCGAGGCACTGGAACCAGAAGGGGCCGGCGTCCGGAGCACAGTATTACTCGCCGTCGCTGGCGCGCACCGCCACCGGCAATTTCATTCCCGCCAGGACGCTGATGATGGATTCCTATTGCCGGGAATGCCACAAAGACACCTACGAGAAGTGGGACCATAGCGCCCATCGCTTCAGCTCGTTCAGCAACCCGGCGTACCTGTTCTCGGTGCGCGAGACCCGGCGCGTCGCCATGCAGCGCGACGGCAACGTGCACGCCTCCCGCTGGTGCGCCGGCTGTCACGACCCGGTGCCGTTTTTCTCCGGGGCTTTCGAGAGCGACCGGTTCGACGACCCCAACTACGACATCGGCAAGGATGCCCTGGCAGGGGCTGGCATCACCTGCACGACCTGCCATGCGATCACGAATATCAATTCGACCCGCGGCAACGCCGACTTCACGATCGAGGAGCCGCTGCACTACCCCTTCGCCTTCAGCGACAAACCGATCTTGAAATGGGTGAACCGCCAACTGGTCAAGAGCAAGCCGGCGTTTCACAAGAAGACGTTTCTGAAGGACCTTCATCGCAGTCCCGAGTTCTGCTCAAGCTGCCACAAGGTCCACCTGCCCGAGCAGTTGAACCATTACAAGTGGGTGCGCGGGCAGAACCACTACGACACCTACTTCCTGAGCGGCGTGTCGGGCTACTTCGCGCAGTCGTTTTATTACCCGCCGGCGGCCACACACCGGTGCAGCGCCTGCCACATGCCGCTGACGGGCTCGGACGACTTCGGGGCACGTCGCTTCGACGACTCGGGGGTCCTAAAGGTCCACGATCACCAGTTCCCCGCTGCCAACACGGCGCTGCCGCAGCTGCTGAATTACCCCGGCTGGGTGAACCAGGCGCACCTGAAATTTCTGGACGGGGTGGTGCGGGTGGACCTGTTCGGCCTCAAGACCGGTGGCAACATCGACGGGGAGCTTGCGGCGCCGCTGCGTCCGGCCGTCCCGGTGCTCGAGCCCGGCCGGCGTTATCTGCTCGAAACGGTGATTCGCACCGTCAAGATGGGGCACCCGCTGACTCAGGGGACGGCGGACTCCAACGAGCTCTGGATGGACGTCGTGCTGAAAAGCGGCGATCGGATCGTGGGCCGCAGCGGCGGGATGGACGCCGACGGCGCGGTCGACCCGTGGTCGCACTTCGTCAACGTCTACATGCTCGATCGCGACGGCAACCGGATCGACCGCCGCAACCCCCAGGACATCTTCACGCCGCTCTACAACAACCAGATACCGCCCGGCGCGGCCGACGCCGTGCACTTCGCGTTCACCGTGCCGCGCGGCCTGAAGGCTCCGATCGAGGTCGAGGTTCGGCTGCAGTACCGCAAGTTCGACGCGACCTACGTCAAGTACTTCAAGGGCGATCCCGGCGCGAAGGATGCGCTGCCGGTGGTCACGCTCGCGACCGACCGCATCACCTTTCCGGTCAAAGGCGTCGCGACCGCGGCGGACAATCCGCCTTCCAGGGTGGATCCGTGGCAACGCTGGAACGACTACGGCATTGGCCTCCTCCGCAAGGGCGGACGCGGCGAGCTTCGCCAGGCCGAAGCCGCGTTCGCCGAGGTCGAGAAGCTGGGGCGCGGTGATGGCGCGCTCAACCGGGCCCGGGTACAGCTGCGCGAAGGCAGGCTCGACGATGCGGCCGCCTCGCTGGAGCGCGCGGTCCGGGCGAAGGTGCCGGCCTATCCCTGGTCAGTGACCTGGTTCAGCGGGCTGGTCAACAAGCAGAACGGGCGGCTCGACGAGGCGCTTCGCAATTTCGAGGACGTCGTCGCGACCCACTTCGCCGAAGCGCGCAAGCGCCAGTTCGACTTCGGCAAGGACTACATCGCGCTCGATGAGCTGGGCCAGACGCTGATGGAGCGCGCCAAGCAGGAACGTGGTCCGCAGCGCAAGGCCGAGCGCGAAAGGCTGCTGCTGCAAGCGGCCTCGTGGTTCGAAAAGACCCTCCTTCTGGACTCGGAGGACCTGTCGGCGCACTACAACCTGGCCCTGATCCATACGGAGCTCGGCAACGAGAAGCGCGCGGCCGCGGAACGCGCGCTCTACACACGCTACAAGCCGGACGACAACGCCCGCGACACCACGGTCGCCCTGCACCGTCTGCGCAATCCCGCCGCCAATCACGCCGCGGAGGCTGTCGTGATCTACGACTTGCAGCGCGAGGGGCGCTACCTTGCCGACGTCGGCCCGATCCTGAAGCCGGTGGTGTCGATCGCCGCCAACGCCGCCGATGAGCGACCGCCCCCCTCCTCCCGCTGAGGGGGAGACCGACGAATACGTCGATGCGGACGACCGCCGCATCGGCGTCGCGTTCCGCCGTTCGATCTGGATCATCGGGGCCGTTGCGCTGGCGGGGCTGCTTCTGTATCTCGGGACGCACCGCCCGCAGCCGGCGGCACCGTTCACCGAGGCCAAAGTCCAGGCGCCGGCCGCGCCCGAGCGCGCCGCCGTTGCCGCGCCCGCCGCCCGCTTTACCGACGTCACCGAGGCCTCCGGGATCGATTTCGTTCACCACAACGGAGCCTACGGGGAGAAGCTGCTGCCCGAAACGATGGGCGGCGGCGTCGCGGTCATCGATGTGGCCAATGACGGCCGCGCAGACCTTCTGTTCGTCGATTCGGGCAGCTGGCCCTGGAAGGCCGCGCAGCCTCGATACCCGACCCTGAAGCTCTACCGCAACGACGGCCATGGCCGTTTTCACGACGCGACTGCGGGCTCGGGGCTCGAGTCCGTGCGGTTGTACGGGATGGGCGTGGCCATCGGGGACTTCGACAACGATGGCTACGACGACATCGTTGTCACCGGCGTCGGCGGAATCCGCCTTTTGCGCAACCTGGCCGGAACCGGGCGTTTCGAGGACGTCACGCGCCGGGCGGGGATCGGGTCCGCTCCGCAGGACTGGAACACGTGTGCCGCCTTTGTCGATTTCGACAACGACGGGCTGCTGGACCTGTTCGTGTGTCGATACGTCCGCTGGTCACCCGATATCGACCGCCAGATGGATTTCCGGATGACCGGGATCGGGCGCGCCTACGGACCGCCGAACTCGTTCGAGGGTTCGTATCCGCGGCTGTTCAGGAACAACGGCAACGGGACTTTCACCGAGGTCAGCGAGAAGGCCGGGTTGCGCGTGGTCAATCCGGCCACCGGCAAGCCGATTGGTAAATCGCTCGGCGTGCTGCCGATCGATCTGAACGGCGATGGCTGGATGGATCTGGTGGTCGCCAATGACACGGTCCGCAATTTCCTGTTCCTGAACCGGCACGACGGCACCTTCAAGGAAGCGGGCGCCGAGAGCGGAATCGCCTACGACGTGAACGGCAACGCCCGGGGAGCGATGGGAATCGACGCCGCGTATTACCGCAACGACAGGGACCTGGCCGTCAATATCGGCAACTTCGCCAACGAGATGTCCGCCCTGTACGTCGGCGGCGGCGCGACGCCGCGCTTCGAAGACCTGGCCATCGTGGAAGGCATCGGCGCCCCGACGCGGCAGAACCTGACCTTCGGCGTGCTGTTCTTCGACTACGACCTGGACGGACGGCTCGACCTGTTCCACGTCAACGGGCACATCGAGGACCAGATCAACAAGGTCCAGTCGAGCCAGCAGTACGCGCAACCGATGAAACTCTTCTGGAATTGCGGCGCGGCTTGTCAGCATTCCTTCGTGGAGGTGCCGGCCGCGCAGGCCGGTGCGCTTTCGAAAGCGATCGTCGGGCGCGGAGCTGTTTACGCGGACCTTGACGGCGATGGCGACCTGGACCTGGTCGTCACGCAGATCGCGGGCCCCGCGCTGGTGCTACGCAACGACCAGGCCTCGGGCAACCATTGGCTGCGGGTGCGCCTGCAGGGCAGCGGCAAGGTCAATCGGGATGCGATCGGCTCATCGGTGGAGCTGACCGCCGGCGCAGTGACCCAGCGCAGGCAGGTGATGCTCGCCCGGGGCTACCTGTCGCAGGTGGAGCGCACACTGACTTTCGGCCTCGGCAAATCGGCCGGCGTGCAACGACTGGCGGTTCACTGGACCGACGCGACGACGCAAGAGGTTGCGGTATCGCAGGTGGACCGCGAGATTCGTATCACGAAGCCGGCGGCGCCTTAGCGAGTTGCGCCGCCGGACTGCGCGGCTGGAACACCGGATCGTCCGCTGCCCACCCCTCACGCGCAGGCTTGTGTTGTTCGTACCGGGCGAGGTTTCGCTGCAGGAAGGGCTTCCTGCTCTCCCCGCCCGTGTGTTCGAAGACGATGATGGTCTCCCTTTGCAGCACCACCGCTTGCTCGAAGCCTCCTGTTTCAGCCATGGCCATGGCGTAGGTCTGCCCCGCATCGGGATTTCGCGTGGACTCGAACAGCGCTTTGGCCAGCTGCAGCGCCCGTGGGCCATCCCGAACCGTCGTTTCCGGCGCAGTCGCCAGTATCCGCGCGAGGATGTTGATGATCTCCGGATCACCGGGATGCGCCTTCAGCGCGGACTCGAGAACCTTGCGCGCCTCGCCGTAGTGCCCGACCTTCACATTCGCCATGGCCAGTGACACCTGCATGCGCAGCGAATCGGGCGACTGCGCGAGCGACTGCTGGTAAAGCGCAGCAGCATCTGCAGCGAGGCCGTTACGCATCTCTGCATCGGCAAGGTAGACGCGCGCCTGCAAGTTGCCTGGATCGCGCTCCAGGGCGGCTCGGTACTGTTTCATCGCGAGCTCGTTGAGCCCCTGGCGGTCCAGGACCACGGCGAGGCTGAAATGGGCCAGCGCGTTCGTATCATCGATTGCCAGCGATTCCGAAAGTCGACGCTGAGCCTCATCGACGCGGCCGAGGTTGGCGAGCGAAATGCCCAGATTTGCAATGGCATCCGCATTCGTCGGGTCGGCTTCTACCGCGGCTCGAAATTCAAGCTCGGCCAAGTCGAACCGTCCCGCTTTACCCAAGCGCTGCCCTCGGCGAACCCGCGTGCGTGATGCGGCGACTTTCGCATCCAAAGCTTCCGCCAGCGGGTCCACAATCCCGGGCTCCACGCCATTGACGGCATACTGGCGAAGGTTTTGCTCGGCCTTGGCGGCGTCGCCCAGTCCGCGATATGCCATCGCGAGAGGCTGTCGCAAGCGCGTGGAGGCCGGCGACAATTTGAGTGCCCCCTCCAGGTACTCGACTGCTTCCTTGTATTGATGCGTGGCAAGCGCAACCTTGCCGAGTCCGGTCAGGGCGGCCGCCCGCGCATCGCCGTCGGACTCGAGCTTCTGGTACATCGTGCGCGCCTTGTCAAAGTTGCCGTGTTGCAAGTACACCTCGCCCAGCGAGAACAAGGTCGGACTGTCCCGGCCATCGATTGCCAGCGCCGCCTCGAACTCGCTGATCGCCTCGGGCACTCTGCTCGCGTCGTTGTAGAGATGGCCCAGCAGGTACGGCCAGCGTTTGTCGGCGGGCGCGAGCGCGCGTGCATTGACGTAAGCGGCTTCGGCGGGTGGCACCAGGCTCTGGGCCTGATACGTCATGGCAAGCTCGCCGTACGCCTCGGCCAGCTGGGCCGATTTGGGCTTGCCCTGGGCCACGCGATCGAATTGCGCCTGTGCGCGCGCCACCGCAGAGCGCACCGACGGCTCCAGATCGGTCGTGTTCACGAGCGGCAACGGCCGCAGCTCGCGCCTGGGTTCAGGGCAGCCGCCCACGAATGCCGCGATCACCCCGATGCACGCGACGAGCATCGAGCGCCGCGCCGTCCTCATTTTTTGGATTCCTTGAGCCCGGCGCTCTGGACGAGCGTGGTGTACTGGCGCAAGGGCGGCACCGGAAAGGCTTCGCTGCGGCCATCCGGCCAGTGCACCGTGAGACTCTGGATCTGAGCCGTGTCGCCCAGGCCCACCAGAATGCGCGGGTCGTTGGCCGACAGATAGCTGCCGTCGGCACGTACGCGACGCCGGAGTGTCGGCGCGCCCTGGCGCCTGATCTCGACCGTCGCGCCGTACGCGTCCCGCTTGCCAACCAGCAGCCGCAAGCCCAGCCAGGGCTTGGCACTGCCCATCCTGTTCAGGATCACGCGCAGTGAGCCGTTGTTGTTGCTGACGACCAGGTCGGTGCTGCCGTCGTTGTCCAGGTCGCCAGCGGCAAGGCCCCGTCCGACTTCCACGAGCTGAAACACCGCGCCGGCCGAAGCAGTCGTCTCCTCGAAATGGCCGTTGCCGAGGTTGTGAAACAGCTGCTTCCTCTGTTGCAGCGGATAGGGATCCTGCGGCGTCTTGAGCTCCTCGATCAGATGCACGGCGCCGTTGACGGCGACGATGTCAAGCCATCCGTCGTTGTCATAGTCGAAAAACACCGTGCCGAATCCCGTGAAGGGGATGCTCGGTGCCGCGACCCCCGTCTCGACGCTGCGATCCTCGAAATAGCCTGTGCCGCGGTTGACGAACAGCGTGCTCTTCTCGCGCGTCAGGTGGGTCAGGAAGATATCCTCGGTGCCGTTGCCGTCGAAGTCAGCGATGTCCACTCCCATCCCCGCCTCGGCGACGCCGTCCGCGTTGACCGCGCAGCCGCGTAGGTCGGCTTCGTTCTTGAAAGTCCCGTTCTTCTGGTTGATCCACAGTTGGTTGGGATTGCCGTCGTTGGCCACGTAGATGTCCGGCCAGCCGTCGCCATCGAGGTCCACTGCCATCACGCCCAGGCCCGCTCCGTATGCGCGCGTGATACCCGACTTCACCGATACGTCCTCGAACGCGCCGTCGCCGCGGTTGTGGTAGAGAACCCCCGGCACCGGCTTGTACGCCGACGGCGCGCAGTAGTCGCGCGCGCTCGTGCTGGCATAGCACTTCCGATTGTCCTCGGTCCGGTAGTCGACGTAATTGGCGACGTACAGGTCGAGAAGGCCGTCCCGATCGTAGTCGACGAACGTCGCGCTGGACCCCCAGTGCCCGTTGCCGGCCACGCCGGCCTGCCGGGTCACATCGGTGAACGTGCCATCGCAGTTGTTCCGGAACAGCTGATTGGGCGCGCCGAAATGCGTGATGAAGACATCGGCGCAGCCGTCGTTGTTGTAATCGCCGATCGCGACCCCCATCCCATAGCCATGCGAGCACAGTCCGGAGGCTTCGGTGACATCGGTGTACTTCAGGGTTCGCGTGCCATCCGGATTCACCACCAGGTCGTTTCGATACAGCCGGGCCGTACACGACTGCTGGGGTGCCCTGGCGTTGCTGCCGGGTCCGAGCGCAGCGCCTTGCATCACCAGGATGTCGAGCTTTCCGTCATTGTTGTAGTCGAAAACGGCTACCCCCGAGCCGATGATCTCCGGATAGTAGAACTCGCCGTTCCTGCCGTTGAAGTGCTGGAACCGGATTCCGCTCGATTCCGTCGCGTCGACGAAGAGCTCCTGAGCAGGCGCCACCTTTGCAGCTTGGGGAGCGTTCTTGTCCGGTGCGCAGGCGCAAAGGGCTCCTGCGGCGAAGATCCCGGCGAGCAAGCGTCGGAGCCACATCTCGACAATTAAAACGATGAATGTGTTTGATTATAGGGACGGGGCTCGGGCAGCCCGCGAGGGAGCGGATACAAGGCGGCGCAGCACCGGCGCCGCGCTAGCACAGAATCGCGAATGTCTCCATTCGACCAAGGTCTAAGCGGTCGCGCTGCCCAAATCGATTCGCGCGAAGAGGCTTTACTGCATCGCAATATCTCTCGCCACCCACATCGCGGCGCGTGGTGAGAATAAGATCCGATTGCGCAGTGACAGCCGCTTCC
>WNFP01000403.1_pt1 | contig 32609 bp, 28 predicted proteins | sample 5400201 | NCBI WGS metagenome assembly WNFP01 (sample SAMN13153355, study PRJNA577476) | soil metagenome | isolation source: 115 cm saprolite under Madrone tree | place: USA:California | collected 2016-06-14 | reverse complement strand
GTTCAGCACGTGCCGCGGTGAAAGTAATACCTGGAGATTCGTGAATGAAGTCAGGCTTCGCGTCTTGATCTCATTTTCCGGAAATGACAACCCGCGTACCGGCTGCTTCCGAATTTCGTAGGTAACCTCTTCGGAGAAATTCATCTTGTTCTTGATGAGAGGGCCTTCGAACACAAATCGTGGCGTCCAGTTGGCAATTCCAACGATACTACCGTTCTTTCCCCGGAACGCCGGGATGAAATCGCGCAGCTTGTAATCCCATGACCCCGAAGGAGGTTTCGTTTCGATGGTTGTCAGCCCTCCCGTAAACCCTCCGTACTGAGAGCTCTCGGGCAAACTGTAAACGGTCATGGATTGAATAATGTCGACGGGAATGGGAATGGAGAAGCTTCCCGAGACCGGATCCACGTTTTCTGCCGAGTCAACAACGAGCATTCCCTGGCTCTCTGCCTGGCCCTTGAACGTCAGTTTCCCGGTGGAAGTCCTGACAACACCCGGTATCAAGGACAGGGCCTCTGTAAATTTCTGGGTAGGCAAAGGCAGGTTTTCCAATTGATCGGTATTGACCGTAGCAGTGATCGCGACATTCTGCGTCGCAATTTCAACGGCCTCGCCTTGAACTTCGACTTGCTGATTGACGGAACTGATCTGCAGAACTGCGTCTTTGATCAGCGCCTGCCCAGCTCTGAGCGTAATCGTGCCCGACCACGCCTTAAAGCCATCCGCATTTGCCTCAATGGTGTAGGCTCCGGCGGTGACGTGGCTGAACTCATAGCGGCCCTCCGCGTCGGTAACCGTCGTTTGCGGTGTTGCTCCAGTGCCTGAACCCGTCAGCTTTACATTGACTCCAGGAATGGCATTAGTTGCCCCGTCACCGGAAACTGCGGTGATCCTGCCCGTTACCGACGCATTGGAAACAGCTGAACTTGGCCCCTGCTGCTGCCGGGCAAGTGCCGGATATGCGGCCGGCAACGATGCGACCGAAATCGCGCAACACGCGACGAACAAAACTCTTCGAGCCATTCTCATTGTGGTAGCGGCCAATCTCCAAATTTCAAAGTTGAAATATGCAACAGAAACAAAAACACACCCTCGACTTTTGATTCGACGCCTGATTCATTCCCCCTAGTTGCGACATATTTTCTCTGCTGTGCCTAAATTGACCACTAGCGCACCGAAGCGGCGCAATGCTGCATGCTGGCTATTGGTTGACCGAGGTTAGGGCGAGTCTTTATGAAACACCTTGCGGCGGATATCGGGCCAGAATTCCTTCAGTTCGTTGTTCATACCGTCATACAGGATCAAGAAAGCGAAAGTGGTGGCGTTTCGCGAGGCTGTGCGTTCCTCCGGAACATGGTACACATTGGAAATTGCCGCCGCCGCGGCATTGCCGATCGATTCCGAAAAATTGAAGCGCTCGTGGCCGGAATCCGTCCGAACGATAAAGAGACGGTTCACGGCATGGTACGCCCGGTGAGCAAAGCGCCCTTTTCCCAGTTGGTAGTAGCGTGGATCTTCGTGCAGCAGAGTGGGAAAGATTGCTGTCGTCATGTAAGTGCCGATGCTATTGTCGGCAAACGACGAGCCATAGCGTTTTGCGTACGCGCCCCACCCTTGGCCCCATTCCTTCGGATCATTTTTTGCTTGCGAAATGCCCGCGAGGATCCCGTTGAATGGATAAGCTCCCCAATCAAAAACGCCGGCCGTCGCCAGCCTGAATTTCTGTCCGGTGGTGAGCGGCGGACGAGCTTGGGCATTCTCGACTGTCCCGTAGTTCGGCAGGACTTCGAAGATCCGATCATTGATGGTTCCGGTTTCCCTCTCGAGTTTGCTTTTCCCAACCGTCTCGCCGGCTGTGTTCTTATCTTCCTTACCGTCTTTCGCGTTCGTTGTTGGCGGATCCGCAGGGACTGGGGTCGGCTGCTGTGTGCCTTGTGACCGTGCCAACGCAGGCGTGATAAACATCAATAGTCCAGCCACGAGTGCCAGCCCGATTTGCCCCTGAATCCTTTTTTGTCCGCTCATAAACAACACAAATTATCTCCCGCCGAGCTTCCATTCTCGCAATAAATGAACGGAGCAGGTTTCCACAATGCCGGGTTCTGGTTTAGATTCCCTGCGGGAGGGAATGGTTTTACCGGCATCCGAACAAAAAGGGCGGCCCTCATCCTGACTCACCTTGTGGTTTCTGCTGGGCGGGCGCTTCCTAGCGGTCCTAGTAACTTGGGAGGCAGAAAAAGTCTAGTTTAGGTCTTCTTCTTCTCGATTTTCAGATTCAGTACGATGTCCTTGCGACTATCAAAGCTCGAAACCGTACGTGTAGTGGATTTGGCGCCTTCTTTTTCCGCATGCAGTTCATAATCGGCGTTCGGGTCCAGGCCGCTGAATCGATAACTGCCGGTGTCATCCGTGTAACTGCTGCGGACAGAATTAGTGCGTAAGTTTTTGAGGAAAACCACGCTACTGGAAAGAGGACTGTCAGTTTTGTCTGTTACCAAGCCGCGTACGGTGCGGAGTTGAGCTTCGTGCTTCTTGTCTTGAGCCACACCGGCGGCAGCAAAGAGCGAAAGGACCAGCGCCAGAGTGCAGATGCGTCGCCGCATGTTCATCCCTTGCCTCCAGCAATTGGTTCCATTCGAAACACGATGCTTCCTTCGTTCGCGCCAGTTTTCGCATCAATCATGCGGGACTGCTCCCGGAACCCCTTGACGCGAGCCACCATCTCATAGTCTGAGCCCTGGGGGACTCGAACTGCAAATTCGCCGCGCGAATTGGTATAGCTTTCCCACCGGAACTTCTTTTCTCCCGCCTTACGGACGCGAACTTGCACGCCCGGAAACGATAGCGCCTTTTCCGTGAACACCGTTCCATGAATCAGAAAATCATTGGCGTGGCTGTATTTGTTCTTCCCTGGCTTGCCGGGAGTTGCTCGAGGAGCCTGCGAGCTGGGGGCGGAACTGGACTGCGGCGGAGCCGGTTCTTGCGCCCGGCCGGATGTTCCACCAAGCGAACCGATAAGCGCTGCCGTGCAGAGAATCGTAATCCACTGCGGGCGGTGCATTTCGTTGCTCCTTATGAGTTTAGATGGCGGCATCAGCTCTGGAGGATGCCAGTCACTCTTGGGGCGTGGGGCGTGCTTCTTACTCCTCGTCTTCTTCTTCGTCTTCCTCGTCATCATCGTCGTCAATGAGGTCGCCGTTCTCTCCGGGCTTGTCTTCTTCTTCCTCGTCGTCCTCTTCGTCCAGATCATCGGCGATGAGATTCAAGTGGACCGGATGCGTCTGCGAAACCTCGAGTTCAGATTCGCATTCCGGACAACTCAGGATCTCGCCCTCTTCGACTTCATCTTCGTCGACATCGATTTCGGCGGAACATTCAGGGCAACGAATCACGGCTCCACCCTCCCCTACAGTTGTTTCTAAAGTGGGGGTACGAGGACCGTGCCCGCCACTGTGCAGCGTATTATATACCGCGGTGCATGAAGTCAACTCCCATGCATCGCGGCGCTGCTTTGAATGCCATCGCATCCTGTTGAGAAGGACCTTTCGAATGACCTCTTCCAGAGAATACCCCGAACGGCCCGTTGTTGGCATCGGGGGCGTGATCATCGATCAGGGCCGCGCGCTGTTGATCCGCCGCGGCAGCGAACCGCTGCTCGGTGAATGGTCAATTCCTGGTGGCACATTGGAGCTTGGAGAGAGTTTACAGGAAGGTGTAGCCCGCGAATTGCTGGAAGAAACGGGAATCGAAGTTCGCGTACTGGATCAAATCGAAGTGTTCGACCGAATATTCCTGCCACAGGGGACAACAGGCGGAGACGTCCAAGGAAAGCCGCGGTTTCATTTCGTCATTGTGGACTATCTCTGCGAACGTCTGGCCGGCGAGCCCCGCGCTGGGAGTGATGTAACCGACGTCGCCTTCGCGCGGGAAGAGGAACTCGCCCGGTTTCGCCTCACGGAAACCGCCACACGCGTGCTGAAGAAAGCGTTCGCCATGGATCGCGCGCGGCGGGCGGAAAAATAATCCGGAGGAAGATTCAAGGAGCCTTGGCGATTTCGATGCTTCCATTGGAATCCGTGAGCTGGAGCTGGCAGCCGCCTGAACCGATAGTCCCGTTCAGTGCATCGCCTCCGATACTGCCCGACGAAGTGACTGGCAATTCCGAAGAAATCCGCCCGAAGGACGTCCTCGCGGTGAGGTTGTAGCCCAGGCCTTCCGGAACGCGCACGCGAATGGATGAGAACGATGTCTTGAGCGAAATGTCGCGGCAGCCGCTGGCCGGTCGCATGGCTGTCACCGATATCGCTCCGTTCTGATTGTCCACCGTGATCCGCCCTCCGATCGACTCCAGTGTGACTCCGGCAAAGGAGGTTTTCACCCCGGCGTCCCCCTTCACGGTCTTGGCGGTAACCGAACCGTTGGTGTTCTCTACGGTCAGATTGCCGGCGATCCGTTCCACCAGGACGCTTCCGAAACTGGTCTTTGCAAAAGCATCTCGTCCGATGTCGGTGAGGGTGATCGCTCCGTTCCCCGAAACAGCACGAATTCCCTTCGGTATGTTCGAAGCTTCGATGGCGCCAAACGAGGATTTCAGCGTGACGTCCCCGCGCGCATCGCGCAAGGTGATTTTTCCATTGGAAGTTTCGGCATCCACGGCGCCGCTGATAGCGTCCAGTTCGATGTTGCCGAACGAATCGCGAATGGTCACGGATCCGCCCGTTGCCGAGCTGCCCTTGACGCGGCCATTGTTCGTCGTGCAATTCACGCGGCCATGCACATCCGTAAAAGTGACGTTACCAAAGCTATCCGTAATATCGGCAGCGCCGCCGACCGTCGAAATCTCGATGTTTCCGTTGTTGTCGCGGATCGATACGTCGCCACGGATGTTCCGTGCTTCGGCACTCCCAAAGGAAGTCGTGATGTTTGCCGAGGCGGCATCCGTCAAAACAACCGCGCCATTGCCTCCAGTAATCGTGGCGGCGCCTTGAATATTCCGGGCGGTGATGCTGCCGAAACGGTTACGGATCTCAAGAGTTCCCTTCACGTCAGACACTTGCACGGAACCGTTGTTGTCGTTCACCACTGCATTTCCCGCAGCCCCGGCGAGTTCAATACTGCCAAATGCATTGACCCACCGGCCGGCGCCGGCATCACGCACGGTGAGCGTGCCATAGCCGTTCTCGACGTCCGCGGCCCCGCGAACGCTCGTTACCTCAACACTTCCAAAACTGTTTCGCACCGTAATCGGCGCATCGGACGGCATCCCAATGTCATAACTGACAGACCACGAAGAGTGCTTGCTGGAGTGAAACCAGCTCTTTTCTTCGTCCGGATAGATCGTCTTGATGCGCACTCCTTCGCCAGTCTGCTGAACCTCGATCTTGATTTTTTGCGCGAAAGACTCTGCCTCCTCGTGCGAGCTGGCCTGTGCGCGGATCGTGGCCGAAATCTTGACCTCGCGGCCGGACTCACCGTGCAGCCTGACGCTCCCAAACTTGTGCTCGACGCGCACGGACTGCCCTGCGCCAAGCGTCACTGTCTGTTGAAAGTCTCTCGTGACTTGCTCCTGCGCCGAGGTTGCCGCGTACATGGGACTTGCAGCCGAAAGAAGCGCCGCGGAAATCGGTCCGGCAGCCGCTGCGCAGCGCAAGGCCGCTCTCCGGAATAGGGCTGGAATTCTGATCATTATGGGTTTGCCTCCAAAACTTCCTCTAGCGTGTGTTGTTTTTCCTGGTACATGGCAAGCAACTGGTAGCGCAGCTGCGCATTCGATGGATTCATTCCGGCTTGCGCCCGGAGATCCGCGATGGCGCTATCCAGCACCAGCAATTTCTCGTGATAGTTGGCGAGCAGCGGGGTCGCTGGATTCTCGAGTTGCGGCTTGGCGTCCGCGGCAAGCTTGTCAATCGCGCGCTCGTACGCCGATTCCGCGCTTTCCACTTCCTTCAGCGTACTGCTCCTCAGCAGTGATGCATCCTCGTTTCTCACGCGAACCGGCCTGTGAATAAATAGCCATGCCCCTGAAATCACAAGCGCCAGAACGAGAGCGCCAGCTAGGGCCGTTTGCCACGCAGGCGAAAAACTGGGTAGGAAGGCGAACCAGTTCTTACGCCCCGCGCGCTGCGCTGTCAGCGCCGCTTGTTCGGCGAGCGCTCGCTCGATTCGCGGCCAGAACGAAGGGCTGTCCGAGTACTCGCGCAGTTCTGAAGCCGCTACGCTCAGAGACTTCCAGGCACGAACCTCTTCGGCACACAGCGGACAGGAGGCGGCATGCGCTTCGAGCGCCAACCATTCGGCGGGCTTGCCGTCTTCAAGAATTCGATCGCGATCACTGCACGTAACATTCATCGTCGTTCACCGTGCCTCCGCCGAGCTGCGCGGAGGTTCGAGCATCAGGCGAAGACTCTTCTTCGCCTGAAAAAGTGTGTTCTTCGAAGCCGTCTCGGTCATGTCCAACATTCCGGCAATCTCCGCATGGCGGAAGCCTTCGACCTCGTACAAGAGAAAAACATTGCGCTGGTGTTGAGTAAGCCTGGCAAGCGCGCGTTCGAGCGCCATACCGAGAGAAGGATGTGCCCCGGGTGCACGCGGCTCCGGGCGCAGGGGCTTTTCCGAATCATCGTTCGCGACTTCTTTCTTGCGTATCCTGCTGCGCCGGGCGTCGTAGCACGTATTGATCAGGATGCGGTAAGTCCAGGTGACGAAGCTCGACTGCCCGCGAAAGCTGGCGATGCTGCGCTGCACTTTCAGGAAGGTTTCCTGTACGGCGTCTTCGGCGTCGCTCGGATTGCCAAGGACGTTCCGCGCCAGGTTTTTCATCCGCGCACCATGCATGGAGTACAAACGCTCGTAGGCGCGCAGATCCCCGGCCCGGCAGCCGGCGGCCAGTGCGGCATCTTCGCCGATGGCATCCGTCGCGGCCCGGCTGGGCCCGCCCGCAAAGTGCCCGGAAGGTTCCACTCGCGTCCCCCGTTCGCGCGACAAGGAAGAGATTCTAGCCTTCCAAGGCAGCGCAAGTCCCATAGTTCCCATTCCTGGCTCCTGGGATATAGACGACCGCGAAGGGCGGAACGTCAGGGAGCCCAACAGTTGCAATTGGCGACGTACTCTCTCCCAATTTTTTTGATTCTAAACAACTTAAGAATCTTTAGAACGTTCCGAAGAAAGACGGGGTGGAAGCTCGGTTTTTGCACCATTTTGATCGAACGTAAGTCCCTGTAAAATAAAACACTTAACGAAAAGACAGGGGCGGGGGGCATAGCGTGGCACGTACCGGCTACTGGCCGATAGACCGGTGTTAGGAAGGAAACGCCTGTCACAAAGGTGCCGAGACGCCATCCAGCCAGTTTTGTAGTATTAATCGAAAGCAGGGTACCCTTGTTTCGCAGTGTTCATGTAAGCGGGGAACGGGTCCAACCAGCCTCCTCATCCCATTCACCCTAAGGGTGCCCCTTTGGAGGTGTCAAATGTTCAATACCCAAATCCGTAGGAGCCTTTGGCTTGTTTTGGCAGCCGGAGTCGTTTTTGGTGGAGTGGGTTGCTCGAACAAGCCTGCTGAAGAAACAGCCGGTGCTGCCAGGAAACCCGCTAAGCCTGCGGCGGCGGCAAAGGCGGCCCCCGCAGTTAAAGCACCTGAGCCATCCGCAATGATCACCCTGCCAAAGGGCACCGCGATCAGTGCGGCGGCAAGGCAAACGCTAGCCACCGACAAGAACAAAGTCGGTGACACCTTTGCCGCCAGCCTCACCGAGCCGATCCAGGTAGATGGAAAGACGGTGATTCCCAAGGGCGCCCAAGTAACCTGTCGCATCGTCAAGGTCAAAAAGCACGAACTGAAGGTGACGCTCGCCTCGGTCGTAATCCACGGGAAATCCTACCCGCTGGACTCGAATTCGATCACCGGACCGAAGAGCCAGCCGAAGACCGATGCCAAGAATACGGATAAGGCAAAGGCCAACAAGGACGTAACCTTACTCGCCGCCAAGAGTAAGTTGACGTTCAAACTCGCGAAGCCCGCAACTATTCCCGTGAAGGGATAACGACGAAGTCGAAGCCGCCGCGCCTCAGCCAGCGCCAGCTGGCTGGGGACACAGCGGTTTTCGTTTCAGGCTCCAGGAATCCGCATTGCTTCAAGGCCCAAGTAGATCTTTTTGTGGTATAGGCTGTTTTCGTGGCCAATCACAAAATGAGTTTCGGGATCATCCTCAATAATGAGCAGCCGTAGTCTCTCGGCATCATTGGGTACGTCGAAAATCAAATCCGTTGTGTACGATTCACCTGGACGCAAGGGTTGAGTAAGCGGAGTGGTTGAGCCGTTGTTTCGGGCAAGCGCTATCTGGCCCTCGAGCGAGGGCGAGAACCTTCGTCCCTTCTCGTCCACAAGGAGGACTCTGCGCCTGTTAGGTGTGAGCGGGCCGTTCCCACGCTTAGGCGAGATTGTCTTTTCGTCAAACCACGTTTTCACACGAACGATTTCAAATTTTCCCTGCGCGGTGATCTGCTGCATCTCCGGGCCAAAGGCGCCCGCCGACTGGGCATTCACAACGGAATACGCCAGATGGCAATCAATTTCACAAAAGTATTTCTGGCCGCCCGGGGGCAACACTTTTTCGCTGCTCGCGAAGGACACGCCGCCAAGCAGACTGAAATACGCGATTCCGACTGTCAGTGCTGTTCCCCCGCCCACTTTTGCAAAAAGCGACGAGCGGCGCACCGTCCCATAGAGCAAGACAACCAAACTAAACCCGAGCAACGACACGCTGCCCAGAAACAAGAGCACAACGATAGGAGCAAACTTCGGCGTGAATTCAGCCATTTGAACCCTCCTCCCGGGTCCAACTCCGCTTAACCCGCGACGGCGTCCGGCAAAGCGCCGCGAGTACGTTCGCGTCTCGCGAACTCCTTGACAGCTGACTCCAGATCGGCCGCCGTAAAATCCGGCCAGCGTTTATCCAGAAACACGAATTCTGCAAAGGCGCATTCCCACAAAAGAAAATCGGAGAGCCGCTGCTCGCCGCCGGTACGAATCAGCAAATCAACCTCCGTCGAGCCTCCTCGGTGGACTTCCGCAAGCACGGTGCTGAACGATTCGGGCGAAAGTTCCGTAACTTTGTAAAACCGGCAAGCCGCGTGATAGATAGCCTCTCGCGCCGAATAATCCACCGCCAGCCGCAGGTGCAGGCGCGTGCCCTTTGCCGTTGCCGCTTCTGAATCGGCGATCGCCTGTCGGAGCGTGGCGGGCAAGCGATCACGGCGCCCGATGACGCTGAGCCGCACGCCTTCATCGATGCAGTGCGTCGTTTCCGTAAGCAGGTATTCGTGAAGTAGCCGCAGGATCGCGTGGACCTCGGCGGCGGGACGCTTCCAGTTTGCGGAGGAAAGTGCAAAGAGTGTGAGGGTGTGAATGCCGATGCGCGGCGCAGCCTCGATCACGCGGCGTGCCGATTCCGCTCCTGCCCGATGGCCGGCAGAACGAGGCAAGCCCCGCGAAGTAGCCCATCGTCCATTGCCGTCCGAAATGATTGCTACGTGAAGCCGCGGCGCCTGGGTGACGACTGGCTGCACCGTGGGAATTTGCCGAACTGTGAGTTGAGACATGAGCATGTTCTTTCTCCGCCGCGGAGGAAGTATCGTAAACTACTCTGCAATGTAAAGTACAAAGACAAATTTTTTTGCCCTTCAGCCCTCGCGCGTCGCGCGAATCAACGCTTCCATGTGATTCAGATACCGCTCTAACGCCCGACGCCCAGCTGCCGTCAGTCGGTATTCCGTCTTAGGCAGGCGTCCGTCGAAGGATTTCGTGCAAACGATGTAGTCGGCCTCTTCCAGTTTGCGCGCGTGAACGCTCAAGTTGCCGTCGGTGGTTTTCAGCAGCGCTTTCAGCTCGTTGAAAGTCAGCGAGCGGTTGACCGCCAGGGCGCTCACGATTCCCAGGCGGATGCGCTCGTGAATCAGGCGGTCCAGGTCGCTGGGCACGGCTTCCCGCGCCGGATTGCGAATAGCTTCCAGCGGAGCGCCGCTCTCGCGAGAGCGCTGGAGCCGCTCTTGACGCGCTGTGGACGACTTAGCCATGCGAATTCCTGCTAGCCTCCGTAGTGCCGCGCGATCCACCAGCCAAATCCGATTTGCACGACTCCAAATCCAGCTGCCATGAACGCATCTCCCCATGCCGCAGGAGCGAACAGCGCAGCGCCGCCCAGCACCATTAAGCACAAACCCATTACCGGCACAACACGCACGGAAAACGCCCCACCTGTGACAATGGCAGTCCCGTACAACAAGAGCCAAATACCTGGCAACGCGGCGAGGATGCCGGCGTGATAAAGCGCGAGAGTCAAAAGACCACCCGCGACAATCGGGGGAGCAAAACTTAGGACAAATTTGCGGCCCGGCCCGGAGAAAAGCGCGGAATTGGCACGATGCGCTTTGGTGGCCGCAGCGGGCGCCGCAATGGCCACCGCCACGAAGGCTTCGATCAGCCAGACCGCCAGCCACGCGCGAGGCGTAGTCTGCCGCGAAGCTGCAAGCGCGGCGACCAGTGCCGTAACCCCCATGGCCACGCCGCCCCATCCTGGCACGGCCGTAAACTCGGCGGCGCTCTCCATGGTCTCGCGGATGTAGCGGAGATGGTCGGCGGCGCGAGCGTCGATAGGGATGGGCTCGCGTTGCGGAGAGCGAAGTGGACCCGTGGTCGCCATACGAATAAGCCTAGCGCAGAAACCAACGTCTGTCAAGTACTTTATGTTGCAAAGTGCGTCGCGCACGCCTCACGCTTTTCGCGGATAGCGTCCTTTCAACGAATTCCAGCGGATCGTGAACACGTCGGTGAACATCTGAATGCTGTCATGCAGCATGCTCACTTTCGTGGCCGGCGAATGCCCCCAGCGCACCGGAATCTCTACCGTGCGTAATCCGTGATGACGCGCCAGATAAAGCAATTCCGGGTCGAAACCGAACCGTTCAATGGTCTGCTGCTCGAAGACGATGCCACACCGTTCGCGAAGGAATGCCTTGAAACCGCACTGCGTATCCACAAACGGCAGCCACAATATGCTCCGCACAATTTTGTTGAAAATGATTCCGGCGAATTCCCGGAAGGGAGACTCGTGCACGGTGATCAGGCTGCGGTCCATTGCTCGTGAGCCGATGGCCACGTCATAAGTCTCCAGGGCGACAATGAGTTTTCCGGCTTCTTCGATTGGCGCGGAGAGGTCCGCGTCCGTGAAGAGGGCGATGCGTCCCCGTGCCTCCTGCATGCCGTGCCGCACGCTGTAGCCTTTGCCCCGATTTACGCCATTCGAAATTACGCGAAGCGAAGGAATCTTGATGCGAAAGTACTCAGCCACCGCCGCCGTGCCATCCTTCGAACCGTCATCCACGACGAGCACTTCCGCCCGGCTCTCAAAGGTGGAAAGATATGCCGCAATCCGCTCGAGTGTAGCCGGAAGGCGCAATTCCTCATTAAACGAAGGAATGATGATGGAGAGTTCAGGAGCTGCGGAGCTCATCGTTACGATTGTTCCTGCCAGCCATGGTAGCCGACGAGCGGCACAAATCGGCAGCCTTCCAGCATCCTTGTGGGGAAAGTATCACCGTGCTTTTCGATGAGCTGCAATTCCTGATGCTCCGTGTCTCCCACCGGAAGAATCATCCGTCCGCCCTCGGCGAGCTGCGCAAGGAGCGGCTTAGGAACCGAGGGAGCTGCGGCGGCAACGAGGATGGCGTCGAAAGGAGCGAAATCCGGCAGCCCAAGTGTGCCATCACCGCAGTGCGCGTGCGCATTGGCATAGCCAAGCCGGGCAAGCGTCGCGGAGGCACCGGAAGCCAACTCCGGCCGCCGTTCAATCGTAAAAACCTCCTTGGCTAGAAGCGAGAGCACAGCGGCTTGAAATCCGCAACCTGTGCCAATTTCCAGCACCCGATCGCTCGGCTGCAAGTGCAAAGCCGCGGTCATGGCTGCAACGATGTAAGGTTGTGAAATAGTCTGCCCGCCGCCGATGGGCAAAGGCACATCTTCATACGCGCGCGAACGCAGCTCCTCGGCCACGAATTGGTGCCGTGGCACCGCCGTCATCGCTCCGAGCACGGCGGAATCACTGATGCCACGCCGGCGCAGCTGCTTTTCAATCATTTCCAAGTGTTGCGCAGCGTATTCTTTTTTTTCAGGCATGCGTAACCGCCGCGGTATGCTTTTCCCACGCGCGGGTTTTCAGGATTTCTTCCATTTGCGCGAGGGCAAAATCGCATTCCTCATCTCGGTTGTAGAAATGCGGCGACAACCGCACTCCGGCTTTCGGGCGGTAATCCACCATGATCTCTCGCGCCAGGAGTTCGCGGCACACCTCATACGCGTGCGGGCATTCCACCGAAACCGTCCCCGCGCGCTCCGCTGGGTTCTCCGGAGTATTCACGCGCCAGCCGCGAGTTCGTGCGCCTTCAATGAGCCGCGCCGTCATGCGCTTGGACTTTTCGCGGATCGCAGCAATGCCAACCTTGTTTAGAATTTCCAATCCCGGCTCGCACGCATAAAGTGCGGGAATGTGCGGAGTGCCGTTCAGATAGCGGAAGGAATCCTCGCGCGGATCGATGACGCCAGTCTCGAACTCAAACGGACGGCGGTGCGCGATCCACCCCGTAAGCGCCGGGCGCAGCCTGGCGCGCAAATCTTCGCGCACGTAGAGGTAGGCGACGCCCGGACCGCCGCAAAGCCACTTCAGTACTCCGCCCACGGCAAAATCAACTCCCAATCCCCGCACGTCCAGCGGAATCGAACCCGCAGCTTGAAATAGATCGAGAATCACATGAGCGCCGACGCGATGAGCCCGTTCAACGATGGCCCGTGCGTCAACAATGCAGGAACTACGGAACAGCACTTGCGAAATCGGCACCAGGAGCGTCGTTTCATCAATGGTCGCCAGCACCTTATCCAAATCAATGCGAATGTCGTCCGGAGTCGGCACAACTTCCACCCGCGCGCCAAGCCGGCGCTGCTCCTGGTAGAAGTACTGAATCGAAGGAAACTCCAGCTCAACCATCACAACTTTGTTGCGAGGCCCGCGAAAATCAAAGCAGGAAGAGATCACCGCCTGTGTGAGCGTTACGTTCTGGTGTAAAGAAATCTCGCCAGCGCAGGCTCCGATCAGCGGCGCGATCTGATCGCCCACTCCCACTGCCATTTCCCACCAGCCCTCTTCCCAGGCGCGCACGCCGCGTTCCGCCCAGGAATCGGCGTAAGAACGCAAACTTTCGTACACTCCACGAGGCATCGCGCCCAGCGAATTGCTGATCATATAAGTGGTGCGGTCGAGTATCGGAAATTCCGCGCGCCACTTCAGAAGCTCATCCATCGTGCGATTCTCCCGGGACGGGATTGCGGGAACGCGCCCTTCTCCAGACAAAGTAACACACCGTGAGGAACCCGAGCCAGGGTACGCCGGCCATCAGCGTAATGCGAAATCCCGGAACCCACCAGGTGGAGATCAATACGGCCAGCACTCCTCCCATCCCTGCCAGTGACAACCACGGCCCGGGAGGCCCTAATCGCAAGTATGGCCGCGCATTTCTTTCGTGGAAGCGGCGGAACGCCAGGTGCGTGAGCAATGTCATCAGCCACGCGAACAATGCTCCAAACGAACTCAGCCCGATCATGAAAACGAAAAGTGAGTCTTTGAAATATTCTGACAACACGAGTGCCGCGACCATTCCTCCGGCCGAAGCCAGCACCGCAATCACCGGCATGCTCTTTTTGCTCAACCGGCCAAGCGCTGCAGGAACATAACCGCCGCGCGCAAGGGAAAAAGCCAGCCGCGCCGCGAAATACAAATTGGCGACGGCGCTGGAAAGCGCCGCGGTCAGCACCACGAAATTCATGATGTGGCCCACGGCAGGAATACCGACCGTCTGAAAAACGCGGACGAAGGGACTTTCGCCGAGGCCGATCTGCGCCCACGGAACGATGCCAACAACGAGCGCGAGCCCCGCAACATAGAACAGCACAAGCGCGAGGAGTGTTCTGCGCAGCGCTTTCGGAACCGCTGTCTTTGGGTCCGCGGCCTCACCCGCCGTGCTTCCCACAACTTCAATTCCGAAAAAACTAAAAAGCCCCAAAACCACCCCCAGCGCGACACCTTTCCACCCATTCGGAAGAAAGCCGCCGTGCTCCGTATAGTTTCTGAAGCCGACTTTTGGAGATCCCACGCCGCACAGTAGCGCCGTCCCCAGAATCAGAAATGCAACGATGGTCACTACCTTGATCATCGAGAGCCAGTATTCAAATGTCCCAAGATTTCCGATGCTGGTGCAGTTGACGTAGAGAATCAGCGCTGAGAACAACCCGATCCAAACCCACGATGGAGTTTCGGCGAACCACAATTTGCAGTAGATCGACGCCGCCACCACTTCACTGCCCACCACCACCATCATGCACAGCCAGTACGTCAGCCGAATCGCAAACCCCGCCCACGGATGCAGGTACATCTGCGCATAGAGTCCAAACGAGCCTGCCGCCGGATGCGCTGCCGCCATCTCCGCGAGCGCCAGCATCATCGTCACTGCGATGCACGCGGCGCCTGCAAAACTCAGAATCACCGCCGGCCCGGCAAGCTTCACGGAGATGGCGCTGCCGAGAAATAAACCCGTGCCGATCGTGCTTCCCAGTCCGATCATGGCGAGCTGACCGGGCGTCAGTTTGCGTTGCAGGCCCGCTTCGCGTTCGACGACTTCTACGGACGCGACCGCCTCAGCTGCTGCGCCACCGCTTATTTCCGTGTTGTCCATGGCGAGGCATCGTACCAGATATTCAATCCCCCTTCCGGCCCTGAACCGAGGGCCAGTGAACGCCGCAACACAACTGTCCTTCGATACAGTCGCGCCGCATCAGCGCCCTTCCTAGAATCATTGACGTGGTGCTGACCCCAAGAGCAGCCGCCACGGAGGCAGTCATGAAAGCGGTCCTTGCACTGGTCATTATTTACGTCGGCACTTTTTTCCTGGTCATCCAGGGAGCTTCGCAAAACTCGGTGCAAGCTTCGCCTCAGGGCTCCGGGCCGGGCAACGCGGTACCTCGACAAGCAAATCCTTCGATTGACCCGGCAAAAGAGGCGGACATCCGCTCTCTGATGGAACTGGTCGGCGCTCGCGACCTCGTGCAGGACGGCGAAAATGCCGCCATCGAACAATCCCGCGAGAAACTCCTCGCCACTGTGCCGAATAACGACAAGGGCCAGGCCTTTGTGAACGCCTTCGCCGCCAGCTACCAGAAGAAATTTGACGTCGAGCAGGTGACGGATCAACTTGTCGAGTTCTACGACAAGCATTTCACGGACGACGAAATCAAAGGACTGTTGCAGTTTTATGGTTCGCCCCTGGGACAGAAGGTCGCTGCGGAGATGCCGAAGATCAGCCGTGAAACTCAGGCTGCCATCCGGACCGCGAACGCCAAAGCCGCCAAGGACGCTCTTGCGGAATTAAAGCGGCAGAATCCTGAGATTGGGCAGTCAGCGCGGCTTGGGAACGGACAAGGGCAGGGCCGCTGGCAACAGCGCCGCGCGCCGCAACGCGGACAAGGGCAAGGGTCGCAGCAAGTGGCCGCAGAGCAACAAGATCCTCAGTAATTCGAATTGCAATCTCAAAAAGCGCTTTCAGCCTACTGAAAGCGCTTTTTGATTTTTACGTCTATGCCGAACGTCCCGTTCTGATCGCGCAGTCCGACAATGGACACATTGCGATCCACGTTGTACTCCACTTGAATCACTTGCTGCTGCGTCGAGCTCACGTTCGAAACGTAAGTAATGGTGAGGTTGCGGGTAATCTGCTGTTCGACCGTCACGCGCGCCGCTGCGTTCTGTTCCGAACCCGTCGAGCCCACTCCAGCAAGGCCCGGATCAACGCGAAACCGTGTTATCCCAAACAAGCGCTCGAGGCGTCCGCCTAATTGGCTGGAAATCGCCTCCGAGAGAATCGCCGAAGCTCCCGCGGTACCGCTCTGTGTGGTACCGCCGCTCCGCGCCGTGGCTTCAGAACTTGTCTGGCCCAGCGCAAGCAAGGTGATGATGTCGTTCGCCGGAAGCGGCGGATCGGAGCGATACGCCAGCGTCAGCTTGCTCGCCGGACCATTAAAATTCAGCGTGATTTCATATTGCTGAATCGTCGTTGTTGCTTCCACGTTCAACACCGGGTCAAGACGGAACGGATTGGAAAAGTTCAAGTCGCCGCGCGAAACACGGTAGCGGTTGCCCGCAAAATACAAATCTCCGGAAAGAATGTGGATGTGCCCGAGGAGAATCGGATGCTCCCAAGTCCCCCGCACGCGAAGATTTGCATCGGCTTGCAGTTGCGCGCCGGGCCATTCCATGCGCGCGTCGGGCGCCGAGAGCGCTTCGACGTCGAATTGCAGGTTGCGCAGGTACGGTGAACTCGTTGTCGGGCTGGTAATGCCTTCCTTGGCCGACACCAGCATGCCCGCGACTTCGACCCCCTGCGTGAGAGTGACGCGCTCGATCGTCACTCTTCCGGAGAGCAATCCCGCCGCCGGTGTCCCTGTCAGCCTCAGCGATCCTCCGACCAGCCAGCTCATCCCCTCCGGATAGCGGATGCGCACACGGTCCGTTCTGACGCTCACGTCATAGCGAAGCGGGCTCTCCGCATAATTCAAACTGCCGGAGATTTGCAAAGTACCGCCACCGGACTCCGCGCTCAAGTTCTCAAAGTACAGCCGCGTCGCATCGAATACCACGTCACCTGTGATCGCACTGAGTCCTGTGGGAAAATCCGCGGCCCGGGCCGAAGCGTTTTCGATGTGCACACGCCCGGTGATGCGAGGCCGGTCCAGCGTCCCTTCGAATGAGGCATTGATTTCGGCGGGGCCACGGGCGTCGACATTCGGAAAGAATCCCCGGATGAGCCGCAGGTCCAATGCCCCATTGAGGTGCAGCCCGACGCTGCGCCGCCCGACAAATTGCACCGAACCCGAGATCTGTAAATTGGTGTCCGTCCCCTTTAGCGTTACCGGTTCGATTTCCAGGCTGTCCTTCGTCGAGCGGAAGTGAACTGGTCCCGCGTTTTCCAGCCGCACGTTGGCGTAATTCATTGCCAGCCGCGAGAGATTCGCATCCACGATGATTTTGTCCGGCTGCATAAGCGAACCATTCACTGCAATGTCACCGTCCGCGTTTGCATGGCCGCTGAACTCTTTCAGGTGCAACGCCGCGAGCAGAAATGGATCCAGGTCCATGTTCTTGATGGAAACCTTGCCGCCCAGCGGGTAAGGGTCGGCAAGCCCCAGTGTGTAGCCGCCTGAAATCTCTCCCGTGTTCATTGCCGAGCTTAATTCCAGACGTGCTGTGCGGCTGTCCGAAGTTAGTTTGCCGTCGAAGCTCCCTACAACCACTTGGCCAATGCGCAGGTCTACGACTCGGAACGTGCCTTCCCCGAGCGGCGTTCTCAACGGCCCATTGGCTTTCAGCCGGAAAGTTACCTGGCCGCCTACCGGCAAACGCGCAGACTGTAATTTTTCAATGTTTTCCAGCGGCAGCGCTGCACCCACCAGGTTCGCGGAAATGGTCTGGTCCTGATAGTGGTACGCCGCCGATCCCGTGATGATTCCCGCGCCGCGCCCATTTTCCTTTCCTGGAGGAAAGAATCGCAGCTCAGCGTCCGCAATGCGCACTTCCTCCGGCGAGATGTTCAGTTGCCCGCGGAGGCGGTTGAATGAGAGTCCATAGGCCTTGCCATCGGCCAGATCGAAAAGGCCCGTAACATTGGGCTGATCCCGCGTGCCTCGGCCGTGAAATTGTCCGGTCAGTGCCCCGTCCACGGGAAAAGTCAGCCCCAGCATTTTTTCAAGACTCGCTGCCGGAACTTTTTCGAAATTCGCCTCCGCCGTCCAGCCGTTCTTCGGCAGGAAATTCCAATTCGTCAGCGCTAGCCTGCCTTCGATATTCGCTTCCATGTCGCCGCTTCTGGCATTTCCGTGCTCCACCGCCAGTTGAGAGGGTGAATAAGTCAGATCACCTTCGATAAAATCCACGAAGACGCTATCGTAACGTGCGCGCTCCCCGCGCAGGTGTCCTTCGAACGTTGAGCCGCCCGGCGTCGCCACGATCTTGCCGTCCCATCGCGCGCTCCCCGACAGTTGTTTCGCGGCTTCTGCCGATCCCGGCGTTGCTCCCCTCAATCCGTTGATGAAATCTTTGTAGATTTCCAGGGCTCCGGTTTCGAACCGTACATTCAGAATCGAGTTACGCGGACCAAGAATTCCGTCAATGGTGCCGCGGGACGAGGGTGTCTCGAATTCTCCCGAGTCGATCGCCAAAATATTGGAATCGTAGCGGTAGCGGAACCGCCATGCGGCGCTCACCGGTTGATGATGTTCCGCAAGGTGGGGAGGAGTCTCCCACACCGTGTTTGCCGAGATTTCAAAGTGCCGGAAAGGACCGCTCCAGGTTTCTACAGTGTCGGCGGTGATCAGCCCATCCCAGTGCAGCTCGTCGATGGGGAAACCCCGGTGCTCAATCGCCGGCAGAACTCCGGCGAGCCTCACGTCTTCGACATGCGTGTCCGCCCGGAATTTCAGCCCGTCGAATTGCATCGTCACGCGCCCGGTTACCCTTCCACCAAATGCCCCGGCATAAAAATCCGGAACCTCCAGTCCATGGTCGTCGATTCGATAACTGCCGCGGCTGGTGAGCCCGTTCGCATGAAATATCTCGTACGGCAGCGCGATGTTCTGTCCGGAATAACTTCCGCTACCCTTGAATTGGCCGCCGGCAAACTGGCCTTCTCCCCGCAGATCGACCCGGCCCGTCGGCACCGAGGGTTCCCGAAAGGTTTCCCGGAAATCGAGCAAATCCACCCAGCCGCGGTACCGGAAACTCCACTGTGGATTCAAGAAGCTGTTCATTTCCGCCTGTGCGTCAATACGGGAGCGGCCTGCGCTCAGAACTCCCTGCTCGAGCGTAAAGCCATCGCGCCAAAGCGTGAACTTTGCCGACAACCCCACTGGCAGGGGCGCGTACTTCTGCGACGTGAACTGCATCCTCTGCCAGTCAAGAGTGCCGAAGTACAAAGGATGATCCAGCGCGCCACCGGCATCGATCCCAAACCTCAAATCTCCTCCGTGCACCGTGATCGGCGTCTTTGTGTCGTTGTAGAGGATCCACCCATCAGCAATCTGAAGGCGCCGGATGTGCATTTCGAATAGCGAGTCGCGCAACGGTTTACTGATCGAGGCAGGCCGTGGAGGCGCAGGCACGTTGGTCGTGCCGTTTTTCTCAACACGGATGTGCACGTGTGGCTGCTGGATCAGGAGCTCATTCAGCGATATTTTGCGTCCCCAGAAGGAATCAATGCGCAGACCCGCCTGCACTTCCTCCGTGGTAAGAAGTGGTTCCGTGCCCAACGGCTCTTTCCCGTGGATCACCAGACCCTTGATGGTTGCCCGCATCGCGAGCCATTGGATGGACAGCGAGCGCAACTCTACCTTGCCGCCGGTCATCTGTTCCAAACGGCTTATCAGCAACCGGGTCAGCAACGGGTTGCCCGCGCCGCTCCCGAAAAAAATCATCAAGCCCGCGACGATCAAGACAACCTTCGCGGCCAGGACCCAGGCGACGTGACGCAGCCAGCGCCACTTCCGGCGGCGGGTTTCCTGCGTCATTTCGCCGCCTCGTCTAATAATTTTTCAACGTGCAGACGGGCTTTGCTTTCAATGAGCCATTGATCGGCCTGGTCATTAATCCCGCGCTGCACCAGCGCTTCCTGAATGTAATCGCGCGCCTCCTCCAGTGGCGGCGGCTCTTGACCCCGGGCCTTGGCTCGCGGCACGACGGATTTCTGATAGAAATCCTCGATCGTCTTTGGATCGATCTGCACACCCGGACGAAAACGCGAATCCAGGTAGTTGCTCAAGTAAAGCTGCGCGGCCACCATGTCCCGTATCTCCGCGTCGCTCAGGCCGCCCTGCTTTTTCCTTGCCTCGTATTCCTCACTGGATGTGAATGATTTCCGCACCCTGTCCAGGCCGCGTTCGATTTCCGCATCGGATGGACGGGAAAAACGCGAGACTTCGGCCTCCGTTCGCACGATCCACTGATCGATCAGCCGCTCAAGTATCTGGGGGTCCGTTTCCGATTTTCCGTCAAGGAATAACTGGTAGCGGCCGAGCGCCCGGATGTCGCTCAATAGAATGACGTCATTTTCAATCCGCGCGGCGATGCGGTCCACAGTTTCTTGGGCCGCCGGCATGCCGGCTGCGTTCGCCGTGATCAGCGAGAGTAGAAAAACGCGAATCGCCAGCCCGCGCACTAGAAGGTCGACCCCAGATTGAAAAAGATTTGGAAGCCGGGCAACCGCGTGCTTTGCTGGCCCAGCGAGCCAACCTGGCAAGCCGTCGCGCCGCTCGGACACGGAATCGGAATAACGAACAGAGGCCGGTTGAGCTGATAGCCGAAATCGATTCGAATCGGCCCCACCGGAGTCTTGTAGCGCACTCCAATTCCGATGGTATGCGCAAAATAATTCAGTTCATTCGTGCAGTTTGTCACGCACACGGGCACGTTCGCTGGACCCGCGGGCAGCGCCGGATTTTGCAGCGCAAATGTGGGCGCCGGCAGCATGGAGTGGAGGGAGATGCGGTTCAGCCGGCTGTACACATTGCCGCCGTCATAGAAAATAGCGCCGCCTAAGGAAGTCCCCAAAAACGGCAAGCGCATCGGAAAGCGAAATTCCTGGTTGAGTACCAGCATCGCCTGGCCGCCGACCGGGAAACCCGTGCAAGGATCGCGCGGTCCTGCTTGATTCAGCGCGAATCCGCGCAGCGACGTTCCGCCGCCGGCAAAGTACCGCTCCGGTAGCGGGATGATCGTCGGAGTCGGTCCTGAAGGCAAAGTGCCCGGAATGCACTGCCCCGGCGCGGGTGCCTGGAACCTCAGGGAAATCGTGTCACGATACGGCATCAGGATGCCCAATCGCGCCGAACGCGCGAAACTGAACCGCCGCTTGATCGGGTAGTACGTGGAATTCTGCAAGAAAAACCTCAGAAAGCTGGCGCTGGAACCATAGTACGTGTCGGCGTCGCTGAAGTCCGCGCTGTTAAAGCTGCCTTTCGATGCGTCCGCTGGATTGTCGCGCGAATCGCGGAACCACGTTACCCCGAATTGGGAAACCAGTGTCGGCTGGTTGAACAGCGGCACTGCATCGCTCAGGATATTGAGGTTGGAGACGCGCACGCGGCGGAACGTATAGCGATAGAGCACCGTTGTCAGCGGCGTGATTTGATCGGTCAATTGCAGCGAGCCTTCGTAGCGCTCTTCCGTAAACGTATTGATGTCACGCGTTTTTTCCGCGAACGCCGTCGCCTGAAAACTGAAATGCGGATTGGCAAATGTATTCGGGGCCGAATATCCCAGCAGCGCCCGCCCCTGTAAAGTACTGCCTCGCAATTTGAACGAAAGCGAATCCCCGCGCCCCGTCAGATTCAATTTGCTGAGCTCCAGAATTCCGCGCGGAGCCGCCTGAATCTGAGCCCCCGTGGGGTCGGTCGTGCTCGCCAGCCTCTGCACTTCGAATCCCCCTCCGTATGCAATCGTGTAGCGCTTGGCTTCCTCGACCAGAACGGCGATGTCCTTCTCGGGATTTGTTCCGTTGGGATTCTGCCGCTCGATCGTCACGCGGTTGAATACTCCGAGGTTATACAGCCGCCTCTGCGATTCCACCACGTCCCCTTCGCGAAGCGGATCTCTGACTTTGATGTGCACTTCCCTTCGGATCACTCCCGGCCGTGTGTGCGCGTACCCGCCGATTAAGATACGTCGCACGCGCGTTTGCGGGCCTTCCTGAATGCGATACACCAGCCTAACCGCTTCGGCCTGCTCGGTGTCCGTCTTACGCTCCTTTTCTTTTTGCTCTTTTTTTTCGATTTCCTGCGAGGAACCGCTACTTCCGCCGGCCCCCGCATTTTGCGTCGACGGATCAGCCGCTACGCGTTCCGCCGTTGCCGTGAAGCTCGCCTCCGGAAATCCTTCGTTAAAATAAAGCGCCAGAATATTGTCCCGGTCGGTCGTCACTCCAAAGTCGGAATACGGCTGCCCCGTCGTCGATCCCACCACCCCGAGCAATTCCTCTTCCTTGAACGCATGAATTCCTTCGATCGACAACGATGCAACGCGCGTCTGCTTCCCTTCCTGTACCGCGAAGCGAATGAATAAATCTCCCTCTTTGCCTTTGTAGTCGTCTTCCGTCTGTGCCTCGACCCCGGCATCCAGAAATCCGTTTGCCTGATAAAGGCTGCGCATCGATTGCGCATCCGCATCCACCAGCCTCCGGCTGAACCGTCCCGCTGAACCGAACGCGCCTCCGAAAATCTGCAACCGGCTTCGCAGCAATTCAGTGTCGAAGTATTTGTTACCGGTAATTTCGATCCCTATTAATTTGTGCCGCTCGCCCCGCTCCACGGTGTACGCAATGATCTCTTCCGTGGTCTGCGCCACACCGCTGTTCGATTTCACCTCGTGCGTTTCTGTCTTGTAATCCACGTCGGCGTCAAAGTACCCCTGACGTTCCAGCCGCTCACGAATGTTGCGCTTTCCTTCTTCCAGTAGATCCGCGTCAACCGCGCCTTCCTGATAAATGGGAATCAATTTCTTCAGCTCGCTCCCGGAGAACTTTGCTCCCGACAGTTTCACTTGCACCCTCGGGCCCTCCGATACTCCCAGCTCGATCGGAACCGTGTTCTTCGCCGCATCATAATCGCCCCGCCGCACCGCCGCCCGTCCGCTCAGGTGCCCCTTCTTGATCAGAAATTTGCGGATGCGGCCCGTGCCGCGCTGCAACTTTGCCGACGTGAGTTGGGCTCCCGTCTTCATTCTCAATCGCGACAGGATTTCCGCGTCGCGATACTCCGTAGCATTCTTCAGTTGAATGATTCCGACTCGTGCGCGCGGCCCAGGCTTTACGTGGACAACTACGTCCACCTGGTGCGTCTCCGCATGAGGCACGGTCTCGGCCGAAACTTCCGCCCGGTACAAACCTTCCTCCCGAAGTGTCTCTCGCAACCGTTCCACCGCCTCATCAACAGCCAGCTTCCGGTACGTCTGCCCGAGCGTCAGTTGCATCGCCGCCGCTGCCGAGGCGTCGCTCGGCGGCGCGGTGAGCCCCTCGATGCGTACCTGGTTGAAAAATAAATTCTCCCGCACCACAAAATCCAGTCGCACACCATCCGCAGCCGGTGTCACGACCGCTCGCACATCCGCGTAATCCCCGGTTTTGTAAAGCGCCCGCAAACTTTCCGCAATTTTCCCGCGCTCCAGCGCCTTTCCCGTTTCGATCGCGATTCCCGCGGGCGCCTCGGACAAAACTTGCCCGTCCTCTTTCACGATGCGGATTGCGGTGACCTTCGGCTCTTCTTTTCTAACCTCCGCGGTGGAGCCATCTCGCACGGTCTGCGCGTGCGTCGGCGATGCTCCCGTCAGGAGCGCGAGCGTGACAATCCCTCGCAACCCATTGGCCCAGCCCGATTTCATGATTCCATTCGCTCAGACGAAGGGTAGCACGGAGGCGTTGCCTGCCCTGTCCCCTTTGGCGCTATCATGTAGTCTAACAGGCGCGCCTGTTGCGCCTGCCGGGGCCGCGCCTTTCGTGAACGATTCTCTCCAGCAAAAATACTCGCGCCAGATGCTTTTCGCCGGTATCGGCCCCGAAGGCCAGCAGCGGCTGCTCGCCTCGCGGGCCGCCATTGTCGGCTGCGGCGCCATCGGTGCTGCCACCTCCAATCTTCTCGTTCGCGCCGGCGTCGGTTACCTCAGAATCATCGATCGCGATTTTGTCGAGCCCTCGAACTTGCAGCGCCAGACTCTCTTCGACGAATCCGACGCCCTCAACGTGCTCCCCAAAGCCGTCGCCGCCGAGCGCAAATTGCGCTCCATCAATTCTTCCGTATCCGTCGAAGGAGTTGTCGCCGATCTCAGCTCGCTGAATGCCGAAGCACTCCTCGATGGAGTCGATCTACTCCTCGATGGCACCGACAATTTTGAATCGCGCTTTCTAATGAACGATGTCGCTGTGAGATCCGGCCGCCCCTGGATCTACGCCGCTGCCGTTGCCAGTTACGGCCTCACCATGACTATTCGTCCCGGCGCTTCGGCCTGCCTGGCCTGCCTGCTCGAATCCGGCACCTCCCAGGGCCTCGAAGAAACATGCGACACTATCGGCGTCCTCGGCCCCATCGTCAATCTGATCGCCTCGCTCGAAGCAGCCGAAGCCTTGAAAATCCTCTCGGGCCATCCCGAAGCCCTGAATGGGCGCTTGCTCTCCTCTGACGTTTGGACCGGGCGCATGCAATCCATCAGTCTGGCGCGCGAGCCCGATTGCCGCGCTTGCGCCCGGCGTGATTTCATCTATCTCTCGGGAGAAGTCCAGCCGCGCATCACCCTGTGCGGCCGCGATTCCGTCCAGATTCACGCGCGCGCGCGCGCTCTCGACCTTGGCGTTCTCGAGGCGCGTTTGAAGCCTCTGGTAGACGATGTCCGTCAGAACCAGTTTCTGCTTCGCTTTCGAATCGCGCCCTACGAAATGACCGTCTTCGCCGACGGCCGCGCCATCCTCAAGGGTACGAAGGACCCTGCCGTAGCGCGCTCTCTCTACGCCCGTTACATTGGCGCCTGACCACTCAGTTTTTTTTGCGATGCGGAGTTGGCGCTTCAGCGAGGCAGGTGCCCGGAACGTCCGAACGAACTGCGCATGTTCGAACGGTCGAGGTTTTCACGCAGGTTCATCAGTGTAAGGAAGGTACTCAAAATTCGCGCTTTCAAGTCGTCCGTCAGGTGCAGCCCGCTGGTGGCCACGCGCGCCAGGCGCTCTCCGTGTTCCGTGATGAACTTCATGATCTCGCGCTGCCGGTCCTGTGGTGCGTTGCCCAGCGCCGTCTCCCGCCGCATCTCCGAGCAGCTGGCCTCCAGCGAAAGCGTAAAGTGCAGCACACACAGCTGCTGCTCGGTCAATGCCGGCGGCACGTCGTTCTTGCATCCCGAGATTTGGCAACCTGTTCCCATGGGGACGATGGCGCTGAAAGACTAGGGTACAACTCCCTCGCGCAAAATCCAGTGCGCCTTGCGCTGGTGCTGTGAATGTTACAAGACTTGCTTCTTCCGCGTCTCTCCTTATTCCGCCTTCACGTTCCTGGCCGTGAAAAACTTGAGAAAGCCGTTGACAAAAGTATGCAATCCCATGTATAAAAATGCAGAGGCCGGTAACCTCCCGGTAAGATGAGCACGCATAAGACATTTCGCCACGGTCAGATCCTCCGCTTGGTCTCCGATCGCCGCATCGCCAATCAGGAAGAGCTTCGCCGCGGCCTGGCCGCTCAGAAACTCCGCGTAACCCAGGCCACCCTTTCGCGTGACCTTCAGGAGCTTCGCCTCATAAAGACCCAGGAAGGCTACAAACCCGCTACCGCTCTCCCTGAAGAGTCCGCACCGCTGCCTCCGCTCGCCCGTGCCCTCGGAGAATTTCTTCTCGATATCCGCCCCGCGGAGAATCTTCTCGTGTTGAAAACGCCTCCCAGCGGCGCACAGCCTCTCGCTGCCGCCGTCGACGGCGCCAAATTTCCGGAAATCGCCGGAACCATCGCCGGTGATGACACCGTTTTGATCATCACGCCGAACAAGAAATCGCGGAAGTCCCTGCAAGAAAAGATCGAAGCCCTGGTGAAATGAGAAATCCCCACCAAGTCGCGGTTGTCGGCGTCACCGGCTACGCTGGTCTGGAACTGGCGCGCATTCTTCTGCGCCATCCCGAGATTTCGCCGCCGGTCTTCTACGTTCGCGAAACGAACGGCACAAAGTGCCTCGCCGAACTCTTTCCCCAATTCCGCGGCTGGGGTCAAGCGCCGCTCCGCGCTCTTTCGGTTGACGCCATTACCTCCAGCAACGCAGGAACGGCGTTCCTTGCGACTCCCCATGAAGTTTCCTCGGAGCTGGCGCCGGCTTTGCTCAACGCCGGTCTTCGCATCGTGGATTTGAGCGCTGCGTTTCGTTTTCGCGAAGCCGAGACTTTCACCGCTTGGTACAAACTGCCCACTCCCCATGCGGAATGGCTCTCGGAAGCCGTCTACGGCATCCCCGAACTTTATTCGGGCGAAATTGCCAAGGCTCGTCTGGTTGCGAACCCCGGTTGTTATGCCACCAGCGTGATCCTTGCCCTTCGTCCTCTCACGCAAGCAAGCTTGCTCGCGCCTGGCAGCAGCGTCGTCTGCGACTGCAAATCCGGCGCCAGCGGCGCAGGCAAAGATCCTCGCCGCGATCTCCACTTCGTCGAAGTGGATGAAAATTTCAAGGCCTATGGACTCTTCACGCACCGGCACACGCCGGAAATCCTGGAGCACACCGGCCTGAACGAATCGCAAGTCATCTTCTCGACACACTTGCTGCCGCTTTCGCGCGGCATTCTTTCCACCATTTACCTCACGCTCGCCGAGCCGCAATCGGCTGCGGACATCGAATCGTTCTACCGTCAGTTCTATGCCGGCCGCCCCATGGTGCGCATCTGGCCCGAGGGCACCTTGCCGGAGCTGCAGCATGTTGCGCACACGAATTTTTGTGACCTCGGTTTCGCACTCGACAAATCCGGACGCCGGCTGGTCATCGTCTCCTGCCTCGACAATCTCGGAAAAGGCGCCGCGGGCCAGGCCGTCCAGAATTTCAATCACATGCTGGGGATAGAGGAGCAGACCTCACTTCAATGAGAATCGTAATCAAATTTGCAGGTGCATTGCTTGAAGACGACGCCACGGTGGGCTCTCTCGCGCGGCAGGTCGCGGCACTCGCGCAGCAGGGCCACGAAATTCTCGTTGTTCACGGCGGCGGCCGCCTGTTCACCGCCACTCTCAAGCGCATGGCCATTGAGAGCAAATTCATTGCCGGTCTGCGCGTCACCGACCGTGAAACGCGCGATGTGGCCGTCATGGTCTTCGCCGGCTTGTTGAACAAAAAGCTGGCTGCCGCAATCTCTGCCGAAGGACAATCCGCCGTGGGCATCTCTGCCGCTGACGCTCGCTGCTTCGTCGCCGAGCCCATGGTGCACAACGAAGTCGAAGGCAGCCTCGGCTTCGTCGGTTACCTTACCGGACTGAACGCACCGTTCATCGAATCTCTCTGGCACGAAGGACTTCTGCCCGTCGCTCCTTGCCTCGGCATCGGTTCGGACAATGAGCTCTACAACATCAACGCCGACCATATGGCCGCTGCCTGCGCCGAATACCTCAACGCCGATCAGTTGATCTATCTCACGGACGTTGCCGGCGTACTCGATGGAGAGCGAGTGCTCTCCGCTGTCACCTGCCAGGAAATCGAACGGCTCGTGCAATGCCACGTTGTTTCCGGTGGCATGATCCTGAAGCTGGAAGCGGCTAAGCGCGCCATCGAAGGCGGCGTGCGCGAAGTCCGCATTGTCGGCGGCGCTTCGTCCGACGCCTTATTGCTGGCTTCGCACGCCGCTGAAGCATCCGCGATTGATGGAATCGCCTTGATTCCCGGAACACGCGTCCTTCGCGAACCGTTGTCGGCCGCCCAAGCGGCTCTTTCGGCGGCATGATGTCCACCGCGTCGAAAAAGAAGTCCGCGTTGCGGTCTCTGAGCAAGTCCAGGGGCGGATCAGCGAAATCCGCAAGATCGGACGTGCGCCTGCTCGACGCCGAGCAGTTTCTCCTGCCTACCTACAAGCGCCAGCCCGTGGTTATGACTCACGGTCGCGGCGCGTGCGTTTTTGATTCCACCGGAAAAAAATATCTCGACTTTCTCGGCGGCATCGCCGTCAACGCGCTCGGCCATGCGCATCCGCGCATCGTAAAAGTGATCCGCCGCGAAGCGGCTCGCGCCATTCACCTCTCGAATCTTTTTCATAACGCCTATCAGGGACCGCTGGCGCGCAAACTCGCTGGATGGTCCGGCATGGACCGCGTCTTTTTCTCAAACAGCGGTACCGAAGCCATAGACGGGGCCATGAAGCTCGCGCGTCTCATCGGACGCCAGCCGGACGAAGCCGCCGGGACAACCGCGAAGAAGCACCGCTTTCTGGCACTGGAGAACTCTTTCCATGGGCGCACGTTCGGTGCTGTCAGTGTCACCTCCACGGAAAAATATCGCCTGCCCTTCGCGCCCGTTGTTCCGGGCGCGGAGTTCGTGCGTTTCAATGATGTCGATGATCTTGAGACGAAATTTGACCCTACCGTTTGCGCCGTCCTTCTCGAGACCGTCCAGGGCGAAGGCGGCATCTGTCCTGTCAGCGAAACTTTCTGGAATCGCGCTCGCTCGCTTGCCTCGCAGCACGGCGCACTTCTGATCGCCGATGAAATTCAATGCGGCCTCGGCCGCACCGGCCGCTTCTTTTCCTATCAAAAGTTTTCCTCCAGGCCGGACATCGTTTTGATCGCCAAGCCTCTGGCTGCCGGTCTTCCGCTCGGCGCCATTCTCACTACGGAAGATGTTGCCTCTCGCGTCTCTCCCGGAATGCATGGCACCACGTTTGGCGGCGGCCCGCTGGCCTGCGCCGTGGCTCTCGAGTTCCTGAAAATCGTCGAAGACGAACGGCTCCTCGAAAATATCCGCGCGCGCGGCACAGAGTTGCGCGACGGCATCACGAACCTGGCCTCGAAGTTCAGCTTCATTCGCGAAGTCCGTGCCGAAGGCCTGATGATCGGCATCGAGCTTTCCGTCGAAGGCGCGCCCTTCGTCAGCGAAGCGATGCAGCGCGGTTTGCTGATCAATTGCACACACGATTTCACGTTGCGCCTGCTGCCTCCCTTCATCATCACACGCGCGCAGGTGCGCGAATTTCTCAGGCTCCTGGAACTCGTGCTTGCCACAGCTCCGCAAAAGGCTTCCGCTCCGGATTCCGCCAGGTCCGCGGATACGAAACGCGTCGCCCATGCCACAGCGAGGTGAAATGAAAAATGACCGCCACTACTCTAGTCGCGCCCATCTCCTTGTCGAATGATCTCCTCACCGGAGCGGAATGGAGCCCTGCGCACACGCGCGAGTTGCTCCAGCTCTCGGCTGACATCAAGGCCCGTCCGATCCGGTACGCTTCCACGCTGCACGGCAAATTCATCGCGCTGATTTTTGAAAAGCCCTCGCTGCGCACGCGCGTCACGTTCGACGTGGGCATTCAAAGCATGGGCGGCTCCGTCGTTTTCCTCGACCACACGCAAGCTTCCGCGTCCCTCGGCGCGCGCGAGTCCATCGCCGATGTCGCGCGCAACCTTGAGCGCTGGGTGCAGGGTATCGTCGCTCGCGTGTACCAGCAGCGCGTGCTGGAAGAAATGGCGGCCAACGCCAGCATCCCGGTGATCAACGCGCTCTCCGACAAATTTCATCCTTGCCAGGCGCTGGCTGATTTTTTCACGCTCGAAGAAAAATTCGGCGCGCTCCGCGGCTTCAAGCTGGCCTACGTTGGTGACGGCAACAACGTTTGCCACTCGCTGATTTATCTCGCAGCCCGGCTCGGCGTGCACTTGCGCGTCGCGACTCCTGAGGAGTACGCGCCTCTGCCCGAGGTTGTCGCCGACAGCAAGCGCGTGGCGCGCGAAACAAAAGCCAAGATCGAATTGATGACCGACCCGCGCGAAGCCGTCAACGGCGCGATGGGCGTGTACACCGATTCCTGGACCAGCATGGGTTTTGAAGCCGAGGGTCAAGTACGAAACACGGTGTTCCAGCCTTACCAGGTAAACGCCGAGTTGATGTCGCTCGCAGCGCCCGAAGCCGTTTTCATGCACTGTCTTCCGGCGCACCGCGGCCTGGAAGTCACGCCGGAAATTCTCGACGGCCCGCAATCGGTCGTCCTTGATCAATCCGAAAACCGCATGTACGTGCAGAAAGCCATCCTGCATACTCTGTTCTAGCCTGCGGATGCACTTGAACGCGTTGCTCGAAGATTTACTTGTGGTGTTTCCGCCGCGGCGGGCGCGCTATTTTGGCAACATAAAAACGCAAGAGAGGGATCGTGAAAGCACAATTGCCTAAACCGAAAAAAATCGTACTCGCCTATTCCGGCGGCCTGGATACCTCCATCATCATTCCTTGGCTCAAGGAAAATTATGGATGCGAAGTGATCGCCGTGATCGGTGACGTCGGCCAGCAGGAAGACCTCGAAGCTGCTCGCAAGAAAGCGCTGGCTACCGGCGCTTCCTCCGCGCACGTCGAAGACTTGCGCGAAGAATTTGTCAGAGATTACATTTGGCCTACTCTCCGCGCTGGGGCAGTTTACGAGCACACCTATCTGCTCGGGACCTCCATGGCGCGGCCGGTGATCGCCAAGCGCCAGGCGGAAATTGCGCTGAAGCTTGGCGCCGATGGCCTTTCGCACGGCTGCACCGGCAAGGGCAACGATCAGGTGCGTTTCGAACTGGCTTACAAAGCCATCGCGCCGAACGTGCAAATTATCGCTCCCTGGCGCGAGTGGGACATCGATTCGCGCGAAGACGCCATTGCTTACGCTCAGAAGCACAATGTTCCCGTCGAGCAGAGCAAGAAAAACATCTATAGCCGCGACCGCAACATCTGGCACCTCAGCCACGAAGGCGGCGAACTCGAAGATCCCGCCAACGCGCCGAACGAGGCGATGTGGCAATGGGTTGTTTCCCCGGAAAAAGCTCCGGACCAAGCCGAAGAAGTCGAAATCGGCTTTGCATCCGGCACTCCCGTTTCCGTCAATGGCAGGGAACTTGGCCCTGTCGATCTGCTCAATCGGCTGAATGAAATTGCCGCCAAGCACGGCATCGGCCGCACCGACCTTGTCGAGAATCGCCTCGTCGGAATGAAATCGCGCGGTGCTTACGAAACTCCCGGCGGAACACTGCTTGTGAAAGCGCACCAGGAACTCGAGCGGCTCACCGTGGATCGTGAAACCGCCCATTTCCAGCAAGCGCTCTCGCTGCGCTACGCGGAATTGGTTTATTACGGTTTGTGGTTCGCGCCGCTCCGCGAAGCGCTCGACGGATTTTTCAACGTCGCGCAGCAGCGCGTCACCGGGAGTGTCGGCCTGAAACTCTGGAAGGGCACGCTTAATGTCACCAAGCGCGTTTCTCCGTTCTCCCTTTACCGCGCGGACCTCGCCAGTTTCACCATGGGGCGTTACAACCCGAAGGACGCGGAAGGGTTCATCAATCTGTTTGCATTGCCTGTAACCGTCCGGCCGAAAGCGAAGGCCGAGGGCAGCAAACGGTAATTCTTGCTGGTACTGGCGCAGCATGCTGCGCCAGTACCAAGAAAGCTCCACAAGTGGAGAATTTTCCGGCTGTGACCGGAAGGAAACAATGACTGAACGCAAAGACGACCGGTTGTGGGGAGGACGCTTCGAGCGCGAGCCGAATGCTCAGTTCGATGCGTTCCAGCGTTCATTTGCGTTCGATCGCCGGCTTCTGCCCTATGAAATTGCCGTTGATCGGGCGTGGGCCGAAGCGCTTGAGCCCATCGGCATTTTCACGGCGGAAGAAGTGAAGCAAACGCTCGCGGCGCTCGACAAAATTGCAGAGCGTGCGCGAACAGACAAGAATTGGCTCGAATCGTTCGGCGCAACCGCGGAAGACGTACACCACTTTGTTGAAAAAGCGCTTGTCGAGGAACTCGGGCCGCTCGGCTGGAAACTGCACACGGGCCGCAGCCGCAACGAGTTGGTAGCCACCGATTTTCGCCTCTTTGTGATCGATGCGGCCGGGCAAATCCAGCACGCCCTGGAAGCCATGCTTAACGCGTTCCTTCTGCAGGCGAAAGCCAATCGCAATGTGCCGATGGCAGGAACGACGCACATGCAGCACGCGCAGCCAATCCTGCTCTCCCACTTTCTACTGGCGCACGCGGAAGCCTTCGCACGCGACATTACCCGCCTCGAACACGCTTCGATGAGCGCGGACGCGTGTCCGATGGGATCGGGCGCGCTTGCCGGAAATTCATTCGCTGTCGATCGCAACGCGATTGCGCTTGAACTCGGGTTTTCCTGCATCACGGGGAACAGTCTGGATGCCGTGAGCGACCGCGATTTCGCCCTCGACTATCTTTTCGCGCTCGCAGGCATAGCCACGCATCTCTCGCGACTGGCCGAAGATTTTGTTCTTTTCGCTTCGCAAGAATTTTCCTATGTCGTTCTTCCCGACGAATATTCGACAGGCAGCAGCCTGATGCCGCAGAAGAAGAATCCCGACGCATGGGAGCTGATTCGCGGCAAGACGGGTCGGATCACCGGGGCGTTGTTCGGCTTGCTCACGACGCTGAAAGGACTGCCGACGAGCTACCAGCGCGACTTGCAGGAAGACAAGGAAGCACTGTTTGCAGCGCACGATCAGGTTGCGGACATGCTCGCGGTTGCGGCGGGCGCGGTTGCTTCCACAAAGTTCAACACAGGCAGATTGGCTGCCGCGGCCTCCAATCCAGCGCTACTGGCTACGGAAGCGGCAGATTATCTGGTGCATAAGGGGATTCCTTTCCGCCAGGCTCACGACATCGTGGGCAAGGTGCTGCGCGAAGCCGAGAAGCAGAATATTTCGTGGACCGCCTTGACGCTCGATACGTTGAAAAAAATATCGCCGGCATTTGAACCCGATTTTCGAAAGAGCCTGAGCGTTG
>WNFP01001202.1_pt1 | contig 32645 bp, 22 predicted proteins | sample 5400201 | NCBI WGS metagenome assembly WNFP01 (sample SAMN13153355, study PRJNA577476) | soil metagenome | isolation source: 115 cm saprolite under Madrone tree | place: USA:California | collected 2016-06-14 | reverse complement strand
GTGCGTGAATGTCGCGGATGGTGCGCGATTCATGTACCGGATCTGGCGCGATCTCGCGCGGGAAGGGACCCGGAATTTCTCGCTCGCCGCGATTCTCTCGCCCGGGCACGTTGCGGGGCGCGATGGCCCGGGACGGTTCGCCCGGTGGCCGAACGTGGTGTGGCGATTTGTCGATCGGGGGGATCCGGAAGTGACGCACGGGGATATCGGCACCCATGGAACTGTTCGGATCCGCAGTCATTGCGAGCGATCCGTTCAAGGTCGCGGGGTTGCTGCGTAGATGAGGGTCGGCGCGCCGCCTGGCGCGCCTGAGGCCTGCGGTTCCGATGCGGCGCGCGGGGACGACTGGTTTCACTCCAGCCGAGACGGACCGCTGCTATGCATTAATATTCGCCGGTTCGCGACCGCCGCCTCTCAGATCCACCCCTCGAGGGTCTCATCATCATGACAGCGTCTTTGCAAACCGCCGACGGGCCGGTCGTGCCGGACACGCCGCTCGACCGGGAACGGCGCGCCGCCGTGATTACCGCGTGTGTGGTCGGCGGGGTCGGCTGCGTCGGCGTCGCGGTTCCGATGGTTGCATCGTTCGGCCCCTCGGAGCGGGAAAAGGCGGCCGGCGGTCCGGTCGATGTCGATATCAGCTCGATCCCGCCGGGCCAGATGCGGGTGGTCGAATGGCGGGGCAAGCCGGTGTGGGTTTTGCACCGCAGCCCGGCGATGATCGCTTCGCTGAAGCAGGACGAGACCCTGCTGGCCGATCCGCTGTCCAAGCGCACGGCCTATGCGACTCCGGCCTACGTGCTGAAGGATCCGTCGCTCCGCTCGATCAAGCCCGACTACTTCGTCGCGGTCGGCATCTGCACGCATCTGGGTTGTTCGCCCAGCGGTCCGTTCGCGCCGGGGGAGAATCCGCAGTTGGGCGACGAATGGGGATTCGTGTGCCCGTGTCACGGTTCGACCTTCGACGTGGCCGGGCGCGTCTTCAAGAACAAGCCGGCTTCGGACAATTTGGAGGTTCCCCCGTACAGGTTCGTGTCCGACGCTCAAATGGTGATCGGCGACGACAAGAAGAGCACGTAATCGAGGACAGGCGTCCGCGCGGCGTTCGCGGCCGGTCCGCCTCAGAGGGAATCGAGGGGAGGATCATGGGTCTTCACACGACAAACTACAAGGGCCTGCTGGGGTGGATCGACGCGCGGATGCCGTCGCTGATGAGCGCGTTCCGCACCCACATGTCGGAGTACTACGCGCCGAAGAATTTCAATTTCTGGTATTTCTTCGGTTCGTTTGCGCTGATGGTGCTGGTGATCCAGTTCGTCAGCGGAATTTTGCTGGCGATGCACTACAAGCCGGACTCGAATCTGGCGTTCTGGTCGGTCGAATTCATCATGCGCGAAGTCTCCGGCGGATGGTTCATCCGCTACATGCATTCGACCGGAGCGTCGTTCTTCTTCATCGTCGTCTACCTGCACATGTTCCGTGGCCTGCTGTACGGCAGCTATCGGAAGCCGCGTGAGCTGGTGTGGGTCGTGGGCTGGCTGATCTTCCTGTCATTGATGGCCGAATCCTTCTTCGGCTATCTGCTGCCCTGGGGCCAGATGAGCTTCTGGGGAGCGCAGGTCATCATCAATCTGTTCGACTCCATCCCGCTGATCGGCCGGGACCTGTCGCTCTGGATTCGCGGCGACTTCGTGGTGGGCGATGCGACCTTGAACCGCTTCTTCTCGCTGCACGTCGTCGCGGTCCCGTTGGCTCTGCTTGCGCTCGTAGTCGCGCACATCTTCGCGCTGCACGACGTCGGTTCGAACAATCCGGATGGAGTCGAGATCAAGGACCACACGGACGCGAACGGGCGGCCGCTGGACGGCATTCCCTTTCACCCGTACTACACGGTGCACGACCTGTACGGGCTGGGCTTTTTCTTTCTCGCTTACTGCGCGGTGCTGTTCTTCGCGCCGGAAATGGGCGGCGTGTTCCTGGAGGGCAACAACTTCAGTCCGGCCGACCCGTTCCAGACGCCGCAGCACATCGCGCCGCTGTGGTATTTCACGCCTTACTACTCGATCCTGCGCGCCACCACCTCGGAGTTCGTGATCTGGCTCGGCCTGGGCGCGCTGTTCCTCGGCGTACTGGCCTATTTGCGGGTGCGCAAGCGCTGGGCCCGCTTCGGAGTGGCCCTCGTTACGTTCATCGTGTTCATCCTGACGACGGTTCCGCAGGTGCGGCTGGACCCGAAGTTGTGGGGCGTGATTCTGATGGCGCTGTCCACGATGGTGTTCGCTTTGCTGCCCTGGCTGGACCAGTCGCCGGTGCGGTCGATCAGGTACCGGCCGGGCTGGCACAAGGTCCTGGTGGGCGTTTTCGTGGCGGCCTTCCTGGTGCTCGGCTACCTTGGGATGAATCCGCCCACGCCCGTCAGCACGGTGGTGGCGCAGCTGTGCGCCGCGTGCTACTTCGGCTTCTTCTTCCTGATGCCGTGGTGGAGCCGGATGGGCGAATTCAAACCGGTTCCGGCGCGCGTGACCTTCGCCGCCCATTGACGGGGACCCATCGATGAGAAGCATATCGCAGGGGCTGGCGGCGGCCGCATGGGTGCTGACATGCCTGGGCGCGAGCGCGCAGGAGGCCAGGCTGGACCCGTGGCCGGCGGAGCGTGCCGCCGACCTGGAGGCGCTGCAAAGCGGGGCGCGCACGTTCGCCAATTATTGCCTGAACTGCCACAGTGCCAGCCTGATGCGGTGGAATCGACTGCACGACATCGCTCTGGACGACAAGCAGATCAAGGCGAACCTGATTTTCGGCGATCAGCGGGTCACCGACACGATGACCGTGGCGATGAACCCGCACGACGCCAAGCTGTGGTTCGGCAAGGCGCCGCCCGATCTGTCCGTGATCGTGCGGGCGCGCAATGCGGTCGAGCACTCCGGCACCGATTACCTGTACACGCTGCTTCGCGGGTTCTACCGCGACCGGTCCACGCAGACCGGGTGGAACAACGTGGTCTACCCGAACATTTCGATGCCCAATATCTTCTGGGAGCGCCAGGGACCGCGCGAGGCGACGCTGACGCGGATCGAGTATCAGGATGTGCCGGCCGCCGCCGACAAGGGTCCGTCCCGGCAACGCCTGGTGCAGACCGTCAGCCAGTTCGATGCAAACGGCGTCGCGGTGCTCAACCGGACCGAGCTGGACCAGGGCGAGCCCGGCTTTGCGTACGGCTTCAGGCCGGTCGATCCGGCAGCGGCGAAGGCGGTCGATTCGCAGGTGGCCGACCTGGTGGCGTATCTGAATTGGATGTCCGAGCCTGCGGCGCAGACGCGGCGCCGGATCGGCGTATGGGCCATCGCATTCCTGGTGGTTTTCGTCGGCGTGGGGTGGTGGCTGAACTCCGTGTTCTGGCGCGACATCCGTTGATCGGACGGCGGTCGTCGCAGGCTTGCGGCGGGCGCATCTCGACGCCGACGCCAGCCGAACCGGCGCAACGGTGACGCGACCTGCCGGATTCGCGCACGGGCGCGCCGTCGCCGTCTGGCTGTTCGTTTGCGCCGGACTCGTGTATGCGGTGCTGGTCGTGGGCGGCATCACGCGGCTGACGCACTCCGGGCTGTCGATCGTCCAGTGGCAGCCGCTGGTCGGAGCGCTGCCGCCGCTGTCCGACAGCGCCTGGGCGAGGCTGTTCGGCCAATATCGCGCTACGCCCGAATTCCGGCTGGTGAACTTCGACCTGACGCTCGAAGGCTTCAAGCGCATCTTCTGGTGGGAGTATGCGCACCGGTTGATGGGACGCCTGGCGGGCCTGGTCTTCTTGCTGCCCCTGCTGTGGTTCATCCGCTCGCGGATGATTTCGCGGAGCCTGGCCTGGCGCCTGGCGGCGATCTTCGCGCTTGGAGCGTCGCAGGGTGCGCTTGGCTGGTACATGGTGGCGAGCGGCCTGGTCGACAATCCGCGCGTCAGCCCGTTCCGGCTGACGGCGCACCTTGGTCTTGCGTTGCTGATCATCGGGGCCATCCTGTGGAACGCATGGGGCCTGTGGACGGCGCCGGTCGAGCGGCGGCGCGTTCCCCGGCTCGCGAGCGCGACCGTAGCGATGGTGTTCCTGATGGCGATCACGGGCGGTCTGGTCGCGGGAACCCGAGCCGGCTTCGCTTACAACACGTTTCCCCTGATGGGTGGCGCGATCGTGCCGCCGGACCTGCTGCGAATCAGCCCGTGGTATCTGAACCTCTTTTACAACGTGACGACGGTTCAGTTCGTGCATCGCGCCATCGCCTGGATTCTGATGGTGCTGGTGCCGGTGCTATGGGTGTGGATCCGCAGATCGGTGCCCGCCCCGCAGGCGCGACTGGAGTCGAATCTGATGCTGGTGGCGCTCGCCGTGCAGGTCACGCTCGGTGTGGCAACCTTGCTGTCGGTCGTCGCGTTGCCGCTGGCCGCCGCGCATCAGGCCGGCGCGGTATTGGTCTACGCGAGCAGTCTCTGGACGGCCTATGCGCTGGGCACTGCCGTTCAGAATCCGCGCTCCGTCGCTCGATTGAGTAAACCAGGGCCGAAAGCTTGAGTTCAACCTTACTCAACATCGGCACAGCGCAGGTCTGTAGCAAGGAGTGAAGTCGAGCGGGTCCTGAGCCGTCGACCGTCAGGGCACGCTCCGCCGTCGCGGTCCGCCATTGCGCCGCCGCCGGACCAGGCCGGCAATCCGACGGCCGGACACCGGTGCAGAGTCCGGGGAAATGTCCTACCTGGGACAGGTGGGGAGAAATACTACCTTTCGTGCCGTCTTTCCGTTCGATTGCTCAAGGCGCACCTCCAACGAGCGGGAGCGAACTCTGCTGAGAGTGAACTTTTTCTGCCGGACCGGGATTAACGGGTCGAAGGTCAAGCGGATTCGGGAACGATTTGTCAGTGCGTGCAAGCAAGTTGTCGTCGCGATAGCCGGTGCGACGGCCTCGAGCTTCAGTCCCGGGGTTTGCCAGGTGCGCGAGACAAGGCGTTTCAATTGGTTTCGCAGTAGCCGCTGATCCGTCGTCGAAAAACGACCGCGGAGCGCCTTGTTTTGCACGCGTTTGGTGCACTGCACCATTGAGGTTATGGGTCGCTAAGCGGAGCCGACGAACGGTAGATGATTATCATTGACATCACGCATTCGGATGACATACGATGCATTGACAAGATTATGGGATCACCCCCGTATTTGCGTAATCTGTTGATTACTAATAACTTCTTGAAATTTATCGCTGATAACGTCGGCGAAGTCCGACATATCTGATATACCAAATACGGAGAGGGGTAATACCACATGCGCGCTATTGATAAAAACAACAAACGCATGGGTATGTACCCCCAGATGAGGGGCGGAAAGGACCTGAGAATTGTGTTTTTGGGAGCCGCACGAGCAATTGTGTTGCTTTGCACAATGCTGTTGTTCTCCAGCCAGGCGTCGGCTCTGCCGAGCTATGCGCGCCAGACCGGCTACGCCTGCATCAAGTGCCACGTGGGTGGCTTCGGACCTCAGCTGCAGGTGACCTACAACGGCAACACCAAAGGGATGTCGATCGACAACACCGACATCCGAGTCGCGCACGACTTCGCCAACGCGAGGGTCGGCCTGCAGTACACGGTCTACACCAAGTACGACGGCGCCACCACCAATTACGACGGCACCGGCCGCAACGCAAGCGACAACAACACGCTGTACCTGTTTCTATGGTTGGCGATTTAGCGATGGGAGAATTCTATGAGGTGGCTCGCGATTTCGCGAACGACCGTGCTCGTTCTGATCACGGTACAGGCAGGCGCAGCGCAAGCGGCGGGTGACGCCACGCGCGGCGCCGACATCTTTCGGCAGAACTGTGCGATGTGCCACAGCCCGGAGCCGGGCCAGAACCTGGTCGGTCCGTCGCTGTTCTCGGTGGTCGGTCGAGCCGCGGCCAGTATCGCGAGCTTCTCATACTCCAGCGCGATGAAGAGCAGCGGGATCGTCTGGACCGCCGATCAGCTGAAGGCTTATTTGAAGGCGCCGCGCAAGTACGTGCCCGGCGTCAAGATGATGTTTCCGGGCCTGACCGACGAGCAGGACCGCGAGAATGTGGTCGCCTTTCTTGCGACGCTGCGCAACGCGGCCGGCGGCGGGGCGGACGCCACTACCCAGGCCAAGGCGAGCCGGAGCGACTAAGACCGCAGCGGGCCGCCGTCGCAAATGCCTAGTGGTGCTCTGCGGGCGCCGGCGCCACGGCGGGTTCGAAAAACGCGTTCCGCGTCAAGTACGTGGACAGACCGTCGAGGGCGCCGATGCCGATCAGCGACAGCAGCAACGTCGGCGGCAGCACAATCGCGAGCACCAGGGCAAGCCGCTCCCACGCCAGATGCATCAGCAAGGAAACGATCAGCCCCGCCTGCAGCAGCATCAGCACGACCAGCAGGAACCACCTCAGAAGCCCCTGGACATTGAAGTAGCCGACCGAATAGGACGCTGCGGCCAGTACAAACAGCAATCCCCAGACCTTCACATAGGTTGCCATCGGAGGTTGCTGCCCGTGCTCTTGTGCCATGGTTTTTCCTACCAGAGGTAGAAGACTGCGAAGATAAAGACCCACACCAGATCGACGAAGTGCCAATAAAGGCTCAGGACTTCGACGATCTCGTAGCCGCCCTTGCGGCCGGTCATGAAGCCCGGTCGCATGTTCTCCAGATCGCCCCGCGCGACCTTGATCGCGGTGATGACCAGGAAGATCACGCCGATCGTGACGTGCGTGCCGTGGAACCCCGTGATCATGAAGAAGCTGGCGCCGAACTGGGCCGCGCCCAACGGGTTGCCCCAGGGACGCACCCCCTCGTGGATCAGCTTGGTCCACTCGAAGGCCTGCATCGAGACGAACGAGGCGCCCAGCAGCGCGGTAATCAGCAACCACAGAAGGGCTCTTTGGCGATCTCTCCGGTATCCGTAACCGACCGCCAGCGACATCGTCCCGCAGCTGCTGGTCAGCACGAACGTCATCACGGCGACCAGCAGCAGCGGAACTTCCTTGCCGCCGACCGTCAAGGCGAACACCTCGGTCGGATGCGGCCAGGGTGCTGGTGTCGACAGCCGTACATTCATGTACGCGATCAGGAAACTGCCGAACACGAAGACGTCGCCGAGCAGGAAGACCCACATCATCACCTTGGCCCACGGCACGTTCTTGAATACCCGCTGGTCGGATGAAATGTCGGCGAGCAGGCTTCGCAGGCTCTGCGACAGCGAGCCGGATGCGTCGCTGCTGATCGGCGCGGGCTGCGTCATGTGATTGGATCTCCCTTGTTTTTCCGTAAGACTCAGCCTAAAAACCGGCCGCGGCACAGCTCGCTCACGGCGGGAGCGAGGAGGGCAAGCAGCACCAGCCACACGAGCAGCAGGTAGCGCCAGTACACGGTGCACAACTCCACGCTCGGGCGAACGCGGGCCATGTCGGCTCCACGCCAGGCCCGCGCTGTCGTCCTGCCCCAGAACCAAAGCCCCCCGAGCACATGTACGCCATGCAGCGCCGTGAACAGGTAGAAGAACGAATTGGCCGCACTGGCCGTCAAGGCACCGCCGGCGTCCGCCGCGAAGTAGCCCGACGCATTCAGTTGCAGCCACGCCCAGACCTGTCCCGCCAGGAAGGCAAAGCTGCAAAGCCCGGCGGCCATCAGCCGGACCTTGACGCGGTCCATCTCGGCACGCCGCGCCGCGGCGCGCGCCGACCGCATCGCGACGTCGCTCAAGATCAACACGCCGGTGTTCACCCACAGCACGCTCGGAAAGACCAGCGTTCTCCAGTCGGCAGCCATCATCCGGATGAAGTAGGCGCAGATCGTCAGCGCGAACAGGGCGGTAGCCACCGCGAGAAACACTCCGAGGCCTACGGTCCCCGGCGAGACGGAAAACGAAGCGCCGGACGGCCCGCCTTCGACCGGATGCTGCTCGACCCAAGGCTTCACGTTCAGGGTCTGGCGAAACAGCCAGACCACCGCGACGCCCACGATCGCGACCAGCAGGTAAAGCGGACTCATCATCAGGCGTCACCCGTGGCTGGCGGCAGCCTGGCCGGCCGGCGGCTGATTCTGCGGCAGGAAGTCCTCCTTGGCGCCGGGCACGCTGTAGTCGTAGGCCCAGCGGTACACCACCGGTAAGGTCTCGCCGAAGTTGCCATGGTGCGGCGGCGTGTGGGCGGTCTGCCATTCCAGCGTGGTGGAGCGCCAGGGGTTGCTTCCGGCCGGCCTGCCCCTGTAATAGCTCCAGATCAGGTTGTAGATGAACACCAGCTGGACGGCACCGACGATCAGCGCCGAAATGCTGATGAAGGCGTTCAGATCCTGGGCCGATTCAGGGATGAAGCGCATCGAGTCCAGTGCGTAGTAGCGGCGCGGCACTCCCAGGAAGCCCAGGTAGTGCATCGGAAAGTAGATGCAGTACGAGCCGACGAACGTGACCCAGAAGTGGATCTTGCCCATCGTGTCGTCCATCATCCGGCCGGTGATCTTCGGGTACCAGTGGTAGATCGCGCCGAACAAGACCAGCACCGGCGACACCGCCATCACCATGTGGAAGTGCGCGACGACGAACAGCGTGTGCGACAGTGGCACGTCGACCGGCACGTTACCCAGATACAGCCCCGACAGGCCGCCGTTGACGAACGTGAAGACGAAACCGATGGCGAACAGCATCGGGACCGTAAAGTGGATGTTGCCGCGCCACAGGGTCAGCACCCAGTTGTATACCTTCAAGGCCGTGGGGATCGCGATGATCAGGGTGGTGGTGGCGAAGAAAAAGCCGAAGTACAGGTTCATCCCGCTGACGAACATGTGGTGCGCCCAGACGACGAAACTGAGGCCGCCGATGATCAGGATGGCCCACACCATCATCCGGTAGCCGAATATGTTCTTGCGCGCGTGCGTGCTGATCAGATCCGACGCGATCCCGAAGGCGGGCAGCGCAACGATGTAGACCTCGGGGTGGCCGAAGTACCAGAACAGGTGCTGAAACAGGATGGGGTTGCCGCCGCTGTACCCCAGCTGCTGTCCCTTCAGGACGAGCGCGGGCATGAAGAAGCTGGTGCCCAGCGTCTGGTCCAGCAGCATCATGATCGCGCTGACGAACAGCGCCGGAAAGGCGAACAGCGCCAGCAGCGTGGCCGTGAAGATGCCCCAAACCGTCAGCGGCAGCCGCATCAGTGTCATGCCCCGCGTGCGCGCCTGCAATACCGTCACGACATAGTTCAATCCGCCCATCGTGAAGCCGATGATGAAGATGGCCAGCGAGATGAGCGTCAGAATGATTCCCCAGTTTGACCCCGGGGTGCCCGGCAGAATGGCCGCCGGCGGGTACAGCGTCCAGCCGGAACCGGTCGCCCCGCCGGGAACGAAGAAACTCGCCATCAGGACCAGCACGGCCAGCAGAAACATCCAGTAGCTGAGCATGTTCATGATCGGGAAGACCATGTCGCGGGCGCCGACCATCAGCGGGATCAGGTAGTTGCCGAATCCGCCCAGGAACAGTGCCGTGAGCAGATAGACCACCATGATCAATCCGTGCATCGAGACGAATTGCAGGTAGTTGCTCGGCGTGATGAATGAAAACGCGTGCGGAAAACCGAGCTGCAGCCGTATCAGGTCCGACAACACCAGACCCACCAGGCCGACGGCCAGCGCGGTGACCCCGTACTGGATGCCGATCCACTTGGCGTCCTGGCTGAAGACGTATTTCCCGACGAACGTGTGCGGGTGGTGAAGCTCGCTCGACACGTCCTCGACTTCGGCCGGTGGTGCATAGGCCGACTCGTCATGCGTGACCGCAACCATGATGTTTCCTATCGGAGGGAATTGACGTATCCGGCCAGGTCGGCTGCAGCATGCTCAGCGGTCAGCATCTGGGCCATCGACGACATCTGCGGGCCATACGGGTCTTTCGTATTGCGCCCACGCACGCCGTGCCTGAAATTATCCAGCTGACTGGCAAGGTACCAGTCGCTCATGCCCGCAAGCCGCGGGGCATTGGTGGACAGTATGCCGCGCCCCTCTTCGCCATGACAGGTCGAGCAGTTGCTGTACAGCGATCGGCCGTTGTCGAGGTTCGCCGTCAACGTGCTCGGGGCGGGCTTGTCGGGCAGCGTCTTGATGTACGCGACGACGTTGGCGATCGCGTCGTCGTCCGGCAGTGTGGCAGCCATCGGCGCCATGGTTCGGCCGTTGATATCGTGTTCGTCGGTGCCGCGCGCGCCGCTCTTGAAATTCTTCAACTGGCGGACCAGGTACCAGTCGGCCTGGCCGCTCAACTTCGGCGCATGCAGCGCGGGATTGCCTTCGGCCTGCTGGCCGTGACAGGCGGAACACACGGCGAACAGGCTCGCGCCCGCCGCGGCGTCCCCCACCGGATGCGCCGATGCTTGGGCAAACGTCGGATAGCTGCTCAACCAGGCCTGGAACGCGGCCTCGTCCTCGACCACGATCAGGCCGTGCATCGTGAAGTGCGCGATGCCGCACAGCTCCTGGCAATTGAGGTCGAAGGTTCCGGCAGTGGTCGGAGTGAACCAGTAGCGCGTGACCAGGCCGGGCACCAGATCCATCTTGATCCGGAACTGTGGCACCGAGAAATCGTGCAGTACATCGAGCGAGCGCAGCATCATCTGGCGTGGAACCCCGACCGGCAAGTGCAGCTCGGAGCTCGCCACCAGGATGTCGTCTTGTCCCTTGGGATCGTTCGGATCGATGCCGAACGGATTCGAATCGCTGACGAAGCGCGGATCGGTGGCTCCCAGCACGCCGTCCTTGCCCGGGAAACGGAACATCCAGTTCCACTGGCGGCCCAGTGCCTCGACCACCTGAGCGTCCTTCGGGAAGTCGACGATCTTGGCCCACGCGAACAGGCCTGGCGCCAGCAGCGCGGCGACCCCGACCCCCGTCACTATCGACAGCCAGGTCTCGAGTTTCTTGCTCTCCGGCTCGTAGGCCGCCTGCGACCCGTCGCGATGTCGAAAGCGCGCCACACAATACGCGAGGAACAGACTGACAACGATGAAGACAAGGCCCGTGACGACGATCGTCGTGCGGGTGATGTGATCGACCATGATCCAGTTGGACGCGAGCGGCGTGTAGTACCACGGGCTCAGGAAATGAAACAGCACCGAGCCGAGCAAGAGGATGATCAGCACGATGGCTAACGCCATGATGGCTGCCTCCCAAGCAGATCTTCGATTGCGCCGAACGTCACTCGCGATCCTCCCTCGGTCGGAATTGGGTCTTTTTCGGTCGCGAGACTCTACCCGCTGCGCGTTATCCGGGTCAAGCCGAGACGGGACCGCGGTCGAGCATCTCTTTGCCTCTCCGGGCGCGGTGTTCTCACGCCTTCAGCATTGCGTCAACGATCGCAGCGCCCAGCAGCAGCGCAAGGTAGGCAAGCGACGCGTGGAAGTTGGCGATCGCCGCGCGCTGGCTCGGCGCCCGCGCAAGCTGCGTGCTCTTCGCCAGCAGGTAGGCGCCGGCGCCGATCGCCGTGATCAGATACAGGCGACCCATACCGAAAAGAGCCGGAGCCAGCGACGCGGCGACCAGCAGCGCGGAGCCGGCCAGAACGGCGCGCGCCGCGCGCGCATTGCCGACCACGACCGGCAGCATCGGCACTTTCGCCGCGGCGTAATCGTCGTGATATGCGATCGCCAGGCTCCAGAAATGCGGCGGGGTCCACAGGAAGAGCACGATCGCGAACGTCAGCGGCAAGGGCTCGAGCGTGTGTGGCGAGACCGCGGCCGCACCGGCGAGCACGGCAAAGCTGCCGGCAAGGCCGCCGATCACGATGTTCCACCAGGTACGCCGCTTCAGCCAGATCGTGTAGACGACGGCGTACGTGAAGGCACCGAGGAACGTATAGATGGCGGTCGTCGCATTGAGCGCCACCGCGGCGAGCCCGACACCGGCTGCGCCGGTTGCCGCGATCGCGACGTGCCAGGGGGGGCCAGCCGCAAGCTGGCCGGTCACGAAGGGGCGATTGCGCGTGCGCCGCATCCGCGCGTCGAGCTTGCGCTCCGCGATCTGGTTGAAAGCGCCCGCGGCGGCCGAAGCCATCGTGACGGCCAGCCCCAACGCACACACCTGCCAGGTCGACAGCGATCGCCCGGATGCGACCGCCAGTCCCGTGATCGCCGTAAATCCGATCACCAGACCGATCCGCAGCTTGAACAGCTCAAAGATCAGGCGCAGGTTCAGGGCGCGCGCAGGCCGCAACAGAACCGATGTCTGATCGCCTTGCGGCATGTCCGCCTCTCCCCAGGCTCGATCCTGTAGACCGGGCCGACCCCGCGGCGACAACGGCCCGCGTCGGTGTCGACTCCTTGTCCGGATCAGCCGCGAACAATATATACCAGCTTGGACGCGGCGCCGACCGCGCGATATATTTCATCCGCAACGCGGCTGTCGCTTTTTTGTGAAAGCCGACACGGCCGCTCGTTCGGGCGGCGCCGATCAGTAAGTCCGCATCGACCGGTTGGCGGCCGTCACTTTGATGCACCTATGAGTTCCGGTCGGCGTCTGCCGCTTGTCGACGATCTTGATGCACACGGTGCGATCGCCGAGCGAGAGTTGCCCAGCGCGAAGCTGCCTTTGGATCAATCAGTAGCCCATCGGCGGTATGTTGCCCGCGGTAACTTCGACGCACTTTTCGAGGCCAACGGGCGTGTTTCCCTTGTCGACGACGCGGACGCACAGCCAATGTTTACCGATCGCAAGCTTGTCGACGGGGTAGCTGCCCTTCAATTGGCGCAACACCGCAACCTCGTCGCCATCCACGTAGACGTGCACGTGGTCGCCTTTCGACGGTCCCGGTGCCACATCGAAGACGATCTTGGTGCTGGTGCCGGAGAGTTTCGACTTATCTGCCGGAGAGCTGATCGTCACGGTCCCCTCGTCTGACCGCGCAACTGCGGTCAGGGCGAGCGCCACGATGACGGCGACAGACTTCAAACCATTCATGATCGACTCCCTACGGGATCGGTCGCGCGAATATAACCAATTTCGAATCGTCAAGCGCTGACCGCACTCGGGGGTGCTTCCCGCAACGCGCGCCGCAGGATCTTGCCGACGGCGGACTTGGGAAGATCGGAGCGGAATTCGATGAACTTCGGACGCTTGTAACCCGTCAGGTTCTCATGGCAATACTCGACCAGGTCCTGCTCCGTCAGCGCCGGATCGGCCCGGACCACGAAAAGCTTCACGGCTTCGCCCGAGTGCTCGTCGGGCACGCCGATCACCGCGCACTCCCGCACCCCGGGATGAGAGGCCACGATGTCCTCGACCTCGTTGGGGTACACCTTGAATCCGGACACCAGGATCATGTCCTTCTTGCGATCCACGATTCGGATATAGCCCTGCTCGTCCATCAAGCCGATGTCGCCGCTGCGAAAAAACCCGTCGGCCGTCATCACGCGCGCCGTTTCGTCGGGTCTGAGCCAGTAGCCATCCATCACTTGTGGCCCGCGAATCGAGATTTCGCCGGCGACGCCGACCGGCAGCCGGTTGCCGTCTTCGTCGAGGATCGCGATGTCGGTCGACGGCAGCGGTAGCCCGATGCTGCCGGTGAACCGATCGGTCTGCACCGGATTGGCGGTGGCGCCCGGCGACGTCTCGGACAAGCCGTAGGCCTCGCAGATCGTGCGGCCCGTACATTCGAACCAGCGTTTGGCGACCGCACTTTGCACCGCCATGCCGCCCCCGACGCAGATCCGCAGCGAGGAAAAATCCAGCGCCCGAAAACCCTGGTCGTTGGCCAGTGCGTTGAACAGCGTATTGACGGCCGGGAAGCAATGCACGCGATGGCGGCGCATCTCGCGTACCAGCGCCGGGATGTCGCGCGGGTTGGGGATCAGCACGCTTTTTCCACCGCGCCGGATCGACAACAGTGCGCAGCCGGTCAGCGCGAAGATATGGTAAAGGGGCAGGGCGGCCAGCGTGGTGAACTGATCGCCGGCCGGCAACTCGTTGAGCGCCGGCCCATACCAGGCTTCGACCTGCAGCACGTTCGCGAACAGGTTGCGGTGGAGCAGCGTAGCGGCCTTGGCTACGCCGGTGGTGCCTCCCGTGTACTGCAGGCAGGCGACATCGCCGCGTTCGATCGGAACCGGCGCAGCCGGCGAGCGCGCCCCCTGGTGCAAGGCCTCGCGAAACGCGACGGCGCCCGGCAGCGAATAGGGGGGTACCAGCTTGCGCACGTGGCGAACGACAAAATTGACCAGCGCCCCGCGTGCCGGTCCGAGAAGGTCACCGAGCCGACAAACGCACACATGCTCGGTCGGAACGTGCCCGCGCACGGCCGCCACCGTGGCGGCGAAGTTCTCCAGCACGAAGATGGCCCGGGCGCCGGAGTCGGCCAGCTGGTGCTCGAGCTCGCGCGGCTTGTACAGAGGATTGACATTGACCACGACGCACCCCGCGCGCAGGATCCCCGCCATCACGACCGGGTACTGCAGTACGTTGGGCAGCATGATGGCGACGCGATCTCCGCGTGCCAGCCCGCGCGACTGGAGCCAGCCCGCGACGGCGCTCGACAGCGAATCGAGCTGCTGATACGTCAGGTCGGCGCCCATGCAGGCGAAGGCGACCTTGCGTCCGTGGCGAGCGAACGCATCCTGCAGCAGCTGCGCGAGCGTGCCGATCTCGCTATCGTCGATCGTGGGGGCAACGCCAGCCGGATAGCTCTTCAGCCAGAAGCGGTCGACGCTATCCATGCTCTCAGCATCATCACTCATCGAGATGATACCTGTTTGGACAAGTCGCCCAGTTCGAGATCGCGGCGGTCCTTGCGCAGTGCCGCAATCCGCCTGACATCCCGGAAGAAAGCCGCCATGTCGGGCCCGGTGCGGCGCATCAGCGACTCGAACGCGGGGACCTGGTCGTAATACGCGCCGATCGCCGCCAGGTGCGCATTGTTCAGCGGCTGCGAGAAGAACCGGTCGTATCCATTGAAGCCGCCCCAAGGGCCGTCGCGCAGTGCGCGGTAACGGTCCTGCAGCTCGGCGAACAGGGCCCGCTTGCGGCCGCGCTTGTCCGGATCCGCTAACGCACCGGCATAGACCTCGTTCAAGGCATCGCGCGTCCCGGTCACGAGTCGCAGGAACTGCGCGCGCCGCTGCTCGATTGCCTGCCACTCGGTTCGAAGCGGATCGGAGCCCCGCGCTTGCAGCCAGCGCCGCACGCCTTCGCGCTCAACCGCGGTCGCGAACGACTCATTGAACACGGTGTCGTCGCGGACGTAAACGACCTGGTGAGCCAGCTCGTGAAAGATCAGACGGGCCAGTTCCGGCTCGGGCAGGTTGATAAAGGTGTTGAGCAGCGGATCGGCGAACCAGCCGAGCGTCGAGTAGGCCTGAACCGGGCCGACGCTGACATCGTATCCCTGTGCAATCAGTTCGGTCCCCAGCTGATCGGCGGCCGTGCGATCGAAGTATCCGCGGTAGGAAGCGCAACCGAAGAACGGGTAGCACCAGGTCTTCAAACGGGTCGAAAGCTCCGGCGTGGCGAACACGTTCCATACGACTGCCGGGCGCTTCAGATCGGCGTAGAGCGTGTAGCTTCGGTTGGCGGGCTCGGCCAGCTCCCGTGACGCGAACTCGCGGATCTGGCGCGCCAGCCGCAGTCGCTGCTTGAGCTGATCGGACGCCTCGGGATCGTCGAGCCAGTCATCGATCGGACGGGCCGCCGAAACAACGCCCCATTGGCCGCGCGCGGCCTGCATGTAATAGCCGAGCGAGGTGCAGCCGGCCATCGTCAGCGTAACCGTAACGACTGCCGCCGGTCCGAGCCAGGCGCGCCGCCGGATTCGGCCGCGCATCCTCGCGCTTACCCTTGCGCCTTCTGGACAGGGTCTGCCGGGCGCACCTGGACCAGGCAGTCGTAAAAGGCGGCCGCCCGACCCAGATCGGTTAGACGCTGATGGGTCAGTTCGTTAGCGTTGCGACCGTCCGACGTGAGCTTGCGCCACCAGATCGACAGCGCGACCACGACCCCGGCTCGAGCGCGATCGGTCACGCGCGCCTTCAGTTCCAGGCTGCCGCGGTCGTTGAACACGGTGACCCGGTCACCATCGCAAATGCTCCGCTCAGCCGCGTCGCGAGGATGGATTTCCAGGCGCGGCTCGCCCTCGGCATCGCGCAAGCTGCGCACGTTGACGAAGGTCGAATTCAGATAGTTCCGAGCGGGTGGGGAAATCATCGCCAGAGGAAAGCGCTGCGCCAACTCGGGTGCGCTGCTCGGACTCTCGTAGGGCGCAACGTAGTCGGGCAGCGGTTCGAGGCCCTGCGCGGCCAATCGCTCCGAGTAGAACTCGCAGCGGCCGCTCGGGGTCGGGAAATGCCCGCTGGCGAACGGCGCGTAAGGGGTCGGAACGTTCAGGCGCCACCAGCCGCGCTCCCGCACCGTGTTCCAATCGTAGCCCGCCGTCGTCGCGCGTCCGGTGAAGGCCTGCGCGGCGATCTGCTCGTCGGTTTCCCGGAAGCAGGCCTCGGAGAAGCCCATTTGCGCCGCCAGCCGACGGAAGATCTCGCTGTTCGGAAGCGCTTCGCCCAGCGGCTCGATGGCCGGGTTGTTGGCCACCACGTACAGGTGCCCATAGGAGCGGTGCACATCAAGATGTTCCAGTTGCGTGGTGGCCGGCAGCACGTAGTCGGCATAGTCGGCAGTGTCGGTCAGGAAGTGCTCCAGTACCACGGTGAACAGGTCCTCGCGCGCAAATCCGCGCACCACGCTATCCGAGTGCGGCGCCACTGCAACCGGGTTGCTGTTATAGACGACGATCGCCTCGATCGGCGGATCGGCCTCCGCCAGCGCTCGCCCGATTTCACTCATATTGATCATGCGGGGAGCGCGACCGGCCAGCAGGTCTGGCCGAACCAGCGCGGGCTCGTCGACTTCGAACGCGCCGCTGGACGAGAGCAGAAGGCCTCCGGCCGCGTCGCGCCAGTGCCCGGCCAACGCCGGCAGACAGGCGATCGCGCGCACCGCGTTGCCACCGCCGTGTGCCCGCTGCATGCCGTAGTTCAGGCGGATCAGCGCCGGCCGGGTGTGCCAGTAGTCGTGCGCGAGTTGCTCGACTTCGGAGGCCTGGATAGAACAGATCGTCGCTACGCGATCTGGCGCGAACTGACGCGCACGCTGCGCCAGGGCGTCGAACCCGAGCGTGTGCTGTTCGATGAAGTCGCGGTCCAGCCAGCCTTCACGCACCAGGACGTGGATCAGGCCCAGTGCCAGCGCGCCATCGGTCCCGGGCATCGGTGCAATGTGTTGATGGCACTTTTCCGCGGTCAACGAACGGTAAGGATCGATTGCGATCAGACGGGCCCCGTTGCGCTTGGCCTGCTGGGCCCGGCTCCACCCGTGCAGGTTCGAGGTCACCGAATTGGCGCCCCAGAAAACGATCAGCCGACTGTTCTGGATCTGCTCGAGGTCGGTGCCCAGGCGCGCGCCCAGCGTGTAGGTCAGGGCCTCGGAACCGGCCGACGCGCAGATCGTGCGGTCGAGCCGGCTCGCGCCCAGCCGGTTGAACAGCCGCTGCGCCATCGCCTCGCCCTGCACCAGCCCCATCGTGCCGGCATAGCTGTACGGCACGATCCGCTCGGGATCGCGCGCCGCGATGCGGCCAAGCCGGCTCGCGATGTCGTCGAGCGCCTGCTGCCACGTGGTGCGCTCGAAGCGGCCCGAGCCTTTCGGTCCGACACGCTTTAGCGGGGTCAGAACCCGGTCCGGGTGGTAGGTGCGCTCCAGATAGCGCGCCACCTTGGTGCACAAGCTGCCGTCGGTGGTCGGATGCTCCGGATCGCCCTCAATCGCCACCGCAACGCGTCGCCCACCGGCGCCGCAGTCGCGCCGTACCGTGACCAGCATCGCGCACGTATCGGGGCAGTCGTGCGGGCAGGCCGCCCGTACGACCGTGGCGATGGACGATTGATCGCGGTCCGTCTCATTCTCCATGCTTGGTCTCAAACATCACGCCGATCTTCTTCAGCAGCGGCGTGGGCAATTCTCCCCCGGCGCACACGATCACCGCGTCGTTGCGGATGTCGACCGACTTGTCTTCCAGCTTGAGCGTCACCAGATCGGGCTTGATTTTGGTCGGGCTCGACTTGAGCATTACCCTCAAGCGCCCTGTCTCTTCGGCCGCCTTGAGCGCCGTGCGGTTCTTTTCCTTCACTCGACTGAACGCCTCGCTACGGTACGACAGCGTGACCTTCGAGCCTTTCTGCTCGGCGATCGCGACGGCCGCTTCCAGCGCGCTGTCGCCGCCGCCAACGACCAGCACGCGCTGGCCCTTGTACTGCTCCGGATCGATCAGACGGTATACGACTTTCGAGGTTTCTTCGCCGGGGACGTTCAACTTGCGCGGCGTTCCCCGCCGGCCGATCGCCAGCAGCACGACGCAGGCCGGGTACGAGCCCCTCTGCGTCTTGACGGTGAATCCGCCCTCGATCCGCTGGATCTCTTCCATCCGCTCGCGGAAGTCGATCTTCAGGCCGGTTTTCTTGACCACCGCATTCCAGAACTCGAGCAGCTTTTCCTTGCTGATTTCGGTCATCTTGACTTTGCCGATGAGCGGCAGCTTCACCGGCGCCGTCATCGCTATCTTGTTGCGCGGGTAGTGGAATACCGCGCCGCCCAGGGACTCCTCCTGCTCGATCAACTTGTACTTGAGTTTGTACTGGATCGCTCCGAGGCCGGCCGCGATGCCCGCCGGACCGGCCCCGATGATCACCACATCGTATTCCAGGGTGCCGGGCTTGATCGCGGCGCGGATCGCGTCAAGCGCCTGGCGCCCCTGCTCGGCGCATTTGCGGATCAGGCCCATGCCGCCCAGTTCGCCCGCGATGTAGATGCCGGGCACGTTGGATTCGAAATTGGGGTTGACCTGCGGGATATCGATACCGCGCTTTTCGGTGCCGAACACGAGCTTGATCGCGTCGACCGGGCACGCCGGCAGGCAGGCTCCGTGGCCGATGCAGTGGGCGGCATTGATCAGTTCGGCCTTGTTGTTGATGATGCCCAGCGCGTCCTCGGGGCAGGCTTTCACGCACGACGACGATCCGATGCACCGGGTCGAATCGATGATCGGGTGCAGGGATGGCGGCTCCATCAGTCCCTGCTCGATGGACGCCTTCAGCGCTTCCTGATGCTCCATATTGCGCTGGCGGAAGCGGCGCAGGTACAGCACGACCGCCCAAACGGCCGGTATGGCGTAGATCAACCAGCTGAGCAAGGTCTTCATTCAGATTCGGCCTGTTCGACGGCGCCAAAACGAGGCCCGCTCGGATGCCCGGGCGTGCCGCGGGCGCGCCCACCCGCTGACCGCTTGCGCGCTGATTTCGGCACCCGAAAAACGCAGTATGCCCGCACCGGTCGGCTGAAGCCCTGAAAAGCCTTAAGAGGGCGGCCGGCGACCGTGCACCGGCAAAGAGCCCTTACGCCGGCCAGGGAAACCCGGGTGTATGTGCACACATTCTAGCGAACGTTTCGCCGTTCCGAGTGAGTCCTTAAGGACGACTGGACCTGCCGCCATCCCCCGGGTAATTTCTGCCAACGGCGAGCGGACTGGGCCAGGGGAGGCGAGTTCTGCATTAGCCGGAGCCGGGCGGGGAACGAAGAGCGGCGCGCCGCGAATTTCGGCGTTGACGTCGCGCTCGAATGTTGTCAACTTCCGGGAATTGCGGCCCTGAATGCCTGAAAGTCCAGGGATCGGTCGTTGAAAGCCCGGTCAAAGTAGCTACGACGTAGCATACGACTTAGCATACGGACGGATATGAACGATACCGTTGTAACGGCACCAAGGGTCAGGAAGTCAGCCCGCACTGCGAAGGCAGCGGCGCCGGCTCACGGCTCCGCGGCGCAGGCGGTGGTTGCGCCGGGCGTTGTGCCCGCACAGCCGCGGGCGGTCGCGCCGGCAGCAGGACGACCGCACGGGGCGCTTCCTGATCAGCTTCACGATGCTCGGGATCGTGGTGGCGTATCTGATCAGCCGGCGCGGCTATTACACGCCGGGCGACGATGTCGGCTACTACATGGGACTGGTGGGCGGCGTGATGATGCTGCTGCTGCTGACCTATCCGCTGCGCAAGTACCTGCATTCGTTCCGCAACTGGGGGCCGGTGCGCCACTGGTTTTCGATCCACATGTGGCTGGGTGTTATCGGGCCCGTGCTGGTGATCGCACACTCGACATTCGTTTTGAAGTCGACCAATGCAACGGTCGCGTTCATCTGCATGCTGCTGGTGGCGGCCAGCGGGATCGTCGGGCGCTTCATCTACGTGCGGATCCATCGCGGCCTTCACGGGGAAAAGCTCAATTTCAGGGAACTGCAGGCCAAGGCGGGGTTCGAGACCGAAGAAATGCACTCCAAACTGCATTTCGTGCCGGAAGTGGAGAACCGCCTGACGCAGTTCCAGGCCTACGCACTGGCCGAGAATCTCGGTTTTGCCAAGTCCGCGTTGCGCCTTTTCACGCTGGGCACGCAGCGCCGGCTCGCCTACGCCATGTGCGCGTCCGAGCTCAGGCGCGTGATGCGCGAGCGGGCCGAGATCCGCCAGTGGGACCGGGACAAGCTGCGGCGCCGGCTGGGGCGCGCCACGCACCTGGTCGACGACTTCCTGCTGTCGGTGCAGCGGGTGTCCCAGTTCGACGTCTACGACCGGATGTTTCGACTGTGGCACGTGGCGCACGTGCCGCTGGTATATTTGCTTGTGTTGGCCAGTATCGCGCACGTGGTAGCGGTCCACATGTACTGAGCGCGATGCCGCGGTGGCTCCGGGGGAGCGCCGCCGCGGTCGAGTGGTTCCCGTCGCCGGGTCGCGCCATCCCGCTTTCCCACCGACGTTCGATCGCCAGCGGTCGCCGCCGATCCGATCTGCCCGCATGCGTCGCAAAGCTTCGTTGCTGCAACCGCTGTTGGCCGCCGCGCTGACGGCTGTCGCGCTGCTGGCGGGCGCGCCGGCGCGCGCGGCGCTGCTCGAGGGCGTGCTGGAGCCGGGTGACCTGATCAAGGGGCACGCCGCGGCCGAGGCCGATTGCGAGAACTGCCACTCCCATTTCAGCAAGAAGCAGCAGGACGAGCTGTGCGTGAAGTGTCACACGCACGAGGACATCGGGCGCGACCTCGCGCAGAAGAAGGGCTACCACGGGAAAATGAAGCACCAGGCGTGCGCCGTCTGCCACGCCGACCACAAAGGGCGCAAGGCCAACATCATTCCGCTGGACGAGAAGAAATTCGACCACGATGTGACCAACTTCAAGCTGGAGGACAAGCACAAGGACGTCAAGTGCGAGAAGTGCCACCTGCCCAAGTTCAAGTGGCATCGCGAGGCGCCGGCGGACTGCTACGGCTGTCACAAGAAGGACGACAAGCACAAGGGCGCGGTGGGTGAGAAGTGCGAGCAGTGCCACAACGCCAAGTCATGGAAGGAGAAGGACGTCTTCTTCGACCATGACAAGACGAAGTTCCCGCTGAAGAATGCACACGCCGATCCGAAGGTCTTGTGCGAGGACTGCCACCCGAAGGATCACTACAAGAACACGCCAATCGCCTGCACCGCCTGCCACAAGCAGGACGACGAGAAGAAGGGACACCGGGACAGGTTCGGCCAGAAGTGCGAGCCCTGCCACACCGACAAGGACTGGAAGACGCTCAAGTTCGACCATGATCGCGACACCAAGTACCCGCTGCGCGGCAAGCACGCAGACGCCAAGAAGGTCAGATGCGAGGACTGCCACACCGGCATCGACCTGTACCAGGACAAGACGAAGACGACCTGCATCGGCTGCCACCAGAAGGACGACAAGCACCGGGGCGTCGAAGGCGACAAGTGCGAGAACTGTCACACCGAGAAGGACTGGAAGGACACGCCGCAGTTCGACCACAACAAGACGAAGTTCCCGCTGAAGGGCGGGCACGCCGACCCGAAGGTCAAGTGCGACGACTGCCACAAGACCAAGATCTATACGGATACGCCGCTGGACTGCTGGTCATGCCACAAGAAGGACGACGACGAAAAGGGCCACCGCGGCAGGTTCGGCAAGAAATGCGAGGACTGCCACAGTGAGAAGGACTGGAAGACGATCAAGTTCGACCATGATCGTGACACCAAGTACCCGTTGCGCGGTAAGCACAAGGACACCAAGTGCCACGACTGCCACACCGGCGTCGACTTGTACAAGGACAAGACGAAGACGACCTGCATCGGCTGCCACCAGAAGGACGACAAGCACCGGGGCGTCGAGGGTAACCTGTGCGAGCAATGCCATCTGGAGACCGACTGGAAGACGACCAAGGACAGGTTCGACCACGGCCTGACGCGTTTTCCGCTGCTGGGCAAGCACGCGGACGCCAAGAAGATCAAGTGCGAGGACTGCCACAAGTCCCAGGCCTATGCATCCGCGCCGAGGGACTGCTGGTCGTGCCACGAGAAGGACGACAAGAAATCGCACAAGCGGCGCCTGGGCAAGCTGTGCGAGCCCTGCCACAACGCGGTGGACTGGAAGCGGTGGGATTTCGATCACGACACCAAGACCCGCTTCAAGCTCGACGGCGCGCACAAGAAGCTGAACTGCTACGACTGCCACAGCAAGCCGGTCGACGATGCGAAGCTGCCGATGGCTTGCGTCGCCTGCCACAACGCGGACGACGTCCACGGCGGCAGCTTCGGCAAGCAGTGCGAGCGCTGCCACATCACCAAGGACTGGAAAACGATCAAAACCGGCGCGAGTGCGCGAGACTCAATGCCGCTGGCCGAGGCCATGCCTTGGATATGGATTACCACTCGCTGAAGAGTCGTTAAGCGATTGCCATCCCGGCCCCGAGAGGGGAATTGAGTAGAAGTTGAAGTGCGATTCCCGTTCTTTGCGGCCGGGAATAAATGCGATTCCCACTCGTTTGCCGCCGTGAATCGCAGTTGAATGGGCTCCTTGATTCGGCTGCCCATATTTCGTCTTTCCGGATGACTGGCAAGCGCGAACGTGCCGACTATGCTTAAGGAACAAGTGTCGGGCAACACGCCGCGTACGTCAGGGTTCGTCGAGGCGTGTGTGCGCTGACCCGGGCAGCGAATCGAGCACAAGGGTTACCTGTCGTATTGCCCGGCCGGTGGAGTTCTGGAATGGAGATGGAATGCGACGCAGGCAGCGATCCGAAACGAATGAGGGTATGCAGGCGTGTGGCCGGTCTGCGTCTGCCGTGCCGGGCGCACGCGTTGTCGCGGCATTGCTGCCTGAGCGCGCGTCCGATCGGGTCCTGATCGCGCTGCCCGACGTCAAGGCGACGATACTGCGGGGCGCGAACTACCTCGGCCGGCGCTGCGTGCGAGCGGTCGACGAGCCGGCGGCCCGGGAGCTACGGTGATGCGGTACGTGCGAAACCTCTATCTATATATATATTGATACAGCGGTGCACCAAAAATGCGTCTCAACGGCCGGGGGGCGAACAGATGGCGCTGAACGTCGGAATAACAACTGACCATGCCGATGACGTGGTTGTAGTCGGCCGCCTCAAGCACGTGGCCCGGTCGAGGCGTTCGCGCCCGTCGCTGGCGGGGGGTGGCGTCGCTCTGGCACCTTGGTGGATACTCCAATGACCATGAACGCTGAATCGCGAAATGTGGCTCGTTGGTCCGGGTTGCCCGGGTTACTCACCCGCGGCGGCGGCGTCCGACCGGCGAGCCTGCTGGTGGTCGCTGTGCTGACGCTGCTGGGCGCGCCCGCGCAAACCGCCCTTGCGGAGCAGGTCGACTACAGCAAGTTCGACCACATGACCACCGGATTCCCGCTCGACGGACAGCACCTGAACCTGCGCTGCGAGCAGTGCCACCTGAATGGCATCTTCGAGGGAACGCCCCGCCAGTGCAGCCAGTGCCACATTCAGGGCAACCCCCGGTCGGCCGTGTTCATGCCGACCAACCACATTCCGACGCCGCAGCCCTGCGATTCCTGCCACACGACGAACACGTTCCAGGGAACGCATTTCGCCCACTCGAACGTGATGCCGGGCACCTGTGCGCAGTGCCACAACAACATCAATGCGGTCGGCAAGGGCCCGAATCACGTGGTAACCAGCGCCCCGTGCGACCAGTGCCACACGACGGTCTCGTTCGCGGGGGGGTTTGCCGCCTTTCCGCCCGGCCACATTCCCACGACGCAGGCTTGTGCGCTCTGCCACGCGGCCGGCTACAGCATGCAGCTGACGCAGATGGTCCACACGGGCATTTCGGGCGGGTGCACGACCTGCCACGCCGCCGATGCCCCGGCGACGGCGCCGATCACGTTCACGATGCAGGCGGTTCAGACATGGCCTGCGCCGCCGCTGACGGTGCAGCTGACCCCGACCTCGCAGAACTACCATCTGCCCGCGACTTCAACGCTCTCGCATTTCACGATCAACGAATCGTGCGACGTGTGCCACGCAACCCCCGTGACCCCGATGGCTCCGACCGCGCAGGCCGCCGGTTTTGCGGCTGGCAAGATGACCCACACCGGCATCACCGGCGGATGCGCGAACTGTCACGCCGACGGCCAGGGACCCTTCGTCGGGGTCACGGGGCTGGTACTCGAGAGCACCAAGGGCTCTCACATGCCGATCAACGGCACCGGGTGCGAGAACTGCCACAAGTCGACCACGACGCCGGGCGGCTTTGCCGGCACCACGATGGTTCATACGGGACTGAACGGCCTGTCGAACTGCGCCAGCTGCCACGAGAACAACGCGGCCGATCTCGCCTACTTCGGTCTGGTCGGAAAACTGGTGTTGCGGCCGGTTGCCTCCGGCACCGCGACCCCCGTCGTCGCGGTCGACCCCAACCACCCGAGCACCGGCGACTGCTCGCAATGCCATGCCTCGACGACCAGCTTCATTGCGAACATCGCGACGCCGCCGAATCACATTCCGGTGGGCGCGGCCGCGTGCACGAATTGCCACACGGGCACGGGCGCTCCGTATGCGCCGGCCAATACGGTGATGAACCACACCGGTTTCACCGCGAGCTGTAACGGCTGCCACGCGGCCGGCAAGAGCTTCTACGGCACGGCGCAGACGGAGGCCGGCGGCCAGCCGATGCAGCCGCCGAACATCGGCGCAGCGGGAGGCCACGTTCCGATCGGATCGGCCGATTGCGTCGGCTGCCACAGTGCGAGCTCGAACTTGGCAGGCGGCTTCAAGTTCACTGCGACCCAGACGCTGGCGGTGAGCGGTCTGGCGCCCGGTCACGCCGCGGTGTCCTCTCAGACCTGCTCGAGCTGCCATTCCGCCGGCACCGGCGGGGATGTCACCTGGCTGGGGACCATCGCCAAGGGGCCGCCGGGCGCGGTCGGAGCGACGGGGGCATCGAACCACATCGCGATGGGCAGTGGCGATTGCAAGACCTGCCACGGCTCCACTTTTGCCGTCGGCGCGTTCAAGATCGGGACGACGCCGGTGCTGGGAGCGGCCGGCCACGCGGCGGTTTCCAGCCAGACCTGCGACAGCTGCCACGCGACCACGAATACGATGTGGTTCGGCGCGACGACCGTCACGTCGGCCGCGAACCACATCACGACGAATGCCGGGTCGGTCTGCAGCGGCTGCCACGCGTCGAACTTCGTCACGGGCGGCTTCAAGATCAGCACCTCGCCCGTGATGAGCGCGGCCAGCCATTCGTATGTTTCGACCACCTGCAACAGCTGCCACGAGAACAATTCGACCGATCTGAACTTCCAGGGCGTCGCCAACAACATCTTCGTGCGCCCGGGCGCGGCGCCGGTTGGCTTGAGTCCTGCGGACGCGGCCCACGCCGTCGCCCCGCTTGCCTCGCCCAACGACTGTACGAACTGCCACAACACGACCCCGCCGTTCAACGGCAATAACCTGCCCAACAACCACGTTCCGCTGCCGTCGGCGCAGCCGGCCTGCACGGTGTGCCACGCCGCAGGGCAACCCAAGAACCCGTCGACATCGAAGATGGTCCACTCGTCGGTGGCTTCGGAGGCCTGCAGCGCGTGCCATGGCCCGGGCAAAGGCCCATTCTCGGGCACCAGCCAGGGCATTGGCGGGCAGCCGAAGCAGCAGCCAGGCACGGTCGGTACCCCGGGTGCAGGCAACCACATCCCGGTCTCTTCGGCGGAGTGCAATGCGTGCCACGCGACCGCCGACGCGATGACGGGCACCGGCTTCCATATCAGCACCACGCCGGCGCTGTCGGCGGCGGGCCACACGGCCGTGTCGTCGTTGACCTGCCAGACCTGCCACAACTCGGGCATGGCGTGGTTCGGGGTGACGATCGTGGTGCCGCCAGGGACGGTGGGTACCACCGGGGCGGCCAACCACATCGCGCTCGGCACCGGCGGCTGCAACACCTGCCACGCGTCGAATTTCACGACGGGCGGGTTCAAGATCACCTCAGCACCGTCTCTATCGGCCGCCGGTCACGCGGCCGTGTCGGGCCAGAGCTGTGACAGCTGCCACGCAGCGGCCAGCAAGACCTGGTACGGCGTGACGACGGTCGCGCCGGCGTCCAACCATATTCCGACCGCCAGCGCGGTGTGTTCGGCCTGCCACGCGTCGAACTTCATCACGGGCGGCTTCAAGATCGCGAGCTCGCCGGTGCTGTCGGTGGCGGGCCACGCGGCGGTCTCGAGCCTGGCGTGCGGCCCGTCCTGCCACGACAACACTTCGACCCACCTGAGCTTCCAGGGCGTGGCCACCAACATCTACGTGCGTCCGGGCGCGCTGGCGGTTGGCTTGAGTCCGGTGGACGTGGCCCATGCGGTGGCCACCCTGCTGACGAGCGATTGTTCGGCGTGCCATACGACCACGCCACCGTTCCAGGGCAGCGCCAGCTCCGAGCCGTCCAATCACATTCCGAGCAGCAAGGCCTGCGCCAACTGCCACACGGGGTACACGCCGGCCACCACCAAGATGAACCACGCCGACTCGGGCGTGGGCACGGCGGGCACTCCGACGGCTTGCGCCACCTGCCACGGGTATGGAGTGGGACCGTTCTTCGGGACCGCGCAAGGGCAGGCCGGAGGCCAGCCGCTGCAGCCACCGGGACCCGTGGGTACGACCGGCCAGCACGTGCCATTCAACAATGTCGCGTGCAACATGTGCCACACCTCCACCACGGTGCCGGGCGGCTTCAAGGGCACGACGGTGCCGCACACCAACGGGCCGTTCATGACCTGGACGAGAGGAAAGGGGACGCCCAACAGCGGGAACTCCACGCCGAAGTGCAATCTCTGCCACGCCCCGGCCGGACAGAAGTGGTTCGGGACCAGTCAAGGTACCAAGACCGAGGGCTCGCACGAGAACAGCACCCCCGCCTCGGACTGCATCGACTGCCACAGCCCGACCGGCGGCTTTGCAGCCGCGGCAGCAGCGGCGGCCAAGGCCAAGCCGCGGCCGACCACTGGTGTTCCGGTGCGTCCGACGGGCAGGCCATCGGCTTTGGGCCCGACGAACCCGCGGGCGACAGCCGGCACCAACCCATTGCCATTGCCATCGCCGGGGAGCGGGCCGTTCTCGCACGCCGGCGTCCTGCCGGGAAGCTGCGCGAGCTGCCACCGGCCGGGCGGCAGCGCCACCGCGAAGCCGAGTAACCACTTGCCGACCACGCTGTTGTGCGATGCCTGCCACCGCACCACGGCCTGGAAACCGGCGACGTTCTTGCACGCGGGCGTTGGGCCGGGACACTGCGCCGATTGCCACGCGGCCAGCGGCACCGGGGCCACGCGGAAGCCGGCCGCGCACTTCGTGACGGCGCGCTCGTGTGATGTGTGCCATCACAGCACCAGCACTTGGCTGCCGGTGATGTACGACCACTTGAGCCCGCGGTACCGGCCGCAAACGGGTATCGTACGATGCATCGACTGCCACACGACCAACACCGAGATGGTCGTGAGGGGGCCGGTGAAGCCGGCACGCAGGGCACTGCCGGGCGGAGCGGTCCGCCCGTAGGCGGGTCCGGATACGATTTGAACGGTCGTTAGTGCGGCCTCGAGCGGCGGGTGCGACCCGCTTGCTCGAGGCCGCGGTCTGCTCGCGGTTCAAGGGAGGTTGAGCGGTGGGCGGGCAAGAACAAGACAATTGAAAGCCCGAGATGACAGGTCCGAACCGCCCAACCCGACCGGGTATGCGATGGGGATCGGCGCGCCTGCGCGTGCCGCTGCTTGGCGTGCTGTGCTGGCTTGCGGCGGTTACGCCGGCGCTTGCCACGATACTGGATGAGCCCGAAAGCCTGACCGAGGGATCGGACGCGGTGGTGCGCGTGCATTTCGACGTGCGCGTCCAGTATCAGCGGCATGCTCCGACCGGCTCGGCCGACCTGGTCGAAGTGTTCTTCCAGATCATTGGAACGAACCTGACGCTGAGCCCCGGCGTCGAGGAGGTGGTGAGGACGCCTGAGCACGGCCGGATTCCGGCGGTCACGATCAGCTATCCGATCCAGCCGCAGCCCGGCAACGTCGGGCCGATCAAGAAAATCATCCTGCGCTTCTCGCGCAAGTTGACGTTCAGAGTCCGCGGCGGGCCGACCGATCAGAGCATCGACGTGGTGTTTCCAGGGCTGGCAGGCGTCGCCCCGCCGGTGTCGGGCGCCGCGGGTGCCGTCGAGAAGGACCGCTATGCGATTACGCTGCAGACGGTTCCGCTGGACAAGCAGAACGATCTGCGGCCGGTGCCCGGGCGCTTCCAGGACTACACGGTCTTTACCACGCGCGGCTGGCGCGCCGGCACCGCAGTTGTCGAGCTGGATCTGGGCTATTTCGACACCAAGGCCGAGGCCGACAAGATCCGCCAGTCGGCGCTGCGCGAATTTCCCGAGGCCACGGTGTTCGATGTGATCGAACGCAAGGAACAGAATCTGACCAAGGCGGCCGAGGCGCCTCCGGCGCCGCCACCCGCTGCACCGGCCGCTCCGCCCGCTCCGCCACTGGTGCCGCCGCTGCCTGCGCCGCCGCCGGAAGCGGTGGCGCCAATAACCGAGGCCGCACCGCCGGCACCCGAGGCGCCCGACACCGAGATCGACAAGCAGGCGCGCGCGCTGCTGGATCGGGCCAGGGCAGCGCTGGCAGGGGGCAGGAACGAGGAGGCGATCAGCCTGCTGAACCAGCTGCTGCTGCTGCCGCCGAACAAGTTTTCGCAGGATGCCCAGGAGCTGATCGGCGTGGCGCGCGAACGGGCCGGTCAGAGCGAGCTGGCCCGCAAGGAGTACGAGCTGTACCTGAAGCTGTTCCCGCACGGCGAGGGCGCCACCCGCGTTCAGCAGCGGTTGGCGAGCCTGGCGCCGCCGCCTGCCCAGGTGTCGTCGGAGGCCACCACCGGGCCTACGGCGCCGCCGCAGGGACCGAGGTACGGGCTGACCGGCAGCTGGTCGCAGTACTACTACGGCGGCCAGACGCAGGTGAACACGACGTTCCTGAATACCCCGACCACGGCCAACCAGCAGACGCTGAACTCGACCACGCAGTCCTCACTGGTGAGTACGCTCAACCTGAACGCGCGTTACCAGGACGGCAGCAACGACGCGCGCCTGGTCCTGTTCGACACCGACAACAAGAGCTTCATCGGTGGTGCAGCCCCGGGCACCAACCGGCTCGACTCCGTCTACGTCGATTACCGGAACACCTCGTATGGACTCACCGCCAAGGTCGGCCGGCAGGCCGGGGTCACCGGGGGGCTGATCGGCCGCTTCGACGGCGCCATCGTCGGCTACGACGTCTCGCCGAAGTGGAGCGTGCACGTCGCGGGCGGGGTCCCGGTCGACACGCTCGTGAACACGAAGCAGAACTTCGAGGGCGTCTACGTCGAGGCGCAGAACATCCTGGACCACTGGGGCGGCGATGCGTTCTTCATGAACCAGATGGCGGACGGCTTGACCGACCGGCGCGCGGTGGGCGGCGATCTGCGGTATTTCGACAACGTGCGGACGCTGTACACATCGGTCGACTACGACGTCAGCTTCCTGGCGCTGAACGCCATCACGGTGCAGGGGACCTGGCAGCTGCCGGACCTGACGATGTTTTCGCTGCTGTTCGACGACCGTAAGGCGCCCGAGCTGCTGACCAGCAACGCGCTGATCACGACCGGCGCCACGTCGCTCACCCAGCTGCTGGACGGTCCGCCGCCGCTGAGCGAGACTCAGATCCGCGACCTGGCCAAGGCGATCACCGCCACGTCCAAGCAGTTGTCGCTGAGCGTGACGCGGCCGTTCGGATCGAAATGGCAGGGATCGGTCGACGGGCGGCTCACCAACGTCGGAGCGCTGCCCTTCCTGACCGTGCCGGTGACGGCGGCGGGGGTCGCGAACACGCTTCCGGCGCAGCCGGGCACCGGCAACGTCTGGTCGGCCGATCTGCAGGTGAACGGCACCAATCTGTACTCGCTGCGGGACATCAACTCGTTCACGTATTCGTGGCTGCACGGCCCACAATTCACCGGCAATCAGTTCGGCTATGCCAACCTGAGCGGGCTGTTCGAGAGCCGGGTCACGATCGAGCCGTCGCTGCGCTACTACAGAGAGAACGATACGAACGGCAACAAACTGAGTCGTATCACGCCGGCGCTGCGCGCGACCTACAAGGTGCTGAAGCACCTGACGATCGAGTCGCAGGTCCTGTACGAGCGATCCAAGACCGAGGGTCCGACCCAGAACGACACGACCAGCAACGTCTTCTACTACGTCGGCTACCGGTACGATCTTCAATGATGGCCCTCGACGCCACCGCGACTGAAGCGATTGGCCGGACAATTCGTGCCGCCAGGGCCAGCTTGAGTCGCTCGCCTGCACGAATTTGAGGTCGATCGACACTTCGCTACCTGTCGATCCATCACGCATTGCCGCAGCGCCCGCTTTCGCGCGCGATCTAGTCTTTCTGGATGGTTCGCCGACGGGTTCGTCTGTCCGGATGATTGCCTTCAATTGAGTGCTCAAAGGAACCGGCGTGCGCCTGTTGAGCGGCCGTCGGAGCGCCGCGGCTTGCCTCATTCCGCGCGCGCGGCCGATGTTGTGCGCGAGGGTTGATCACCTGTTGCTGCGTGACCTGAACTCCTCGTCTCTCCGGATGATCTATCCGCGATTTCGTCTCTCTGGATGACTGTTATGCCCGCGCGCCCCGATTACCCTGCTCCGCGAGTTCCTTTTACGCGCGTGGATTTGACCAGGACAGCGTCCGATCGGCGACGCGCGGTCCTGGCTGCACGCCTGGTGTTGCGATGGAGTGGGGATGCATCGCAGTCGGCTATTCGGAAGGATGCAATGCGCGCAGACGTTTGGCGTGCGCGCATTCGCATTCGCATCCGCTCTGGTGCTGCTCGGCGCGATGCCACCGCCGCTCGGTGCGGCCCAGCCCGATTCCCCCCGTTTCGATCACCTGACGACCGGTTTCCAGCTCGACGGCCAGCACCTGAGTGTGCGCTGCGAGCAATGCCACCTGCGCGGAATCTTCACCGGCACGTCGAAGCAATGCTCGACCTGTCACATGCCGGGCAACACGCTGTCGGCCGTATTCATGCCGGCCAATCACATTCTCACTGCGGAAGCATGCGATACCTGCCACACGACCAACACGTTCCAGGGCGCGCACTTTGCGCACGCAAGCGCGATGCCAGGCAGCTGTGCGCAGTGTCACAACAGCTTCAATGCGATCGGCAAGAGGGCGCAGCACCTGGTCACCAATGCGTCGTGCGATCAATGCCACAACACGGTTTCGTTTGCCACCTCGGTCGCGACTCTGCCGACCGGCCACATACCGACCTCGCTGGCATGCAGCGCCTGTCATGACGCTGTGAAGTTCGTACCCGGCATGATGAACCATGCCGGCATCACCGGCGGCTGCACCGCGTGTCACGCCGCCGACGCGCCGTCGACGGCGCCTCTGATGTTCACGATCAGCAATGCGAAAACCGCCGCGGTTACGCTGACACCGACCTCGCAGAACTACCACCCGCCCACCCGCGCGCTGCCGACGCACTTCCCGATCTCGATTTCGTGCGAGCAGTGTCACGCTATTCCGACGGGTCGAATGCCGGCCACCGCCGCAGCGGGCGGATTCGCGGGCGGCAGGATGAACCACGCGGGCATCAGCGACGGTTGCGCCAGGTGCCACGCCGATGGGCAGGGTCCGTACTTCGGGGTAACGGCGCTCGTTACGACCAGCAGTAAGGGGCCGCATATTCCGATCAACGGCACGGCGTGCGAGTTGTGCCACAAGTCGACCACGGTGCCGGGCGGATTTGCCGGAACCGCGATGGTCCACACCGGTCTGAACGGCCTGTCGACGTGTGCCAGCTGCCACGAGAACAACGCCACCGATCTGGGCTATTACGCGCTGACAGCGAAGCTGGTCGTGCGTCCGCCGACGTCGGGTTCGGCACCCAACGCCGTCACGGTGGTCGACGCGGCCCATCCGGCCACAGGAGATTGCTCGCAGTGCCACGCGTCGACCAGCAGCTTCAACACGAGCATCGCAAAGCCTTCGAACCATATTCCGATCGGGACGACGGCCTGCACCAACTGTCACCTGGGTTCGACCGCGCCCTATGCGCCGGCCAACACGGTGATGAATCACACGGGGTTCACCTCGAGCTGCGCCGGCTGTCACGGCGGGGGCCCGAGCTTCTACGGCACCGCGCAGACCGAAGCCGGCGG
>WNFP01000447.1_pt1 | contig 32675 bp, 28 predicted proteins | sample 5400201 | NCBI WGS metagenome assembly WNFP01 (sample SAMN13153355, study PRJNA577476) | soil metagenome | isolation source: 115 cm saprolite under Madrone tree | place: USA:California | collected 2016-06-14 | reverse complement strand
TCCCATTCTCGCGCCACTACCAAAGATGTAAGAAACGCGCCGATGAGCGTCATGATTAACACGATCAACCCGGGCACCAGGAAGTAGCGGCTTTCATTGGCTTCGTTGAACCAGAGTCGGTTTTGCACCGTCACGGGTCCTAGCGGTACTTGTTTACCCTCGGCGCTTCGCTGCGCTGCCCACTGACCCACTGCTCCCTGGGCATAAGTTTGTATTATCCGGGCGCGGTTAGCATCTGTTCCATGAACCAGGACTTGCACTTCCGCTTCGCCAAGACTTAATTGACGGCTAAAATCAGGGCGGATGCGCACGATCGCATCGACCTTTCGCGCCAGCATGAGTTCTTGTGCGCGGGGCATCGAAGTCAAAAGTTGCGCGTCAAAATAAGGCGAGAGCTGGAAGCTGGCGGCCAAATCCGTGGCGTCGGGCGAGGGGTCTTCCAAAACCACCGCCACCGGCGCATTCGTCACGTCCAGAGACAGCCCGTAGCCGAACAGCAGAATCAATACGATGGGGAGCACGATGCCGAGCGCGATGCTGCTGGGGTCGCGCACCACCTGACGCGACTCTTTACGCACAAGGGACCACAAGCGCAGTCTCTTGGCGGAAAAATGACCAAGCGCTGAGGGGGATAAGACCATCACGCAGCCGCTCCCCGATCTGCCGATCCCTTGGAATCATACTCGCGCGCTTCCTCGACGATTGCGATAAACGCGTCCTCCATCGTCGGTTCGCGTTCCCCTTCATGATAGGCACGTCGACGAACTTCAGCCGGCGTGCCCTCAGCCAAAACGCGACCTGCGTCCATGATGACCACCCGGTCACAGTACTCCGCCTCCTCCATGAAATGCGTGGTGACGATCACTGTAACACTCTGTTCAGCCAGCGCGGTGATGCGCCGCCAAAACTCACGGCGTGCCAATGGATCCACACCGCTGGTCGGTTCGTCGAGAAAAAGAATCTCCGGCTCGTGCAATAGCGCCGCCGCCATGGCCAGTCGTTGCTTATAACCGCCTGGCAGTTGACCGCTGGGCAACTCAGCCAGCGGGTTGAGTTCAAATTGTTGGAGAGCCCAGCTGATGCGCTGGCGCTTTCTTGCGCCGCGCAGGCTGTAAGCGCTGGCGAAGAACTCCAGATTCTCCGTTACGGACAACTGACCGTAAAGCGAAAATTTCTGGGCCACATAGCCGATTCGTTGCCGTGCCGATGCGCGCGCATACCGCAAATCCATGCCTGCCACCCGCAGAGTCCCACTGGTGGCCGGAAGCAAACCACAGAGCATGCGGAAGGTCGTCGTTTTGCCCGCGCCATTGGGGCCGAGGAGACCGAAAATCTCGCTGCGGCGAACTTCAAAGCTGACGCGGTCCACGGCTGTAAACTTGCCAAACCGTCGCACCAGGCCGCGAACCTGAACGACGGCCTCACCGCCTTGCTGACTAGAAGATAAGGAGACGGGACTTTGCAGATTGGAAGGCAAGGAGATGGGGAGCCTTGTCTCGGTGTCTGGCGGCGCTGCGCGTGACTTATGCAACAAAACCATGAAGCCGTCTTCGAATCGTGGCTGTACGGTTTTGATGGTTGCGCCCGTGAAAAGGGCTTCTTTCATCATTCCATCGACGTCACTTATAGTTTCATTCAAGACGAAACGAACCGCACACGTCCACCCTCCGGCACTGCATCGACTATCCCGGGGTGATCCAACAGTCGCGTCTGGAATTCCCTGGCCTTCAGGCCAGCAGGCGGCTCGGCGAGAAAAACCCGGCCGTCGGCCGATTCACTCACATCGCTCGGGCGACCCTGTGCCAGCACCTTTCCTTGGTGCATCACAATCACGTGATCACATCGCTCCGCCTCATCCAGATAAGAGGTGCTGAGTAGCACCGTCAGACCTTGATCTTTGACGAGTTGTAAAATGATCTCCCACAGCTCGCGGCGCGAGAGCGGATCGACCCCCACCGTCGGTTCGTCCAGCAGCAACAGCTCCGGCGAGCGGACCAAAGTGCAGGCTAATCCCAGTTTTTGTTTCATTCCACCGGAGAGACGCCCGGCCAATCGGCTCGTGAATGGCCCCAGTGCCGTCATTTCCATGAGCCGTCGATATCGTTCACGCCGCTCATCTCCAGTGACGCCATGGAGATCGGCGTAGAGATCGAGATTCTCCTGCACGGTCAGGTCTTCATACAAACCAAACTTCTGTGGCATGTAGCCGATGCGATCCTGGACTTGCTGCGGATCGACAGACACATCGACGCCCAGGATCTTCAGCTCGCCCTCGTCAAGCTCCATCAGCCCTGCCGCTAGCCGGATCAGAGTCGTCTTCCCTGCGCCATCGGGCCCAACTAGAGCCGTCAAGGTGCCATGAGCGGCCTCTACGGAAACCGCATCCAACGCGCGCACAATCTCGCCGGTCTCGCGACGGAACATTTTGCTAATATTGCGACCGATCAAGACCTGGGTGTTTTCTCCTGGTACGTTCATTTTTTAATCCTTTGTGTCAAGATTTCTCGCTCCGCTCGAAATGACAAACAGTCAGTCATCCCAAACGTAGTGAGGGATCTTTCGCTGAACAAACAAGCGACGGAGAAGCAACCTGCTCTTTATGGTGTCCGTGTCTCAGTGCTTTGTCTCCTTGTCTCCCTGTCGCCCTTCTCTTCGTCTGTATTCAGATAGACCGTCGCCGGCGTACCCAGACGCAATTCATCCGAAGGGTCCTTCACGAACACACGGACCTCATACACGAGGCTCGTCCGCAGCTCCTCGGTCTGGACGGACTTTGGTGTGAACTCGGCCACGGGTGAGATGAAACCAACCCATCCGTCGAAGCGCCGGTTTGGAAAGCTGTCCACCGCCACCGAGGCTGCCATCCCGGGATGTACCTTTCCTAGGTCCGGCTCGGAAACATAGGCTCGAACCCATTTGGGATCAGTGATCGCCAACGTGAATACAGGTCTTTGCGGAGACGCCATATCGCCAGGCTCCAAGACACGCGTGCGGACGACGGCGTCTATGGGTGCCAGGAGCTGCGCGTCAATCAGTTGCTGTCGGAGAAAAGCCAGCTGCGCCTCATTGGCCCGCAGTTGGGCCTCGTTCTGGGCAATATCCTCCTTGCGCGGGCCGATGACGGCCAGTTCGAGCGCTCGTTGATTGACAACGAGCTTTGCCTCAGCCACTTGCAAGGCGGCCTTAGCGCTATCGACATCCTGCTGGCGCACCGCCCGTCCCGCGGACATTTCGGCTGCGCTTTTTACCCGCTCGTACTGCTGGCGAGCATTAAAGGCATCCGCTTTAGCGGAATCGACGTTTGCCCGCGCCTGAGCGATCTCTTCCGGCCGGCTGCCGTTGCGGAGCCTTTGGACAACTTGCTGTTGCGCCGCAGCTTGCGCCTCGGCCTGGGCGACCTGCGGTTCTAAACGTCGCGTGTCCAGCCGGGCTACGAGTTGGCCTTGTCGCACGCGATCACCCTCCTGCACCAGCACAGCGGCAATCCGTTCGCTGTTATTGAAAGAGAGCTGTACCTGTCGCAGGTCGACGTTTCCATAGACCACAAGCTGCCGAGCACTGTTTTCGCGCTGTGTCAGCCACCAAGCCAGTCCAGCCACCGCCCCAATCACGAGAATCAGCAGCAGGATCACAATCGTCCGCCTCACAGATCACCTCGCGCCGACACCGGCGCTGCCTTCCTCGTCTCTTTGTCTTCATGGCTCCTGGTCGCCCTCGACCTGCCCCTGTCGGTCAGTACGCCCTCGAGTACGACGGTAATGATATTTAGAAACCCGATTTTTGGGGTGAGACCGAGCTCGGCCATCTTCGGAGGATTCATAATCGCTTCCGTCGCGCCGAGAAGAATTTCGATCATCAATCGGGTTGAAATGTCTTTACGAAAAATCCCCGCCTTTCGTCCCTCGTCAAGAATCTTGCCGAAGTGGCGCTGAATCACGTCGCGCCGCCGGCTCTGCACCAACTGGAACATTTCCGGCGCCTCCCGGCGAATATCACGCACGAAAGGCGGCTGGATCTCTTCTGCGTGTCGCTGAACGCAGGCAAGTAACTGATGCAGCGAATCGAGGACATCGGTTGGGGAAGCAGACGCAACGCGATCAAGGTCCAGCTCCACGCTGCGGAATTTATCCAGAAGAACAGATCGAAGGAGAGCGTCTTTGCTTGGAAAAAACGCGTATAACGTCTTTTTGCTCATGCCCAGTTCTTCAGCGAGGTCATCCATGGTGACGCTGCGGAATCCGTGGGCAAAAAAATGTCGCCGCGCCGCGGTGACAATGCGTTGAGCCGCGGAATTTTCAGACAGCAGGCCCGCTCCGGCAGTTTTTGATGGTTTGGATGGGCGAGCCTTCATAAACTTAGGAAACTATATTAGTACTATCAGTTTCCACGGGCGAACAAAAGCGCACGCGATCATGAACACGGCCGGATTATGAAACGCGCTTCTCCCCCGCCACAGCCGGAAGAGCTCGTTCCGAGCGGAAGAATGAAGTGCGGTCGAGTACTTTTTCTTGGAACTGTTCGAGATACAGGTAAATCACCGGGGTGACATAGAGGGTAATGAATTGGGAGACCACCAGGCCGCCGACAATCACAAGTCCGAGCGGGCGGCGCGATGCGCCGTCGGCGCCGAATCCCAGTGCGATCGGCAGCGCGCCGAAAATCGCCGCGAGGGTCGTCATCAAGATCGGGCGGAAGCGGTCCATACTGGCATCGTGAATCGCTTTATCGGCGGACTCGCCGGCTTCCACCCGTTGAAGAGCGAAATCGACGATCATGATGCCGTTCTTTTTGACGATCCCCATCAGCATGAACAGGCCGACAAATGCATAAAGCGACGCCTCTTGGCCGAACAGATAGAGAGTCAGGAGTCCGCCCACGAGAGCCGTGGGGAGTGTTGAAAGCACGGTCAAAGGATGCAGATAACTTTCGTAGAGGATGGCAAGGATCACATACATGACGAACACGGCCAAAAACATGAGAATGGTCAAATCACGAACGGTATTGCTAAAAGTCAGCGCCTCTCCCTGCAGACTTGCACGCACTGTAGGGGGCACGACCTCGGCTGCCGTCTTCGTTATGAAGCTTGTGGCATCGCCCACGGCTACCCCCGGCTTGAGGTTGAAAAAGAGCGTGACACTGGTGAACTGATTGAGGTGGTTGACCGCCTGAGGGCCCAGCGATTCTTTCCAAGTAACCAAGGCATTGAGCGGCACGAGATTTTTGCCGTCGTCGGATCGAATGTAGAGAAGTGAGAGGTCCCGAGCCTCGGACCGGGCGGCGTCTTCGGCTTCTAAAATGACCTGATACTGGTCTTGGGGTTTCTTAATCAGATAAAGATAGTTCTGCGAGTAGGCGTTTCTCAGCAGCGCAAGGATGCGCGTCTCTGACACCCCATACATTTTTGCCTGATCGCGCCGGATTTCGATCTCGAGATTCGGCGTGTTGTTGAAGTAATCTGACGAGATGCTTGCAAAGCCCGGGTACGCACGTAGTCTGTCCATTAGCTTCGTGGCCACGTCATAAACTTGGCTTTGATTGACCCCGGAAACCGAGAAGGCGTACTGTCCCTGATTTTGACTCGTCGCCCCCGTGCTGATCTCCAACACCGGAAACGGCCGCAAGAACGGCATGACGCCGGGAATATTCCCAAGCTGGCCCATCAAACGACCTGCGACGTCTTGAATGGGCGCTCTATCCTCGGGCGAATTTAGGAAAGCGAGAAGAATTCCTTGATTCGACGACAGGAACGCTCCGTTCCCGGTCATTGTGAAGGTTGCCGCAACGCTCGGATCTTGTCGTATGACTTCGTCGGCGCGGTCCTGCAGGGCACGCATCTCCTTGGGCGAAGATCCTTCGCGTGCAATCATCACCCCCCAGACAAAACTGCTGTCGCCCACGGGCAGGAACGCTTTGGGAACCGCCATGAAAAGCCAGGCTGTGCCTGCGAGGCAGACAACCCAGATGAGCGCGGAGACCCAACGGAAGCGAAGGAACCACCAGAGCGTCTTGCTGTAAGCGGCGAGCACGCGCTTCTCGATCCCGCCGATCACTCGTTCCATCCAGGTTTTGCTCGCGCCTTCCCCCCGCTCTTTGAGCAACCTTGCGCACATGAGCGGCGTGAGCGTTAGCGACACCAGACCGGAAGCGAAGATTGCGACAACAATAGTGACGGCGAACTCACGAAAGATCCGTCCCACCAGCCCGGACATGAAAACCAACGGGATGAAGACCGCTGCTAGAGAGATCGTCATGGAAACAATAGTAAAGCTGATCTCCTTGGCGCTGTTGATCGTCGCCTCGAGCGCTTTCTCGCCGTGCTCCATCCTACGCACCGTGTTTTCCAGAAACACGATGGCGTCGTCCACCAGGAATCCGATCGCTAGAGTAAGTGCCATCAGCGACAGATTGTCCAAACTGTACCCTAACTGTTCCATCGCGACGAAGGTAAGAAAAAGAGACAACGGCAACGCCACCGCCGGAATCAGTGTGTCCGTCGCCCGTCCGAGAAACATAAAGATCACGACCACCACGAGGGCAAAGGCGATCGCGAGCGTCATCTGCACGTCCAACACCGAATGGATGATCGTTTGTGAACGGTCATAGATCGGCGTGACCCGCACCGATCCGGGAAGCTCGGCGCTGATCAGCGGCAACAGGTCCCGGACACTTTTTGCCACCTCCACAGCGTTGGCGCCGGCCTGGCGGTTAACCGCAACGACCACGGTAGCCGTCGGCGGCGGATAACCACGCACCCAAAAGCGCATGTTGATGCGCTCATCCTGAACGGAATTCTCCACCCGGGCGACATCGCGCACATACACCGGCGAACCGTTTTTTGCGCCGACGATTAGATCGCTATACTCCTGTGCATTGTCCAATTGCCCCTGCGGGCGGAGCAGCAACGTACCCGCCGAGTCGTCGAACTGTCCTGCGCCGACAGTGCTCGTGCCGTTCCTGATCGCGGTAGCCAGGTCATCGACGGATATGCCGCGAGCCCACATCGCAGACGGATCGGCCTTGATCCGAATCGCCGATTTCGTCCCGAACACGCTGACGCTGCTCACGCCGCGCAGGATGCTGATGCGCTGGCCGACCTGGGTGCTGCCATAATCATAAAGTTGCCCCGGCGAAACCGAATCGCTGGTCAGAGCGATGTACATGATCGGTTGGTCATTGGGATTGGTCTTGGAAAAGGTCGGGGGGGACGGCAAATCCACGGGCAAACTGCCCGTGGCCCGGGAGATGGCCGTCTGTACGTCCGTGGCAGCGGCATCGATGCTCTTATCGAGCGCGAATTGCAAGGTCATGCTCGCATGTCCTTGGCTGCTTTTGGAAGTGATGAGCTCGAGTCCGTTGATTTGCATGAACTGCCGCTCGAGCGGTGTGGCGATGGCGTTCGCCACCGTGTCGGGCGTCGCGCCTGGATAGTCCACCTGCGCTTGGATAACGGGATAGTCTACTGCCGGAAGATCGTTAACCGGCAGCCGTAAGTAACTGAGTATGCCGAAGAGAATAACCGAGACGGTCAACACCGTCGTCATGACCGGGCGGCGAATGAAGGGCTCGGAGAAATTCATGACTTGGTTTTCGCGTTTGTTGCAGCAGGCGTATTCTCTACCTTGGTCGGTTCTGCGATGCGGACCTTGCCGCCGGGTGTGACGCCGAGCTGACCATTGACGACGACCCGCTCACCGGAATTAATCCCCTTATCGATGACGATGAGGTCGCCCTGTCTTTGCCCCACTGTCACAGGGCGCAGTTCAGCGCTAGAGTCTTGCTTCACAATATAAACAAAAGGGCCTTTGGCCGACTTCTGCGGCGCTTCGGCGGGAATCAGTACGGCGTTCTGTTGCGTCCCGAGGATAAGCCGGATATTAACGAACCGCCCGGGCCAGAAGCGGCGATCGCTGTTGGCGATCGTTGCGCGTAATTTTACCGTGCCGGTTCCGTCCTGCACGGAGTTATCGAGGAAAGTCAGTTGACCATCACGTCGCGATTTGTCAGGCTCATCCGGCAGGCTCGCCTCGACTTTTAGCGTTCCACGCGTCATGTTTCGCTGTACGGCAGTAAGATCCTTCTCGGTGATAGTGAAGTCGGCATAAATTGGATCCAAGCGCTGGATAACCAACAGCGAGCTGCTATTCGCCGTAACGACGTTACCGAGATCAACCAGCCGTTGCCCGGCGCGGCCGTTGATGGGTGAGCGGATCGTGCAATATTCGAGATTCAGACGAGCGTTCTCCAGCGCCGCTTGGTTCTGTTTGACGTGGGCTTCGGCTACCTCAACGGCATTTTTCTTCGCATCGTAGTCTTGTCTGGAAACCGCTCTTGGATCGGTGACGCTGGCCACGCGGTCAAAATTGATCTTCGTCAGCTCGAGGGCCGCCTTTGCCTGGCCAAGATTAGCCTCTGCCATGTCGAGTTGAGCCTGGTAGGGGCGCGGATCAATAGTGAAAAGCACTTGGCCGACCTTCAACTCGGCGCCGTCAGTAAAATGGATTTGGGTAATGCGTCCGGAGACCTGCGGTTGGATAGAAACCACCTCGCGCGCGACGAATTTGCCGATCGCGTCAAGATAGTTGGAGACGTCTTGCGTGACGGCTGTAGCGACGACCACAGGCGCCGGCGGCCGCTCAAATGACGCCGGTGCTTTCTTCTCACAGCCAGTGAGGGCGGCCAGTACACCCGAGGCGACAAGCAACGTTTCGGAAATAGAAATCCATTTCCGCGTATCTTTTATGCTGCGAAACTTCACCTTTATGCGACTAGGCGTTGGGGCACCGGCCCAGAACCCCGCTGCTTCCTTCGCCTGTCAGCTAAGGCCCGCTGCTGCCATTGTCTCATTCCCCGCCGTATGTAGCTTGGATCAAGACCCAGCATGGCGCAGACAGAAACGAACGAGAAAATCCCGTCCAATTCATCGCTAAAGAGCCACTCCTGGGCCTCTTCAAACAGCAACTGCTTTTTCCGATTCTGAGGAAAGATGTTGTCCTGGAAACATCGGATGCCATCTTCTAAAACGGCCAGCACGAGGGCTTTTTCCGGTTCTAACGGTGTTTTTCTGCGAAAATTATCCAGGTACTGCTCGCCCAGCAGCGCGTCGGTTTGAAAAAGGGAAGCGATTCTTTCCTCGCCCCCCGCGCTCACCTGCACGTCGGTATTTTCTGCTTTATCTTTTCGTTCGAATTTCATGTTCTATCACCTCAAATGGAGAGTTAGTGTGTCTTCACTCACCCAGCATCGAAACCAATTATTGGGTCAACAACGACAACGCCTTGGGGTTGTAATGGCGCTTGATGGCCTGCTCCTTAAGGCCCACGCCCAATAACGCAAACCACACTGTTTGCTCGACCAGGGCTTGTCTCGAAAGTTTATAATCCACCGGCGGCGTCTCGGGATGAAGATGGAGCATTAATGCAAAAGCTATGTGATGCACCAACCAGGCCCTGAGATCGTGGCGTAAAGAAATTTCATGCAAGTCTCCAGCCTTTGCCGCCGCCTTCAGGCACTCCTCGAATTTGGCAATCCAGGCGGGCGCAAACTTCTTATTCGTCAGTCTTATGAAAGCCCCGTCGTCCAGCAGGCTTCGCACGCTCAAGCTGTCCATAACCTTCTTGTTAGGGTCGCCGGCCCATCCCTGGACAAAACGGGTCACGACGAAATGGACCATAAAAACAAGCGTTGAAGTGGACGGGTCCAAGGTCAAAATGCGCTTGAATTCCATAAACGTGGGACCCTTGGCGCAGGCGTCCAGCATAGCCGCATAAAGCGACTCTTTGCTAGGAAAATGCTTGTAAAGTAAAGCTTCCGAAACGCCGGCTGCTTTAGCCAGTTCCCGCGTCGTTGTACCGTCAAAACCTTTGTCGGCAAAAACCCCCCGAACGGCATCGACAATAGACTGCCGCCGCTCCTCGGCAGGAAGTCGCCCGTTATTGCTCATGCCGGTAAGTTAGCGATTACTTACTTAGTTGTCAACGGTTTTTGGGGAAAAGTTTCCGGCGAAGGATCACTTTCATTTGATATTCAGACGGGTTCCAATCGTTCGAGCCGCTCAAACGGTTCAAATCGTCCCCGGACCGGGCCCAAACCCAAAAGCCCGTGTCGATTCGGGATCACTACGATGGTCGTAGAAGGATCGGTTTCACGACCCCAATCCGACAACCTAGATTTCCCGTTTCAGCCTTAGGCTGATCCGTCTTCAGCCGAATCCACAGGAATGACACAACGAAGGCTCCGAGAATCCTCGGACGTTGCACTTTTTATCGCGATTGACGGCTTGATCGACTTGAACGGCTGGAACGTTTTGAACGATTGGAACTTTCCAAAAGAAGGACTACTCGATGTCCTGGACAAGACGAAGGCCGATCGCGTAGCTCCGCAGCCCTGGGTCGGCCCTGCCCCGAAACGATGAACGCAAGCCCTTCGCTCCGTAGTTCCATGCACCGCCGCGGATCACGCGCAGATAGCAGTTTCCATCGCCTTCCTTCTTCCAAGCCGATCCATCCGTGGGCGCACCATTGTAATTCTCATGATCGCAGTCCTCTACCCACTCCCACACATTGCCGGCAGTATCGTGGAGTCCAAAAGGGTTAGGCTGGAACGAACCTACAGGCGCAGTCAGTTTGTTGTCCCACTCGCTACCGCAGCCAGCGCAGTTTGCTATGCCGGATTTCATTTGATTCCCCCACCAATAGGCGGTTTCCTTTCCCCCGCGCGCGGCATATTCCCACTCTGCTTCGGTCGGCAATCGGTAACGCTTGCTCGCTTGCGTCGACAACCACTGGGCATAGTCCACCGCTTCTTGCCATGAGAAATTGATAACCGGTCGGCGGCCACGGCCCCCGCCCCCATCAATGGGCAGTTTTCTCCCTGTCGCTTGGGCAAATTGATCGTACTCTTCGAAAGTCACTTCGTACCGGCCAATGGCGAAAGGCTTCTGAATTCTAACCGTGTGCGCTGGCTGTGCGGCTTTGTCGCCGTCACCCATGACGTCGCCCATTTGAAACGCTCCTGCCGCAATCACAACCATTTCAAGTCCTGCTGCTCCACTCTTCAGACGGTCGCGAAACACTTTTGCGCTTGAGGCAACTGAGGGCTCGGTCGCTTGTTCTTGCGACGTCGTTGTAGGTGGGAGAGGAGGCAGGACCAGACCTTTGCTTGGTTTGTGGATAATGATCCAGATGATAATGACAACTATAATGACAATAACCGCAGCTCCGCCAGCATAAAACAATCGTTTGTCTTGAACTGCGCTAGGTTCGGGTTGCCCCTCTGGCTCTCGTACTGGCGAATCTTGTTCCTGGAGGCGAGCGCGATTGGCTCTCCTCCTCGATTTATTTTTGGTTCTCTTCTTCAACTTTCGGTCTAGCCTTTCCCTCAGTAACGTTGACGTTCCCGGTTGCAGAGCCGTCCGAGCGAGTGCTGTATACTTAGCGCGTCTTATACAACGCGAAACAAAAGAAAATCAAAGAAGGCTGGCAGCTGACCAGCGGTTGAAGGTTCAGGGTTCATCGTCAAAGTCGCGTCTTGGGCGCGATGAAAGATCGGATCGGATCTTTGCGGCCAATACTGAACTGGATCACCGCTGCGTTACACCTTCTCGCAGCACTTCGTCGAGCAATACTTCGTCGATGAACTGAGCGGCAGGGATCGGTCTATCCACTTTCTGCGCGGCGCGGGCGAAATCGATTAAGAGCTGATAACCGTCCACGCGATTTTTACCGTCCGTGCTCAGCAACTCCAGCAATTGTTTGTAGGCGAGCGCGGCAATCTCTTGATCCATGCCGAACTCGCGGACGATCATCTGGGTTGTCTCAGTACGATTCTCACGGATGTAATGCATCGCGCGCAGCGAGGCGCGTATGAATCGTTTCATCATGGCCGGCCGTTTTTTGATCTGGTCGGCATGCGCTACCAAACCCGTGCCGGAAACGTTTACGTAATCGCGGGTGGCCGCGATCTTGGTGAAACCCTCTTTCTCCGCGCGCAGACTGTGCGGCGCGCTTAGCATCGATGCTGCAATCGTGCCAGATTTCAGGGCAGCGTAGCGTTCCGGCGTCCCGCCCATATTGAGAATCACAACATCTTTATCGGGCTGGAGTCCGCCTTGGAGCAGAATCCGCCGCAACAGAGTATCGACGAGGCCACCGGGATTGAGCGATCCGATGGGCTGTCCCTTGAGCTGCGCTAAGCTTCGGTACTTCGGTTGCGCATAAAGACCTTGGTCGACATAAGCGTTCAGGCTCATGATCACACGCAACGGCGCGCCGGCGACAAACGCAGTCACCGCGGTGGTGCTCCCTGTGCCGAAGTCGGCGTCCCCCGTCAGCAAGGCTTTGATGTCTATCCCACCGCGCATGTAGACAACGCTGACATTCAGCGCTTCTTTCTGAAAGAAACCTTTCTGCCTCGCAGTCTCCAGAATCGGAAAGTTGGTGATGGACTTGCTCGGGTAACTGACAACGACTTTTTCGGCGACCGCCTGGGATCGCGCCGAGCCTGCATCACTGCAAGTGAAAATGAATGCTGCCAGTAGAATGTAGGCGAGATGCGTCATGTCATGAAACGCTTTGAGAACACCTTGAACATTGAACCTGGAACTTTGAACTCTGAACCTTGCGCTATTCCCAGCCTCCTCAACCCTGCCACAAACTGCGCACCCGCGCCAAGATCTCAGTCGTTATTCTCGGCTGTAGTGCCTTCAACCGTTGATCGACCTCGGCGCGCACCGAGTCTTGGCATTGCCTGCGGCCATTCTCGGCTAGGCGCTGAAAGCGCGACTCCCAGAGCGCGGCCCGTACAACAACCGCAGGCAGATCAAGATTTTCAATCGCCTGGGCGATCTTCTCCTTACCCCACCACCACGCGCCGGCCGCAACCACGGCGCCGATGATGAGGCCGATCAAGAATCCGACAGGTCCGGTGGTTTGCAGTAACGTCGCAACGATCGCTATCCCGAGGTGTTTACCGAGCCCACCACTGACGCTGGCAATGGCAAGCGCGATCGAGGTTCCGACCGAAAGGCCGATGGCACCGGTGAATTGTTGGGAGACGCCCATAGCCATATTCCCGCCGGTAGCTATCTTCATTCCGCCGAGTACTGCTTGCGGCTCTTTAAGAACGATGAAATCCGTTCCCAGGCTTTTTAGGATCTCGCCGACGCGCTGCGACAAAGTACTCTGAAACTCGGGCAAGCGTGTTTCGGCAACATAAGACTCGATTTGCGGCACAAATGCTTCTGAGAGGGACTGTATCTCGGACTTTAGTTCTGAAACTTTCCCGCCCTCTTTCCTGAATTGCCGCAACCGTGGAACGATGCGTTCAAGATAGAGCTTTTGACAGACGAAAGCCGCAACGTCCTCGGCGAATTGCTTTGCCCCGTTCGCCACTTCCTTTTCAAGCAACGCGCGCACGGGCGCTTCGATGACCTCGCCATAATAGGGGTCCAACGCAAGCTCGATGTCATTACGCCGCCGCTTGACGTTTCGCCATTGCCAGGCAGCTAACGCCGCCCGCGGGATCACGATGGTGATCGCTACCGTGATAGCAAACAGATGAATCCACGCGGCGGCTTTGTCGCCTTGCGGCGAGAGCAGGCGACCGGGATCGATCCCGTCTGCGAGTCCGAGACCGAGCAGGTCGGATACCAGGAGACTTGGACCAAAAAGAAAATGAACAAAGGCAACGACGGAAGGTTCGCCCGTAATGAACGTGCTGCTCCAGACCGCTTGATAACCTTGAAAGAGTCCTTGGAAATACATACCCGCCACGGCGCCGGTGGCCAAAAACAACGCCCCCAAATGCAGCATGACTTCCCACCGAGCAACCACCAACGGTCCGGCAACACCGTACCAGTTTATACTGAAGCGGCTTACGACACCCGCTAACTCCTTTTTTTCGCGCACACCCAGGGCGACACGATGAAGAAAATGCCATAGTCCTGGCACAAAAAGCTGGGCCAACCACGGAATATTCATTTGACCTTGCGACACCGTCTTTTGCGGGTCATTCGCCGATTGTTTGGCGCCGGCCGGCTTCGCGGATGACGAAGAAGGCCGGTTTCTTTTTCGCGGTTTAACCAGCAGCACCACGAAAAGCACAAGATAGACAAATAGATTCCACACCACGAGCAATAGCACCGGGTTGCGCACGACATGGATCTTTTCCGCTGGTCCAAGCAAGTTGGTTGCAAAGCCCAACACCAAGGCGATCAAGCACACGGCCAACGTCAACGGCGTCGGTAGCCTTGCCAGATAAAGGACCGATTGGTAAGCGGAGGAAAGATGGTCAAAGAGAAATTGTGCCCGCGCCTTGACCCAGCCCAACCCCGGGGCAACGTTTCTCGCAGCGGCAAACGCATCGACCAGCAGTGAATCTGAAAAAAAATTCCCGTCGCACTCCTCGATGGAACGAATCAGAATGATCTTCGCCGCCGCATCTTCTGTCAGAGCCATAATAGGTAAGCTGGGCGAGTAGGTTCAGCACACACGATTGTGGAGTCGACGGGCATGTCTACAATGCCCGTTACTATCGTGACGCTCTCCGCCAAAACAGAGGCTCAAAGATAGCGCTCGATAGACGCGCGACTTGGGCTCATGTTCGCAACAAGTCCTTCCAGCGCTCCTTGCACACCACCGCGATACGCAATCTCTCCAGATGTTGCTCCATCTGCTTCGCGCCCTGCTTTACCGGGTGATGAGCAAAAAATTCTCTGACATCGGCTTCGAGCTCGGGACTGACCAGACCGATGATGCCTTCGCACATGCGAGGAATGGAGTTGTCCGGGTACCGGTGGAGCATTTCTTCCCAGTGCGTTTTCATGAATGACCAGGCTCTTTCTCTCGCATCTTTATTTAGGAGAATGCCGCGCATGAGATAGGGCGCGTTCTGGGTGCGCACTTCGCCACCTATCGTCATCTTCAATGTGCGGTCGATCAGGTCTGGTTGGCGGAAGGCTCCAAGAGCGAAAAGATACCGGGTCTCTTCCTGAGGGGTTTGGGCGTTTTTAACTCTAGCGTAAAACTTCTCATAATCTGTGCCGTTCCCTGTGTAAGCAACAATGGAAACTAAGGCCGGAACTAAGTTGCGCTCGACGGAGGCGGGGTCTTTTTCGTATTGGGCGTATAGCTCCCGTGCCCGCTTCTGGCACGCCTGGTCCTCTCCCACCGTGCCGAGAGCGCCGATCAAGTCGCCCCGCAGTTGTCGCTCGAGCTCTGTCTCCCCTTCTCTCGGCGCCCAGGTAAGACGCTCAAGTGCCGGGTTAAAAATGGCGCGGATGCGTTCTTGAAACGACCGATCCTGCACCTCATCCAAGATTCGATGCAGATGGTGACAAGAGATGATCACCGTGGTCCATACATTGAGATCCCTCTCATCGCGGAGCAGACCCATCAGATCCAGGTAATCCGTCAACGACGTTAGACCCGCCAGGGTCGTCGCCCATGTGTCGTTCACCAGGTTGAATCGTTCCACCGGCAGGAGGTGGATTTGTAGCTCCCGTTTAACGGCCGCCATCAAGTCCGGACTATAGCGCACACGATAGAAGCCGTGTCCTCCGGCGTTCGCCACCACCCAGTCCGGGTCCTCCGATAATTCGATGCGCAGCTCTTGATCGGTTAAAAGAACGATTTTATCAATCGACCTTCCCTTTGCGCCGGCGCGCAGAAAAACGGGCACATGAAATTTCCGGTCCGGCGCTTCACCCTCCTGTAAATAGCGAAATAGCCGCTGCGATAAGACGAGCTCACGCCCGTCCTTCTTAACGCTAAGGAGCGGGTAACCTGCCTGAAAAATCCATGAATCCATGAGCGCGCGCGCCGGTTGGTGGGTAGATTCTTCCAAAGCGTCCCACAGATCGGTGGTCTCGGCATTGGCATACTGGTGGTGGCGCAAGTACAGCCGGATGCCGTCGCGGAACGCGTTATCTCCAAGATATTGCTCCAGCATGCGCAACACCGATGCGCCCTTCTCGTAAGTGAGGACGTCGAACATTCCGGCGGCTTCTTCAGGCCTTTCGACCGGGAACTCGATGGGTCGCGTGCTCTTGAGACCATCCACCTGCATGGCGGCCGCCCGTGACACGGTAAAGCTATCCCAGCGCCGCCATTCGGGCTTCCAGGCGTCCACCGCGAGCATTTCCATAAACGTCGCAAAGGCTTCGTTCAGCCACAGACCGTTCCACCATTTCATGGTGACCAAATCGCCGAACCACATGTGCGCGTTCTCATGTGAAACGACGTCCGCCACCCGTTCCAGCTCGCTGCGGGTCGCCTTTTCTTCGTCGACGAGAAGCGCCGTCTCGCGGAAAGTAATCGCGCCGAGATTTTCCATGGCGCCGGACGCGAAATCCGGGATAGCAATCAAATCCAATTTGTCGCCTGGATAAGGAATGTCGTAATAGCGGCTGAAGAAGGAAAGCGAGAAGCTACCGATCTGCAGGGCAAATTTTCCTAGATGACCTTTGCCGGGCACGGCCCAGACGCGCAAGGGAGCGTTGCCCACCATGACCGGCTCACTGCCCTCAAACTCGCCGACAATGAAAGCGACGAGGTAAGTGGACATCTTCATAGTATCAGCAAAGACGACCTCTTTTTTCCTGGTTCCCGGCAAAGGAGTCTGACGAATCGCCCGTGCGTTTGAGATCGCGGTCAATTTTTCATCTACCACCAAGGTCACCTGGAAAATTGCCTTGAATGCCGGTTCATCCCAACAGGGGAAAGCACGGCGCGCATCCGTGGATTCGAACTGCGTCGAGGCCAGCGTCTTCTCCTGCCCGTTGGGGTCTTTGTAGGTGCTGCGATAAAAACCGTGCAGCTTGTCGTTCAAAATACCGGAGAAAGTAATCTGCAATTCCCATCGCCCTGGATTTAGGATTTCAGGGAAGTTGAAGGTCGCCTGCTCGTTCTCGCTGTCCAGAGTGACATTCCCCCGCGCCGGCTTGCCGCCGGGCGCTCTGATGGAAACGGCTTGGAACTCGAGCTCGGCCGCATTGACAACGATTTGTCGGACCGGCTCGATAACTTGGATAGAAACTTTTTCTTCGCCGGCAAACGTTGCTGCAGAGAGGTCCGGGGTAAGTTTGATCTCGTAACGCTCGGGGACGACGGTGGTGGGTAGCCTGTACGGTTTTTGTTCGGACATCGGGACTCCTTTGGATGACTCGGAGTATCTAGAAAACAAGCAAATGCGCGAGGAATGGCTTTAGAAGAATATAGATAGCCGCAACGCCAGAGGCAATAGACCCTCCGGAGGCTACGGGAAAAAGTAGTTCAAAGCGTTCACCGTTCCAATCGCTCAAGGGATCAAGATGTTCAAGGTTCAATGTTCCGCGTTCAACGTTTCAACTCGTCCCCAACCTTGAACGTTGAACTTTGAATCTTGAACTCTATAACCTCGGGCCGCGCAAAACATCGTCGAGCAGAGATGCTGGAGCAGCGACCGGTTTCCCACTGGCATTGACGAAAATCCCCAGGGAATAGTCCCGTGCCAGCAGCACTTTACTTTCGACCGCGTAGATTTCATGAATCCATGCGCCGCGCACCCTGGCGACTTCGCAAATCCAGCTCACGATCTCGATCTCATCGTTGTCGCGGGCAGGACTAAAGTATTCGATGTCGTGACCTCCCTGGAAAACCATCCAGTCCCCGGAGCGCAACTGCTCCAGCGGATGGCCGGCCAAGCGTACAGCGTTGTAGTAGGCCTGCTCGATCCAGTTGAAAAACACCGTGTGGTGCACCCGCCCGAGGGGATCGAGCTCGTAGCTCTGCACCTGGCGCCGATGACAATAACGGTAGCAATCCTCCACCATGCGCGACTTGTAACCGCGAATACCGAGGTCTTCTTTGTCGCCTGCGGGAGAGAGAGCGATCTTTATTTCCTGCGTCAGACGCAGCGGCCTACCCCTTTTCGAGTCTATATAAACCCACAGCGCCCGGCCGCGCCCGACACGGGCTCCGTCGCTCGTGCGGGTGATGTTATACTCACGGGTGCAGGTGGATCTGCCGCACTCGGATATCCAGGTCGTCACCTCCAGCTGGTCGCCGTAACGGACTTGCAGATAGTAACGGATCTCCAAGCGGCGAATCACCCAAGCGGCGCCGCGCTCGTCGTACCACTGAAGCGAATATCCGGCATCCGTTGAAGCCTGAATAGCGGCTTCCTGCATATATTTAACGCACACAGCGTTGTTGAGATGTCCGAAGGAGTCCAGCTCATCGTGACGGACACGGAAACGGTAGGCGAAATCGCGGATCATGGTCACTCGTGAACGCTTTTTCGAGATTAAGAATCAACTTTCGGCTCGAAGCGATTCCAAAGCGGAACGTTGAAAGATTCCCCAACATCCCAAGACGCCTGCGAGGGTCGTCCCCGCAGTGACCGCCACCAAAATGACGAGCATGGGAGTCAGCGAAATGGCCGCAACTGTTCGGAAAAAATACAGGCTGAGACCCCAACTCGCCAACGTCGCGAGAACAGCACCGGTCATGCAGGAAATTACGGCCAGAAAAAGATATTCGGCAACGATACTAGTGACGATCTGCCACCGTGGCGCTCCCAGGGTTCTGAGCAAAATACTTTCTTTAACGCGCTGCCCCCGGCTGCTCAAGACCGCGCTGGCGAGGACCGCAAGGCCCGTAAAAACGGTAAACAGCGCGACGAAGCGAATGGCGGCCGAAACTCTGCCGAGGATCGAGTCCAGGGTGTTGAGGACAAGAGTCAAATCAATCACGGAAATATTGGGGAAGCGTTCCACAATCGCACGTTGGAGGCTCGCTGATACGCCGCTGGTTTCTGTGCGCGCCACCATGGCATAAAACTGAGGCGCATTCTCCAGGGCGCCTTCTGGAAAGACCACGAAGAAGTTGGGTTCGAGGCGTTGCCACTCGACTTGACGAATACTCGCAACTTGAGTCAACAATGAAACCCCTTGAATGTCGAATTGCAGTGAATCCCCGATATGGACGCGCAGCGTTTCCGCAATCCCCTTCTCCAGTGACACCGGAATGGGTTGCGCATCTGAATCGACACGACCTTGCCACGCTCCGTGGATGATCCGCTCCGTTTCCCTCGGACGACTCCGGTATGTCGATCGATACTCCCGACGCAGCGCCCAATCGGGAATCTTTGCGGTCCGGTCGCGACGGAGCGTCTCAACCGGAATGTTTTTGACCGCGGCGAGCCGCATGGTAACGATCGGCACCTCGTCACGAACGCGGATATGGAACGAATCGAAGAGCTGTTCGACGCCTTGCCGCTGGTCTTTTTGCACGTCGAAGAGAACCAGATTGGGCTCGCCAGCGCCGGCGCGTTCTTGGACTTGGTTCAGCAACACGCTCTGAACATTGTAAAGGGTCACCATCAAGAAAGTCCCCAGCCCTATCGCCAGCATGACGGCTGTGGTCTGGTTGCTGGGACGATACAGATTCGCCAGCCCCTGGCGCCATGGGAACGACAAGAAGCCGGGCATAAACCGCCTTATCAGGTTGGATAATCCTCTGGCCACCGCCACTAGAAGTCCGAAAACCGTGATGACCCCAGCCGCAAAGCAAATTCCATAGAACCAGCTCGCCGTAGTGGCGATGCCAAATCCAGTGATGGCCGCGGCGATGAGTGAGAAAACCAGCCACAGCAACGGATCCTTAAGTGTTTGGGCCGTCTCATAGGACGACCGCAGCGCCCGCAGTGGAGAGATTTTCCGCAATGGCACAAGCGGAATGAGGGAAAACAGCACCGCCGTGCCGAGACCGATAGCCATCCCGACCCAAACCCCGCTGGTCGTGATGGAAAGACTCGTCGTTACGGGAAGAAAATCCTTAAACGCCAGCGGAAGCAGCGACTGCAAGACCACGCCCAAACCCGCTCCTGTTAGAGAACCAGCCAGTGCGACGATGAGAACCTGAATGAGATTGACAATGACGGTTTCTGCCGGGCTGGCGCCGACGCACCGCAGCACCGCCACGGCGGGAGTTTTTTGTTTAGTATAAACGTGGACGCCGCTCGCCACTCCCACTCCGGCGAGCAACACGGCGATGAACACTGCCAACCGGAGATATCGTGAAAGATTTTCTACGGACGTGGATATGGCTTCCATTCGCCTGGCCACCGTATCTGCTCTAAGGTCTAAACGCTGGAGCTGGGGAGCAATGCGCAGCACGAGCTGATCGACATCCACTTTAGGATCGAACTTGAAGTAAACACGATAGCGCACCAGGCTGCCCCTTTGCAGCAGGGAGCTGCCATCCAGATAGGTCATGGGAACATAAACGCGGGGACTGATCAGTGAAAAGGCCACGGGCTCTCCAGGAATCTTGCGAAGCTTTCCGGCAATCTGAAACTCCTGCTCGCCGATTTTCACCCGATCGCCGATGCGCGCGTTGATTTGCAGCATTAAGTTTTCGTCGACGAGCGCCTTCGCGCCTTCGCGCAAATTTTCGACTGCCGATGCAGGCTCTGTTTCCAGCGCTCCGTAGTAGGGGAACTTTCCGCTCACGGCCCTGACTTGGACAAGCCGCGATTGGCCGTTTGCGGGAAAATAAGCCATCGACGAGAACCCGATCTGGCGCGATTGATCGCCGCCGAGAGAACGGATCAGCGCCTCATCCTCCGAAGTGAAGGGTTGCCTGCTGTCGAGCGCCAGGTCGGCTCCCAGCAGGCTTTTCGATTGCAGCCCAATGCTAGACGTCACGTTGTCGCGAAAGGAAAACGCGACGACCACGGATAGGACTCCTAAGATCACGCATAACATCGAGAGCAGCAGCGGCTTCAGGCCGCGGCGCATTTCCCGAACCGCCATGAGCCACACCCATTTTCTGAAAACCGCTTTAATGAACATTCCGATTCCTATCGCTCCGCGGAAACTATTCTTTGCACGCCATTATCGGCGACCAGCGTTCCTGCCTTCAGACTGATGACTCGGCCGGCGTGCCGGGTTAGATCGGGGTCGTGGGTCACCAGAATAAGCGTGGTCCCGGTGGTGGCGTTGAGTTCGAAAATCAGCCGCACGATGTCCTTGGCGGTTTCGGCATCGAGATTGCCCGTAGGTTCGTCGGCAAAAAGAATTTTGGGGCGGTTCATGAAAGCGCGCGCGATGGCGACGCGCTGCTGTTCTCCTCCCGAAAGCTGGATAGGATAATGATCCAGGCGCCCTTGGAGGCCCACCTGTTGCAGCAGACCCGCAGCGCGGCTCCGGGCATGATTCTCGCCTCGAATCTCCGCCGGCACCATGACATTTTCCAGCGCCGTCAGCGACGGCAACAACTGAAAGTTTTGAAAGATAAACCCGACAAATTGATTACGCATCCGGGCCAACTCTTCTTCGCTGGAGCGATCTAGAGAAAGCCCGTTGAAAATCACCGAGCCTTCACTGGGGCGTTCCAGGCCCGCACAGACCGCGATGAGGGTTGTCTTGCCGCTGCCCGAAGGGCCGATAATCGCGCAGGCGCTCGTCTCCTCAACTGCGAAAGATACGTCACTGAGAACAGTCAGATTTTGATCGCCGCTCTTAAAAACCTTGGTCAAATGCTCTACGCTTAGAATTGTATTGGTCATACGCGATGATCGAAGAGAGTAGAGCAGGGCGGGAAATATCGCAGACTGATAAGGTCGATGGCCAACACTGAGGTAACTTTAGGATTTTTATGACACGTACACAACTCACCCGAAATTTGAAGATTATTTTTCTTGCGCTTTCGCTTTTGATATCGAGAGGATTGTCCATGGCCGCACCAGCGCCACGGGTCGTTTTGTTCTTAGGGGACAGCATTACGGCCGGCTACGGACTCGATCCTTCGCAGGCCTTTCCTGCACTAATCCAACAGAAAATCGACGCCCAGCGTTGGAATTTCAAAGTCATCAACGCGGGGCAAAGCGGTGACACGAGCGCCGGCGGACTTGGGCGGATGGACTGGCTGCTTAAGAATAAGATCGATGTTTTGGTTCTCGAACTCGGGGCCAATGACGGCTTACGCGGCCTCCCGGTCGAGAACAGCAAAAAAAATCTTCAAGCGATCATTGATCGTACCAAAGATAAGTATCCGGAAGCTAAGGTAATCGTCGCGGGGATGAAAGTTCCGCCCAATATGGGAGGCGACTATGGCCGCAAGTTCGAAGCCGTTTTCGTCGATTTGGCAAAGAACAACAATGCCCCCCTCATACCTTTTATATTGGAGGGTGTGGGCGGGTTGCCTGAACTGAACCTAGCCGACGGCATTCACCCGACGGCCAAGGGACACGAAATCGTTGCCGCCAACGTGTGGAACGTTCTCGAACCTGTTTTGCGGTCTCTCGCCGGGAAATCAAGGTGAAAGGAAATCGGCAAAGTGTAACGCGGCGTTAAGCGGCGGATCTCTGAGCGGTTTCAATATACGCAGAATGGAGTGATTATGAAAGCCGTTGGCTATCGACGATCGCTGCCGATCACCGAAGCGGATTCACTGATCGATATCGAGTTACCCGACCCGAAGCCGTTAGGCCGCGACTTGCTGGTGCAGGTCAAGGCAGTGTCCGTCAACCCCGTCGACACTAAGGTGCGCATGCGGCAGGCACCGCAGGCCGGCGAGACTAAAGTGCTCGGCTGGGACGCGGCGGGAGTCGTAGTGGAGCTAGGCCCGGACGCGCATCTCTTTAAACCAGGAGATGAAGTCTGGTACGCCGGCTCCCTGGTCCGGCCCGGCACCAATGCCGAGGTGCACTTGGTGGACGAGCGTATCGTCGGCAAAAAACCCAAATCCCTCGGCTTCGCAGAAGCCGCAGCGTTGCCCTTAACGACGATCACCGCGTGGGAGCTACTCTTCGACCGTTTCGGCGTCCCGCCCGGAAAACGTTTGACGGACGAGTCTCTATTGATTATCGGAGCTGCGGGTGGTGTCGGTTCGATCCTAACCCAGCTCGCGCGTAGGCTGACGGCGATGACTGTGATCGGCACTGCGTCGCGCAAGGAGACTGCCGATTGGGTCCTCTCCCTCGGGGCACAATACGTGATCGACCACAGCAAGCCGTTATCGGCGGAGTTGAGGCGCATCGGCATTCCCGCGGTTACCCATATCGCCAGCCTGACGCAGACCGATACGCACTTTCCCGAAATTATTGAATCGCTAGCGCCGCAAGGTAAATTGGGACTGATCGATGATCCGCCCCCGATCGATGTCAATCAACTCAAGCGCAAGAGCATTTCTTTACACTGGGAGCTGATGTTTACGCGCCCGCTCTTCGGAACCGCTGACATGATTGCGCAGCACCGGCTGCTTTCCGAAGCCGCCGAGCTCGTTGACGCCGGAGTGATTCGCACGACCTTCGGCGAGCATTTCGGCTGCATCAACGCCGAGAACTTGAAGCGCGCCCATGCGCTAATCGAGGGCGGCAAGGCCAAGGGCAAAATAGTGCTGGAAGGATTTTGACCTTTGCTTTGACACGAATCTCAAGTCTTACATGATCTGCATCTCCAGTCTCGGACTCTTTCCCGCCTCGTTACCGGAGACCTAAAGCGGCTCTTTCGTGCGTTATCATCTTTAGTAAAACCTTTACATATTGATGATAAGTGCCTAATAATTCTATTTTTATATGACAACTTAGTTTCCGGTGCAACACGTGGGAACGGACGTTGGATGGGAGCCGGACAGGCGAAATTAGGCCAGGACAGAGTTCGCGACGTTAGAGGGGGCCTGATCTATGTCGAATCAGTGACCTCTGATCCTAACGATCCTCTTTGCTGTCTCAGTCGAAAAGTCTCGCGACGTTTTGGATTAAAAAACGGCAAGCTTACCCAATTGCGATAACAGCTGTTAGGCCGTTCAGTGATATATTGTGGATAGAGTACATCTGATTTCGACAGTGGGCGGCGCCATTGAGCGGCTTGTGTGCACAAGGGTTTAAGGAGCAAGTAAAACCTATGTCGGTGCGTGTCGTGCAACTTGGAACACCGCGTGATCCGGACGAAGGCCTGCGCATCGGCACCGTTCGCAGGCCGCCGCGCGGCGTACGCAAAGAAGACTATGCCCCGCGCGATTACTTCGATGTATGGCTGCCGGAGCTGGCCCCGAGCGCGCCGCTCGTTTCATGGGCACTATCACAGCCGTTCACGCCGCAGCGCTGGGCCGTCTACCAGCGGCGTTATCGGCGAGAGATGCGTCAGCCGGCGGCCAAGCGGCTCATCAGTTTGCTGGCTGCGCTGTCTTCACAAACGAATTTTTCGGTGGGCTGTTACTGCGAAGACGAGAGCCGATGCCATAGGTCATTATTAAAGGATCTCCTGATTGAGCAGGGTGCGGCGGTAGTTTGAGTGTCGTATAGTTCCATTTGTTTTACGCCCGCGCCTGGTGAACTTGTTTCTATGGAAAGGAACGGAAACCGATGCTGATCAACCGCCGGACCTTACGCATTGAGTGGGGTCAGTGCGATCCCGCCGGGATCGTCTTTTACCCGCAGTACCTCATCATCTTCGACAGCAGCACCGGATGGCTCTTCGAGCGCACCGGCTTGAAGCCTCTCGCCATGCGGAAGAAATATGGGATCGTCGGGATGCCGGTCGTGGAAGTGGGAGCACAGTTCGTCATGCCCTGTCGCTTCGACGACGAAGTCATAGTGGAGAGCGAGATCGGCGAATGGGGACGAAGCAGCTTCACGGTGCGCCACCGAGTGCTAAACGAAGGCAAGCTGGCCCTTGAAGGGTTCGAGAAACGTGTTTGGGCAGCTCCCCATCCCGAGCGAGCAGGCGCGATCAAAGCTCAACCCGTCCCGGCAGAGATCATCGCTAGCCTCTCTGATCCAACTGGCGCTACGACAATAGCGTGCGATGACGTCAGCAAACAGGAAGAGGGAAAATAACGGTGATGGAGATGCAAGTAGCAATCGTAGGCGGCGGACCCGCCGGCCTTTATCTGGCCTACTTGCTCAAGCGCAGCAAACTGAAAGTCGAGGTTGAAGTTTTCGAGCAGAACCCGCCCGATGCCACGTTCGGTTTTGGCCTAGTCTTCTCCGAACGGGCTCTTGAGTTCCTCAACGATGAGGACCCCGGCACATTGGCAGCGATCCGGCCGGCTCTTGAACACTGGAAAGACAGCATTCTCGTGAACAAGGGCCGCGAGGTCCGCATCGACGGCATGGGCTATACCGGAATCGGTCGCCTCCGGCTGCTGCAGATCCTGCAGGCGCAGGCCCGTTCGGTAGGTGTCGAACCCAAGTATCTCCACTCGATCGATGATCCGGAATCCTGGAGCAATGTCGATCTCGTTGTCGGCGCCGACGGTGTAAACTCCGTCGTCCGGCGTGACTGCGAAAATGCCTTCGGCACGACCGTCACCTATCTAACCAACCGCTTTGCTTGGTTCGGCACCACCAAACGCTTCGAAGCGTTGACACACACTTTTGTCGAAACGGAGCTTGGCCACTTCAACGCCCATCATCACCCCCACGCCCCTGATATGAGTACCTTCGTTGTCGAGGTGGATGAGCCGACGTTCTTTCGCACAGGCTTTGACAAGATGGACGTGGATCAAGCCAAGGCGGTCTGCGAACAGGTCTTTGCCGAGACGCTGGATGGCCATCGGTTGGTATCTAACAAGTCGATCTGGCGACAATTTCCAAAGGTTTGGAACGAATGCTGGTCCACAGTCAATCGCGTCCTCGTCGGCGACGCCTTGCACACGGCGCATTTTTCCATCGGCTCAGGGACTCGCCTGGCGATGGAGGATGCCATCGCCCTCGTAAAGGCGCTGGAGCAGCATGCGCCGGACCTTCCTTCGGCTCTCGCCGTCTATGAAGAGGGGCGCAAATTCATCGTTACGAAGCTAGTTGCAGCAGCCAACGCCAGCGCGGCATGGTACGAGCGCTTCGCCGAGCACATGGCGCTTCCGCCCATGGATTTCGCGATGAGCTACATCACGCGCTCCGGCCGGGTCGACTTAGAGCGCCTGCGCCGCAGCTCGCCGGCATTCGTCGCTGCCTATGAAGCCAGCCGCAGAGGATAGGATAGTAAGAAGTCATCTCGCGCAAGACAACCGGGAGCTACCCGTGATTTATTTGGCATGCGATGTGAAGCGCGCTGAACATGATCTTCAGGATGGGATGTAGTCTAAGGTGAGGTGGAAGATTAAGCTCGCGTACAGCCCCGCACAGTTCCTTTGATCAGAATTTCACTCAGAGATGTCAGCTTGATTGCGGCGTGAGGCCATGAGTAGGCTCTAGTCACACGAGAGTTCATTTTTTTGGAGGACTACTTCATGCAAACAATCACCGACGAATATATGCGTCAGATGCTTTCGACTACGAAGGATTATTCTATCGTTATTCTGAAAGCCGGTCCGAGGAGAAACGAACCTGGAGTAGAAAAAATCATATGGGAACATGGCCGACGAAATTTCGCTCTGCGCGCCGAGGGGCTGCTTTCTATTGTCTGCCCTGTTATGGATGGCAGCCACGTAAACGGCGTCGGCATATTCAACACCAGTGTCGAAGAGCTAAAGAAGATCATGGATGAAGACCCCGGAGTGAAGGCAGGGGTCTTTGTTTACGAAATACATCCCTGTCGTAGCTTCCCAGGAGATAGCTTGCCAAAGTGAAGAACGAGCAGCTGCTTGAATATCCTGATGTCATATTGGATTCTTCTCCGTTTGAAAGTTCGCTGGCCGTAACGTCTACCACACTGGAAAGAATCCGCAGCCTCGGCTTCGCGCCTGTAAAAAGATCGCTGCACGCCTTGACACCACAAACGGTTGCGGACTAGGCTCCGCTTTATCAAAACATATACGGAGGTTGTTGCCATGGCTGAGTCATTGGAAAGCTTTAAGAGCTATATCGGCAAGAGTGAAAAGGCCACCGACGTTGTAACGGCGTCGGCGATGTCCAAATTCGCTGCCACGTTGGGCCTGGAAAATCCGCCAATGGATAAAGGCGCGCCGATCCCTCCCGGATGGTATGGAGGTTTCTTCCCAGCGTCGCACCGACCTTCGCAAATGCGCCTCGATGGTCAGGCGTCGGGCGGTGGCATCGTGCCACCCATTCCCTTACCGCGCCGCCGCATCGGCGGTACCCGCGTGACGTTTCATGAGCCGTTGAGAATCGGCGACGACATCACCCGAGTCACTGAGATTGCCGATGTTAAAATCGACGATGGGCCGAGCGGCGCCATGGTGACCGTGATCGAGCGTAATAGCATCTCGAATAACCGCGGCCTTGCCGTGGTGGAAGAGCGCGACATGGTTATGCTCAGCGAACAGCGAGCAGAAGCCGCACCGGCGACTCCTCCCACCGTTCCGGCCGAGGCAACCTGGAAGCAAGTGATCGAGCCCAATGCGCCCCTGCTGTTTCGCTTTTCCGCAATCCGGTTCAACTGCCACCGCATCCACTACGATCGAGACTACGTCACTAAGGTCGAAAAACTTCCCGGGCTGGTGGTGCAGAGTTCCCTCGTATCACAGCTACTCATGGAGATGTGCCGCAAAGAGCTACCGGCGCGACAACTGAAATCCTTCGATTTTAAAAGCGCGCGGCAAATTTACGATACCGGCAAATTTACGATCGCTGGAAACCCATCGGCGGATGGACGAGAGGCCCAACTTTGGGCGCTGGATCCGGAAGGCAGAGTGGCCATGACCGCGACGGCAAAGTTCGCGTAGCGGACTGCTAAAAAGCGTTCAAGATCGCAAAGTAAGGGGCGGGTCTTAAACCCGCCCCTTTTAATTTTGCGTTCTATCTGTTCTTTGCGGTCAATCTTTCTTGCCTCGTCTGCTGCCCCTGCGGATGCGGATATCCTAACCGGCGCTCAGGCCAAAAGTCTGTTGAAAGAGCCGGATCGACTCTGACATATTCTCGTTCTCGATGTCCTGAATAACTTTTTTAAAGCCCTTGATCAGCCTGGGTGGATCGGCTTCGACATCGCTGCGCGACGGGATACGACTCATCTCGCGCAGTTTTAACTGGGCGGCTTTCGATAACAGGAAATCGATCAATAGGCGAGCGGCGGCGGGGTGAGGAGGCCTTTGCGCGATACTGAGCGTGTTGACGATCACGACCACAGGTTCCAGCGGCACCCACTCGATGGGGGCGCCTTGATTGACGAAGCTTTGCGCGTGGGGGCCGTAACCGATGGTAAGCGGCGCTTCTCCCGCCGCCACGAGCTGAATGCGGCCACGCGCGCCACGCTGAAAGATTTGGTCCTGCTGCGCCAGCCGGCGAAAATAGGCCAGCCCTTTTTCGCGGCCCCAAAATTTTAGCAAGCCGTCAAACCACTCGAAGTTTTCCGTGTCGTTGATAATTTGCCTGCCCTTCCACATCGGCTTCAGCAAGTCCTCGTAGTTTTTGGGGACATCGTCAGGCTTCACGTTTCGTTTGTTGTACGCCAGAACAAAAGTGTTCTGAAAGGTAGACGCCCAATAGCCAGCCTTGTCCTTAAGCTCGGCGGGAAGATATTTGTCCTCGGGCGATTCGTAGCGGCCGAGAATATTTCTTCGCTTAAGGACGGTAAACCCACCCCGGCTGGACATACCGTGCAAAACGTCGGCGGCGTAATTCTTCGCGGCGTACTCGCTGATGACGCGATTGACCAGCGCGCCGGAGCCGGAACGGAGCAGATCGACCTTTATGAAAGGATACTGCTTCTCAAACATGTCCATGAATTGTTTGCTCTCAGGTATCGACACCGTCGTGTACCAGCTCACCCGCCCCTCTTTTTTCGCCTGGGCGACGAGATCGGTGTTGCCGACCTGAGAAAACGCCGGGCCATGGCACAACAGAAGCAGCGCCGCAATTGGAAATACCACTACCTTCTTTGCATGAACGGCCATCGAATCGACTCCCTCTCATGTCTTTCCAAAGTCATCCAAGTCGGCAGTTGCAAACCATTATCTCGAAAAAACCAGGCAATCTTGGCGATAGGCTATTGAATCGCGATCAAGAACACAATCATTTCCTTGTGAGTTCGCATTCGTTATAACTATTTTCCCACCGACTGAAAACAAATCTCCTTTTGCAAAACCTTGACCTCATTGAAACCGAAGTGCTAGCTTCGGCTCCGATAGGAGGTCCCGTCTATGACTGGAAAACTCTTCACCCTGCTTCTCGCTTGGGCCGCGCTGCTGATTCTTGAACATGCGGCTGCTGCCCAGGAAAGAATCCGCATTGCCTGGGCGGGAGCTAGCCCTGCCAACAGTGCGATCTGGGTTATTCAAGAAAAGAAACTGCTTCAAAAACTGGGGGTGGAACCCGAAATTATAAGTATCAGCGCAAGCCCAACCGTCCTTCAGGCTCTTCTCGCCGGAGAAATTGATGTCACCGCCACCTCGGTGGCTACCCTCGTTACCTCCCGCCTCGCGGGGGCCGATACCGTCATGATTCTCGGCATCGTACGTACCTTCGTGGATCACATCATAACAGCACAAGGCATTACGAGCGTGGAACAACTCAAAGGAAAAGTAGGAGGAGTCAACCGCATCGGCAGCACTTCCGACACGGGTTTACGTTTTGCGCTAAGACGGTTGGGAGTCGATCCGGACCGCGACACCAAGATCATTACGGCCGGAGGCAACCCCGAGAGATTCGCGGCGCTTTCAAAGGGAGTGATCCAATTCACTATCATCCCTGAGCCGTTTGTGCGCGAAGCTTTGAAATTGGGCTTCCGAGACTTCTTCGACATCGGTTCTTTGAAGATACCGTTTTGGTGGAATAGCGCCCTGTCGCGCGAAGCGATTGTGAAGGCGAAACGGCCTTTGCTGTTGAAGTTCGCCCGCGCCATGGTCGAAGCAATTCATTTCAACAAAACCAATAAAGAAGAGGCCAAGGTGATCTGGGGAAAGTACTTAAGAATCTCAGATCCGGAGGGGCTCGAACGCGCCTATCAGGCCTATACGTCGGCCTTCCCCGACAATCTCTTGCCGACGCCCGAAGGAGTCAAAACTCTCCTTGATGACCTAGCCCCGCGCGATCCAAAGGCGGCCACGGCCGACCCCAAAGCCTTCGTCGATGCGAGTCTAGTGAGAGAGTTGGAGGCCTCGGGCTTTATCAAGCAGCTCTACAAAAAATAGCGCCGAAGCATCCCGGACTGCCAATGCACATTAGTTTCAAGTCTCGAATCCCTCGGGCACGAAGCTGAAGAATCGTGCCGTTTCACGATTCCTCTATTCGATATTGCAGTATTCCAAAATTCCAGCCAACTAAGCTACGCATAGCGCGGCATTGTAACCGGCTCATATGCATCAGGTGCTTGGGTGACAATCAAGCGCGGCTCGATGCCGTATAGTCGCCGCGCGTTGCCGCCGAGCATCTTTTCTTGAACCCCCTGCGGCACCTTCCACTTGTTCATGTGATCGATCGCTTCCCAAACATCCGAAGCATCCAGATGTGGCATATCCGAAGACCATAGAGCGATGTTCTCGAACAGATCCCAAAGACGGAACGTCATCTCCTCGTCACTCTCGAAGGCAATGTAACAGCTCTTGTAGAAGACCTCGTGCGGATCGCCGATTTTCTCTCCCGTATGCCGGTAGAGCTCGAGATAGGTCTCGGCTTTCTCCAGCACCAACGGCAGCCAGCTCGAGTTAGATTCGAGGATCGCCACTTTGAGACGCGGAAATTTCTCAAGCCAACCGGTCATCAAAACAACCCCGGTCCAGGTCATGGCCTCGGCGATAAAGCCGTACGCTGCGTCCCCGGCTTGTTTGGAGCCCATGATTTGCATGATGTTGGCAACGAACTGACCTGGTGAATAAACCAAAGTGTCTTCGTCCGCGAACAAGCGTTTTCGGTTCGATCCCATGCGTTCCCCCAGTCCGGGAGACATGGCCTCGCCCCGCGACGGAAACGTGTGCATCCCTAGCACCATGCCTAGTTCTTCAAACTCCCGCCACAGAGGATCGAACTCCGGGAAGGTCGGATACTTGTTGTGCGCAATAATCGGCCGGACAAGGGCGGACTTAAAACCGCACTTTGCCACCCGCCGCAACTCCTCTATCGCATAGTCGACGTTTTGTATCGGCAGAACCGCGGCAGGATAAAGTCTTCCGCGATCGGCGCTGCAATAATCATAGGCCCAGTCGTTGTACGCCCTCGCGCAGATCTGCGCGGCTTCGGCGTTATCCACAAGCGGAAGATAGACGAACGTTGACGGAAAGATCATCACCTGATCAATGCCGGCAGCGTCCATATCTTTTAGCCGCGCATAGGGATCTCTGGCACTGGCGTTTCTGCCAATCTTTTCATCCCACTCTTTTGTGCCTGGCTGCGTGGCGCCAATGATTTGTTTGGTGATCCCGGGATGCCAGGTTTCCCCAGGATATTTCCATTGGTCCGGGTTTCTAAAGCTGATTTTTGAATTGCGCACCAGAATGAGACGATCGGCGTCCCGGTAGAAATGAGTTTTGGCGAACTGTTGCTGCTCCTGCGGAATGTATTTGTCCCAGATCTCCGGCGGTTCATAGATATGGCTGTCACAATCAAATACTGAGAAACTCTTTTTTCGACCTTTAGCGCTGTATACCATGCTCATCTCCCTTGATTTGACTTTTCGTTGAATACTCTTGTGCTAGGCGGACGTCAAGACAAGTAGTCTCGCTCAAATCATTTGGATTTCAAGAAATCTCTTATGATGCCATGAACCTTTTCCGGCTCGGTGTAAAAATAACTATGTCGCTCGCCCGGAAGGACGACCAACTTGGAATTCGGAATTCCCTTCGCCAAGATGTCAGCGCCGGCACGATGAGACAGGTCGCTGACGACGAAATGGTCGTCGTCGCCTACAAAGATCAAAGTCGGTACTTTGATGTCCTTTAATCGCCCGCTGGTATCATGGGCCTGCCGTGCCAGGACATGGCGAAAATAAAACTCCACGGGACAGAGGTTGGCCATCCGGACCTTGAGGTATTTCTCGATGAGGTCCATATGCTGCCGAGCGTAGGTTTCGGTCCAACCCACGACGATAGTGTGCTCTCTGACGTATTTTTCATAACCCATCTCGACCATCTCTTTAGCGATTCTTAGCGGAATCCCCGTCTCTCCAGGGTGCGCTGCCCCGCTAGATGCGAGGATTAGCTTGCTTACTTTCCGGGGATGATCGAGCGCCAGCAACTGGGCTACTCTTCCGCCCATAGAATGGCCGCACACCACGGCGCCTTCAAGACCCAGGTGATCCAAGACCGCAGCCGCATCATCAGCGAACATGTCGGTGCTGTATTTCGTGGAGGGTTTACCGGATGAGCCGGTACCGCGATAATCAAAAATGATCACGCGGTGATCGCGAGCAAACTCCGGGACCTGGTAAATCTTCCACACCGCGCCGTCACAAGCGGTTTCACTGAGGAAAAGAAAAGGTGTGCCCGCGCCAAAGGCATCATAATAAATATCCACACCATCTTTTGTTTTCACATAGGGCATGAAACACCTCCTAACATGTCATCCTGAACGAAGTGAAGGATCTATTAGAGCTATCCTGGACGCACTCGAAGGATGCTTCGCCTTGCGGCTAAGAATCACATTCTAACCGACACTAGGAACTCTTTGAGAACTCGCGGATCGTCTTATGAGCTACATCTGGGTTGGCAAAGAAGTAACTGTGTCTCTCCCCGGAGAGCACGACAAGCTTTGAATTCGGAATTCCCTGGGCCAGGATTTCGGATGAGCTCCGGTGGTTGATATCACTGGTTACGTTTCGGTCGTCTTCTCCCACCAAAATGAGTGTGGGTACACGAATGTCT